>Ga0181536_10003522_pt1 | contig 17011 bp, 15 predicted proteins | sample PEATcosm2014_Bin_41_FD_121105 | JGI IMG/M metagenome (GOLD analysis project Ga0181536, IMG submission 121105) | Peatland microbial communities from MTU Mesocosm Facility, Houghton, MI, USA - PEATcosm2014_Bin17_60_metaG | ecosystem: Environmental > Terrestrial > Soil > Wetlands > Peat | place... | reverse complement strand
GATCCATGGGGAGGTTGTTGCAGCGTCCCCCCTGCGCGGTCAAGATGTGGGCGGAGAGTGGGCGGCCGCGGGTAGTGCGCCGATCGGAGCGATCGCGGCTGCTTCAGCGCTTGTCGCTGCCGGCGATTTGCTCGACGAGGTCGACGATACGCCGTCGCAGCTTGGAATCACCAATGCGCATGAACGCCTTGGTCAGCGCCAGACCGTCGGATGTCGCTAGAAAATCGGAGACATAGCTGGGCGAGGGCGCCTCCGCCATGCCGTCCTGGCGCGGTCCCAACGGAACGGTTGGCGCACCCTCGAAGAAGAAAGAAACTGGCACCTGGAGAATGATCGAAATCTGTTGCAAGCGGCTGGCCCCAATGCGGTTGGTGCCTTTTTCGTATTTCTGGACCTGTTGAAACGTCAGGCCGAGAGCGTCTCCGAGCTTTTCCTGGCTCATCCCCAGCATCATCCGGCGCATGCGAACGCGGCTACCTACATGTTTGTCGATTGGGTTCGGGGCCTTTTTGGCGATCATAATAATCTACTCCTATGCAGCCCCTATTTACCGCAATGGCCACAGATATCAAATCCGTCACAATTGATATCAACGGGGACGTAATCTTCATCCTGATCGTTCGACATTAGATCATCAGATCACTCGCAAACTTGATAAATATCATTTTTTTGAGTTTTCTCGTGACTGGACCTACACGTAAAAGTTGATGTCTTTGCTACATCACGACCTATAGTCGTACCAAACGCTTCGATGTCTGTCCGCCGCACCGCGTTACCAACGCGCGTTAAGCTAAATTTTCGCGTCTCGAAGAAATCTACGCTTTTAGGATATTTGCCCGAAATCGCCGGCGCACAACGACAATGAGCGCGATCGCGACCATGATGGCGGCCGGGGCGTCGCCGACGCGGGCATAGAACGGCGCCCGAATTGATCGCGGCAGCGGCGAATCGATCACACCCTCTCGACCAAGCGGCAATGAATTGATGATCCGCCCAAGCGGATCGACGACAGCGGAAATGCCGGTATTGGCGGCGCGAACGAGCGGCAGACCCTCCTCGATTGCGCGCACGCGCGCCTGCTGGAAATGTTGATAGGGACCGGTACTGATTCCAAACCAACCGTCATTGGTGACATTGACGATCCAACCGGGCCGCGGGCCTGGGGGAACGACATCGCCCGGAAAGATGACCTCGTAGCAGATAAGCGGTAACGCGACCGGCGCGCCCGGGATCGCGATGAGTCGGCGGCGATCCCCGGCCAGGAAGCCGCCGCGCTGCTTCGTAAGCTCTTGCAGGCCGAGATGTTCGAGCGCGTGCTCAAACGGCAAATATTCGCCGAACGGCACGAGGTGGACCTTGTCGTAGAGCGCGCGGATCGAACCGCTGTGGTCGATGACGTAGATCGAATTGTAGGCGGCCGGTTCGGCGGGATTGAACGGCTCGGCGACGCGCACAGCGCCGGTGATCAGCACGGTGCCTTGCGCCAGGAGCTGCGTGATTTGGGCAAGGGCATCGGCTTCGCGGGTGAGGAAGAACGGAAAGGGCGATTCCGGCCAGATCAGGTGCGTCGCGTCTTTCACGCCGAGGGAATTTGGACCCGAGGCGCGATCCGACAGAGCAATGTAACGGTTCATCACCTCCTGCTTGGCCGCATAATTGAAGCGGACGTCTTGCTGCAAATTCGGCTGCATGATGCGCAAATGCACCTTGTCGACGAGCCGCGTCGGCGTGCGCGAGAGCCGCAGCGCACCCCATCCGCCAAGTCCGACGAGCACGGCGATGCCAAGCACGAGCGGCAGCCAGGATTTTCGGGTTTCGGCGCGATCGTCGGCGAGCGTGGCAGGGCTTGCGAACACAACGATGGCGATGAAGGTGAGGCCCCACAGGCCGACCAGCGAAGCGCTTTGCGCCAAGGCCAGCGGAGAGGCGAGCGCATAGCCGAAGGCGTTCCAGGGAAAACCGGTGAGCACGTGGCCGCGCAACCATTCCGCCGCAGTCATTGTCACGCCCAAGGCCAGTATGCGCGGCGCCCCGTGCGTCCATAGAATTCGCGCAAGCGCGACGCCGAAACCGGTGAATACAGCGAGCAGCGCAGGTAAACCGATCACCGCAAACGGCAAGACCCAGCCGAACGTTGGTGCATCGACCAGGAAGGCGTAGCCGATCCAATACAGACCGGCGAGAAAATAGCCGAAGCCGAAACACCAGCCGGTCAACGCCGCGACGGTCACGCCGCCCCAACGACCGACTCCGGCACCGTCGATCAGCCAGACCAGCGTCGGAAAAGTCAGAAACAAGACCGGCCAGGCGTCGAACGGCGCCATCGCCAGCGCCGAAAGCGCGCCCGCGGCAAACGCGATCAGGCAGCGCCGCCAGCCCCAGGCCAGCACGATTGCATGAGGCAGCGCCGTCAGCTTCACGGTGCGCGCTGAGTGTTCGTGTTTGGCCGATTGGCCTCATCGCGCGGCGGTATCGGGCGCGACACGGGCGCCTTCACGAGCGTCGGCAGCTCGCGCGCCGTGGCGGAACGGAGATCCTTGCGGCGATAAATCCTGACCCGCTTGACCCGGCGCGGATCGGCGTCGAGCACCTCGGCCTCGAAGGGCCCCGGTCCGCGGACCAGCTCGCCGCGCACCGGGACATGACCGGCTCTGATGACAAGATAACCGCCGAGCGTGTCGACCTCTTGCGCGGCCTCGCCGACTTCGAACTCGTCGCCAATCACGGCGCGGACATCGTCGAGGCTGGCGCGGCCGTTGGCGAGGTATGAGCCGTCACTCTGGCGCGTCACCGCCGGCATCTCATGCTCGTCATGTTCGTCGGCGATATCGCCGACGATAAGCTCGACGAGATCCTCCATCGAGACGAGACCATCGGTGCCGCCGTATTCGTCGATGACGAGCGCCAGGTGAATGCGCGTCGCCTGCATTTTGGCGAGCAGGTCGAGTGCCGGCATGGATGGCGGCGCGTACAGGATTTCGCGGACGATCTTGGCCGCCGCCAATGGCATCGCAAGATCGATGTTTGCCAAGTTGAGATCGGCCGCTTGCGGCTGCTCGCGCTGCGCAGCGGCGTCGGGATCGTGCGAAGCACGCGTCGCCACGAAAGCGATCAAGTCGCGGATATGGATCATCCCGGTGGGATCATCGAGCGTATCGTTGTAGACCACGAGCCGCGAATGTCCGGCGACCTCGAACACCCTGACGAGTTCGCCGATCGCGATGTCCTGCTGTACGGCAACGATATCGGCGCGCGGCACCATCACGCTCTCGATCCTGCATTCGCGCAGCCCGAGAATGTTCTTGAGCATGGCGGCCTCTTCGGGGGAAAAACCCGACTGGGGCCGCTCGGCTGTCAGGACGAGTTCAAGATCGGCGCGCGTCGCCGCGGCTTTCCAGCCAAAGAGGATGCGCATGACGCGCGTGAGCCAGCCCTCTTGCGGCGGCTCGTTCGGCTGCGCCACGACCATCGGAAGACCGCGCGGCTCGCTCTCGGTCGGTTCGTTGCGCGTTGGGGATTGCGACATAGCTCCAGACTTTGCCTTCAGATTTTGCCCTCAGATTTTAAATCGGAATTCACGGCCGACTTCAGGGTTTGTTTGCGGCCTCTTTCGCGGCCGTTTTGCGGGCTTATTTAAGGTTTTGGCCGGACGCCGATAAGGCTCCGGGATTGCCAGGCGTCGCAGAATTTTGCGCTCGGCCGCCTCCATTGCCTCCGCTTCCTCGTCTCGTTCGTGATCGTAGCCCATGAGATGCAGGAAACCGTGCACCGCAAGATGGGCGACATGATGAGCAAACTGCTTGCGCTCGGCGCGGGCCTCCCGCGCGATGGTCTCATAGGCAAGGACGATGTCGCCGATCAGCGGCGGTTCTCCTCCGGCGCCCTTGGTCGGGAACGACAGCACGTTCGTGGCGGCGTCGATGCCGCGCCATTGGCGGTTGAGCAAGCGGATCGCCGAATCATCGGTCAGAAGGATAGCAAGATCCGCGCCCGTTGTTGACAGCGCGGCGGCTGCTTGGGTGATGGCGCGCCGCACGGTTGCTTTTACCTTCTTGGTTTCCGTCCAGAGGTCGGAGTCGATGCGTATGTCGATCTTGAGCGCGTTAGCCACCGCACGCGTCATTCCGGCCGCTCGCGCTTGCGCGCCACGGCTTTGTCATAGGCCTCGACGATGCGAGCGACGAGCTCATGACGGATCACGTCGGCGGCCGTGAAGGTCACGTGGGCGATTCCCTCGATGCCCTCGAGCAGCCGCACGGCGTCGGCCAGGCCGGAGGTCTGGCCCGGCGGCAAATCTACCTGGCTCGGATCGCCGGTCACTACCATTCGACTGTTCTCGCCCAGCCGCGTGAGCAACATCTTCATTTGCATCGCAGTTGTGTTCTGCGCCTCGTCGAGGATCACCGCCGCATTCGCCAGCGTGCGGCCGCGCATGAAGGCAAGCGGTGCTATCTCGATTTCGCCGGTCTGCAGCGCGCGCTCGACGATGCGCGCGTCCATCAGGTCATAGAGCGCGTCGTAGATCGGCCGCAGATACGGATCGACCTTCTCGCGCATGTCGCCGGGGAGAAAGCCGAGCCGCTCGCCGGCTTCGACGGCCGGCCGCGACAGCACGATGCGATCGACTTCCTTGCGTTCGAAGAGTTGCACGGCATGGGCGACCGCAAGCCAGGTCTTGCCCGTCCCGGCGGGGCCGGTCGAGAAGACGAGCGGATGGCGCTTGAGGGCGCGCACATAGGCGTCTTGCGCGGGGGTGCGGGCGCTGACGCGGCGTTTGCGCAGATTGATTTCTGCAAAGCTATCGCGCGCGGCTGCGGGATCGAAGTCGAACAGCGAACCCTGCGACAGCGCGAGCCGAATGGAGCCGTCGACGTCGCCCTGCACCAATTCGTCGCCGCGCTTGAGCCGATCATAGAGGCCTTCGAGCACGCGGCGCGCCTGCTCGCAGGCCTCGCGGGTGCCCTCCAGGGTGACGTGATTGCCGCGCGAATTGGCGACGACGCCGAGCCGGCGCTCGATCAAGGCAAGGTTTTGGCCGTATTGCCCGAATAACGCGGAGGCGAGGCGGTTGTCGTCGAAGGTGAGAGCGATCTGTGTCGCATTGTCCTGCGCGACGATGAGCGATTCATCCGTTCCGGGTGTTCGCAATTCAGGCTCCTGCGCCGAGGAAAGCCGGCTGCTGCGCGGGCTGTTGTGGAGGCTTTTGCGCAAGCACGCCGAACAGACTGTTGCTGGCGATTTCGGTGATTGCGACGGCGGCAATCTCGCCGACCAGCGACGCCGGCGCTTCGACTTGCACCGGCTGCAGATAAGGCGAACGGCCGACAAGCTGACCGGGGTGGCGGCCTCCGCGTTCGAAAAGCACATCCAATGTGCGGCCGATGCAGCGGCGATTGAACGCTGCCTGATTTTGGTCGATCGCGTCTTGCAGCCGCGCCAAGCGATCCGACTTCGCTTCTTCCGCCACCTGATCGTTCATCGCGGCGCCGGGAGTGCCGGGCCGCGGCGAGTATTTGAAGGAGAATGCGCCGGCATAGCCGACCTCGCCGACGAGGCTGAGCGTGGCGGCAAAGTCCTCCTCGGTCTCGCCCGGGAAGCCGACGATGAAATCGGAGGTGAGCGCGAGATCGGGCCGTGCGTCACGCAGCCGATCGACAATTTCGATGTAATCCGCCCGGGTGTGACGGCGGTTCATGGCGGCAAGCACGCGGTCGGAGCCCGACTGCACGGGTAGATGAAGTTGCGGCATGAGCTCACGCAGATCGCGATGCGCGGCAATGAGGTCGTCAGCCATGTCGCGCGGATGGCTGGTGGTATAGCGCAGCCGGTCGATGCCGGAGAGCTGCGCGACGCGGTCGAGAAGCCGCGCCAAGGACCGTGGCCGCCCGTCCGGTCCCTCGCCATGATAGGCGTTCACGTTCTGCCCGATGAGCGTGACTTCGCGCACGCCGGCCGCGGCGAGCCGCTCGACCTCGGCAAGAATTTTGCTCACCGGCCTGGAAGTTTCCATGCCGCGCGTATAGGGCACGACGCAGAACGTGCAGAACTTGTCGCATCCTTCCTGAACCGTGACGAACGCGGAGACACCGCGCGCGCGCACGGCCGCAAGACTCGGCGCGGCGAGATGATTGAACTTGTCGTCGACCGGAAACTCGGTATCGACCGCCTTGCCGTCGCGCTCGGCGCGCGCCAGCAAGTCGGGCAGTCGATGATAGTTCTGCGGCCCGAAGACAAGATCGACCGCCGGCGCGCGGCGGATGATCTCAGCGCCCTCGGCCTGCGCGACGCAGCCGGCGACCGCGACCACAAGGCGCCGGCCTGCGGCGGCCGCCGCCTTCAAGCGGCGCATGCGACCGAGCTCGGAATAGACTTTCTCCGCTGCTTTTTCCCGGATGTGGCAGGTGTTGAGGATGACGAGATCGGCGTCGTCGGCGCTTGCGGTCTCGACATAGCCTTCCGGCGCCAAGGTGTCCGCCATACGCTGCGAGTCGTAGACGTTCATCTGGCAACCGAACGATTTTACGTAGAGTCTGCGGGGTCCGTTCATGCCGGGTGTGGTCGAACCTAAGCCTTTATAATAGCTTACAAATTCCGCTTCGTGGCGAGGCTGCCGCTTCAACTTATCCTCTTACCGGGATTCCCGGCAAAAAGGAATGCCGGCTATTCCAGTGGTTGAATATTGGCCTCTTTGATCACTTCCGACCACTTGGCGATCTCCGCCTTGATATAGGCATCGAGTTGTTCGGGACTACTGCCGCCGTTGGTCATGCCGAGTTTCGCGAAGCGCTGCTCGGTGTCCTGACTCACGAGAGCCTGCCGCGCCGCATTATTGAGTTTTGCCAGGATGTCGTGCGGCGTTCCGGCCGGTGCCACGATGCCGAACCAGGTTTCGGCGGCAAAGCCCGAAATAGTCTCCGCCACCGTCGGGATGTCGGGCGCCGATGGCGAGCGCTGCGCGCTGGTGACGGCAATCGCCCGCAGCGTGCCGGCCTTGATATTGCCCATGACGGCCGAGAGGTTCGCGAACATCAGCGGAATTTGTCCGGCGACGAGATCGTTGATGGCCGGCGCTTCGCCGCGGTAGGCAACGTGCACCATCTTGATGCCGGCTGTGTGCTGGAATAGCTCGGCCGTCATGTGCGGCGTCGTGCCGAGCCCGCCGGTGCCGAAATTGATCTTACCCGGATTGGCCTTGGCCATGGCGATCACGTCCGCCACCGAATGCGCGGCAAACGACGGGTTGACCACCAGCACCAGCGGCGAGGCGCCGGTCAGCGCCACGCCTGCAAAATCTTTCGCCGGATCGACCATCACCTTGCGATAGAGACTCGGGGCGACCGCATAGGTGGTCTGGCTGCCCATCATCAGCGTGTAGCCGTCGGGCGCCGATTTCGCCACGTCTTGCGCCGCGATCATGCCGCTCGCGCCGGCACGATTCTCGACCAGAACCGATTGCCCGAGGATTTCGGTCATTTTCTGGGCGACGATTCGGGCGACCACATCGGTGCCGCCGCCGGCTGCGAAACCGACAATCATCTTGATGGGCCGGTCGGGATAGGCGGCGATCTCCGCGCGGGCATAGCCTGTGGCAAAGCCCAGCGCGAGCGTGAGACCGAGCGCAACGCGCCATAATCGCGTTGCCTTCATGATGTTCCCCTCCCGTGCGGCCCGACTGCGGCCCGACGTCATCGGGTGCATTATTCTCGTAAGTTCACGACATTGTAGTGAGTTCACCGCCGCGCGTCAGCCAAGGTCGCGGCGCAGTACCAGGGCGGATGCACCGGCCTGGTAATAGCCTTGGCGCCGGCCTACTTCGGAGAATGCCGCCCGCCGGTAGAGGGCGCGGGCAGCCGCATTGTGATCGTCAACCTCAAGAAACACGGCGCTGGCGCCGAGCCCCGCCAACCGCCGCAGATGCAGATCGAGAAGCGGGCGGGCGAAACCTCGTCCGCGCCGGGCCGGCGCAATGGCGATCGACAAAATTTCGGCTTCTCCGGCCGCCATACGCGACAAGATGAACCCGATCATTGTCCTGCCCACCATCGCGCGGTGGGCGACGACGGTGTGCTCGATCAGCAGCCGGTGAATCTCATCCTCGCCCCAGCCGCGCTGGAACGAGGCTTTGTGCAGGGCGGCGATCCCGGCGGCGTCGCGCGGCCGGGCCTCGGAATACGAAGGCTGGGACCGGGCGAGCAGACGAGAGACCAAGTTCATCATCATCGGCGCGGCAGGTGAGCGGCGTTTTGCGGCTGAGCATCGGGCGCGCGCAGGTATTGCGGCTTGGGCGGCGATTGCCCTTCCGGCACCGCGGCGCCCATCCGCGCCACCCAGGCGATGTCAGGCGCCCCGCGCGCGTCGACAATCACGGGCACCGCGCCGGCCGCGGCGAGCCCGTCAGCAATGGCTTGCGCGGCCGAGCCGACGAGGCGAGCCGGCACCTCCGCAGCCGCTCGCACCGCTTCGCTCAAGGGTGCGAGCCGCGGCGCGATGATAGTACGGCTGCCGGGACCGAAGACCTGCAGGTAGACGTGCTGATGCCGCGCATCGATGGCGGCGACCACCGGAATCGTTTCGTCGTCGGCAAGATGGGGAGCCGCATAAGCCAACAGCGTCGACAGGCCCACGGCCGGCTTCCCAGCCGCCAGCGCAATGCCTCGCGCAGCAGATATGCCGACCCGCAAGCCGGTGAAGCTGCCTGGTCCGGTCGTCACCACCACGCGGTCAAAATTGCGCAACAGCATGCGCGCCTCGTCCAACAGCCGCGCCAGCAGCGGAATCAGCGCTTCGGCATGACCGCGCACCATTGGCAAGCTCGCGCTCGCAATAATGCCGCCTTGCTTGGTGTCGAGTATGGCCGCCGAGCAGGCCGCCAGCGCCGTATCAATGGCGAGCACGCGCATCGGCGCACTTACGGGCATAGGAATGGCGGGCATAGGAATGGGTCGTGATTTGCAGCCGACATCCCCCGGAATGTCCGCCGCAATGCTCAGCGACGACTGAATGGGTCCCGATCACATCGGCCGGACTTCGGTGACGTCGGGTAGGAAATGCCGCAGCAAATTCTGAATGCCGTGCCGCAGCGTCGCCGTCGACGACGGACAGCCCGAGCACGCGCCCTTCATGTTGAGATAGACGACGCCATCCTTGAATCCCTTAAACGTGATGTCGCCGCCGTCATTGGCCACCGCCGGTCGTACGCGCGTTTCGATCAGCTCTTTGATCGTGGCAACCGTCTCGGCATCGGCCGCATCGAAAAACTCCTCGCCATCGCTCGGCGTGGTGCCGCCGCTGTTGAGCAAGGGCGCGCCTGACATGAAATGTTCCATGATGGCGCCGAGGATCATCGGCTTGAGCTGCTGCCACTCGCCCGCGCTCTTGGTCACCGTGATGAAATCGGAACCGAAGAACACCCCGCTGATGCCGGCAATGCCGAACAGCCGCTCGGCGAGCGGCGACTGCGCCGCCTGTTCGCGCTCCCGCAGGTCGAGCGTTGAGCCTTCGAGCACCGCTCGTCCGGGCAGGAATTTAAGGGTCGCCGGGTTCGGCGTCGCTTCGGTCTGGATGAACATGGCGTCCTCCGGCGTTCCGCGCCATTAAATGCGCAAATCCAGTCTAATACGTGGCGAATTCCATTGGAAGTTCAAGAGCCGCCATGGTCCGTCATCCTTCGAGGCTCGCCTCGCTTGCACCTCAGGATAACGGACAAACATCCCGATCGCCCTACGACCGCACAAAGCCGACCACGTCCTTGACCGCCTTCATCGTCTCGCCGGCGAGCTTTTGGGCGCGGGCGGCGCCGTCCGCCAGCAGGGAATCGATCGCGACGGGATCGCGAATGAGCCGTTTCATCTCTGCGCCAATCGGGCCGAGTTTTTCCACGGCAAGATCGACCAGCGCCGACTTGAAGGTCGAGAACTGCGCATTGCCAAATTGCCCGAGCACGCCGGCGCGGGTGGTGCCGGCAAGCGCGGCGTAGATGCCGACCAGATTGTCGGCTTCGGGGCGGCTTTCGAGGCCTTTCGGCTCGCTGGGCAGCGGTTCCGGATCGGTCTTCGCCTTGCGGATTTTCTGCGCGATGGCGTCGGCATCGTCGGTGAGATTGATGCGCGAATAGTCGGAGGCGTCCGACTTCGACATTTTCTTGGTGCCGTCGCGCAGCGACATGACGCGCGTCGCTTCGCCGGTGATCACCGGCTCGGGCAGCGGGAAAAAGGCGTCGCCGTAGCCCTTTTCGCGGATCGAGTGGCCGAAATCCTTGTTGAATTTCTGCGCGATGTCGCGCGACAGTTCGAGGTGCTGCTTCTGGTCCTCGCCGACCGGCACGTGCGTCGCGCGATAGACCAAAATGTCGGCAGCCATCAGCGTCGGATAGGCGTAGAGGCCGACCGAGGCATTCTCGCGGTCCTTGCCGGCTTTCTCCTTGAATTGCGTCATCCGGTTGAGCCAACCGAGGCGGGCGACGCAGTTGAAGATCCAGGCCAGCTCGGCGTGCTCCGCCACCTGGCTCTGGTTGAACATGATGTGCTTTTGCGGGTCGATGCCGCAGGCGATGAACGCTGCGGCAACCTCGCGGATGGCGTGCGGAAGCTCGGCTGGGTCCTGCCAGACCGTGATCGCGTGCAGATCGACGACGCAATAGATGCAGTCGTAGCGATCCTGCAGCTCGACAAAGCGCTTGATGGCGCCGAGATAATTGCCGAGATGCAGGTTGCCGGACGGCTGCACGCCTGAAAAAACCCTTTCCTTAAATGCCATGCCCGGTCTCCGCAGCCGTTGGGCGTCCCATGCCATGGCCCCGCCTTGCCCCGCAAGGGCCGGCCGTTATAGTGCGCGCCTTCTCGCGAGTATTACCATGGCATCCGTCCGTTACGACGTTCTCGGCATCGGCAATGCGATCGTCGACGTCATTGCCCGGGCCGAGGAGGATTTTTTGCTCGCGCAAGGCATGCGCAAGGGCACGATGGCGCTGATCGACGAGACGCGCGCGGCGGCGATCTATGACGCCATGGGTCCGGCGGTCGAGATGTCCGGCGGTTCGGCGGCCAATACCATCGTCGGCTTGGCGAGCCTCGGCGCCCGCGGCGCCTTCGTTGGCAAGGTCAAGGACGACGGGCTCGGCCGTGCGTTCAGCCACGATATCCGCGCGGCCAGTGTGACGTTTGCGACGCCGCCGGCCGCCGCCGGCGCATCGACCGGACGCTGCTACGTGCTGGTGACGCCCGACGGCGAGCGCACCATGAATACCTATCTCGGCGCGGCGCAGGATCTGCATCCCGCCGATATCGATGCAGATATCGTGGCGGCGAGCGCCGTCACCTACCTCGAAGGCTATCTGTGGGATCCGATAAACGCCAAGGAGGCGTTTCTCAAGGCGGCAAAGATCGCGCACCAGGCAAAGCACACGGTCGCGCTGTCGTTGTCGGACGCGTTTTGCGTCGACCGTTGGCGCGATGAATTCCTGCACTTGATGCGCTCGCGCACCATCGATCTCATCTTCGCCAATGAGGCCGAGCTGCACAGCCTTTATCAAACCGCGGATTTCAATGCGGCCGTCGCGGCGCTGCGCGACGATATCGACGTCGCCGTGGTGACGCGCGGCGCGCAAGGCTGCCTGGTGGTCGGTCCCGATGGGACCGAGGCCGTGCCGGCTTTTCCGGTCGAGCGCGTGGTGGATACGACCGGCGCCGGTGACCTGTTCGCGGCCGGATTTCTCTGCGGCCTTGCGCGTGGCGCCGACGACCGCACCTGCGGTCGCCTCGGTGCGCTCGCTGCAGCCGAAGTGATCCAACACCTCGGCGCGCGCCCGGAGACCTCGCTGATGGACCTGGCGCGTGAGAATGGCTTGGCGGATTGAAATTTTTCCTGCCCCGCTGCGCTTCGCTCCGCAGGGGAGGATGAAGCGCGCGCCGCGGCGGCTTGCGGTAACCAATTGCTAACCAAACATGGTTAATGACGGATCAACCGCAATCCGGAGAATCCGCATATGGGCAAGAGCTCGGATAAGAGCCTGGGCAAAGGCGAAAAGGCCGAACCCGAAGCCGCCAAAACCCCCGCCAGCGAATCTACCGGCACATCCAGCGATACACCGCGGCCCCAAGCGATTGACGGCAGCTTGCCGGTGGTCGAGTCGCCGAAGCTCGATGGCGCAGAGGCAATCGAGCCGTCGGATGCCGAAGCGGTGAATGAAGCGCCGAGCGAGCCCGCCGGCGCGACCGAGGTTCCGGCGGCGCAGCCACGCTCATGGCGTTTTGCGCTGCTCGCGGCAACGATCGCGCTCGCCGCAGCGCTCGGCTCGTTTCTCGGAACGCTGACCACGTCCGGAATTGGCCGACTGCTGCCCGCGGCCGCGCCGAGCTCGAGCACGGCAGATGCGAGCAGTGTTGTGCGGGCGTTGCAGTCTCAGGTCGCCGAACTTTCCGCCATAAAGGTCGATCTCGACGGCGCGACCCGCAACGCCAACACGCAATTCGCCGCGATCGCGGATCGCCTCGATCGCGTCGAGCGCGCGGCGGCCGATCCGGCGACGATGCTTGCGCGCATTGCGGATACGGTGGATCGGCTCGACAAGCTCAACACCGCTACGCCCGAAACCACAGGCTCGATTGCACCCAGCGCGCCGCTGCCCACCGCGCCGAAGCTGACCGACAGGATTTTGGGAGACTGGGTCGTGCAGGACGTGCACGGTGACCGCGCATTGGTCGAGAGCCGCTACGGCGGCGTCTTCGATGTCGGCGCCGGCAGTGTCCTGCCCGGTCTGGGTCGCGTCGAAACCGTGGAGCGGCAAGACGGCCAGTGGGTCGTCGTCACTGCCCGCGGCTTGATCACGTCGGGGCGCTGATTTTCGCCGGACCGCCGCTTCATCACCGGGCTTGGTGATCCGCCTGCTGCGATCGGCTCTGCCTTATTGATCGATGTGAATATTGTTGTCGCGGATCACTTCGCCCCAGCGCGCGATCTCGCTCCGGAGTAGCGCGCTTGCCGCAGCCGGCGAGCGTTGATCCATCGGAAAGGCGGATACATCCTGCACCGCCCAAGCCTTGACGATCGCGGGATCGGAAACGGTCTCTTGCAGCGCGCTGTTGAGCATCTTGATAACCGCGTCGGGCGTTCCGGCCGGGGCGAACAGCGCCTGCCAATAGACGAACTCAAGTTTCGGCCCGAACACCGTCACGAAACTCTCCGCACTTGGCAGCTCTGGCAACTTTTCTTTCGAGGTGACGCCATAGGCCTTTAATCTCCCGGCAGCGACTTGCTGCACCACGGACTGCGGCGTGGCGAAGAATAGATCGACATGGCCGCCCAAAAGGTCAGTCATCGCATCGGCGGCGCCGCGATAAGGAATTTGATCGATTTCGGCCTGGGCCTGCTGGGCCAATAGCGTTGTGGCGAGATGGCCGGTGGCGCCGTAGCCGGGGATCGCGGCCTTCATCCGCTGCCGCTTCATCAGCGCGACCAGTTCCGTGAGCGTGTTCGGCTCAAGCGTGTTGCGGCCGACCAAAACCAGAGGATTGCGATTGATGAGCATCACCGGGGCGAAGTCTTTTTCGGTGTCGAAGGGAAGATTTTTGTACAGCGTGACATTCGCGGAAATCTGCAGGTTGTGCAGCAGCAGCGTATAGCCGTCCGGCGCCGCGCGGGCGACTTTTTCAGTGCCGATGATCGTACCGCCGCCGCTGATGTTTTCGACGATGAAGCTCTGTTTGAGTTTCGCCGACAAGGATTGAGCAACCACGCGCGCCGTCTCATCGGTTGGTCCGCCGGCCGGGTAGGGCACGATGACGGTGACGGTGCGGCTTGGATATTGTTGCGCCGACACCGGCTCGGCGACCCAAAAAAGGCCAAGCACGGCCGCTGCAAAGACCGCGAAACACCTCATCATGCGCTCCTCCCCGAGGGCTCAAATTTTTTCTTGAGTCTTACATCTCCGGAACTATTGGCAACAAGAGGTAAGGCTGCTGTGTTGCGGTAAAATGCAGGGTGTTCCGAGTTGCGAAAACGGCGGCCGGCCGATCCTTCGGATCGATATGCAGGAATGGGCCGACGCCCTTCATTGGATAGGGTGCATTCGGCAAGGCGATGTCGCGACCGTCCACTTCGTAATCTTTGCCGCTGACGGTGAGTGCGAGCTGATAGCCCGGCGGCATGACGATCGAGGTCGGCCAGATCTCAATGTCGAGCTCGACCGGCTCGCCGGGGCGCAACGGCCATTCCTCGTCGTGCGTGTGCCAAGGCCGATACGGTAGCGACTTCGCCGGATCGAGCTTGCGATGTGAAGCGCGCAGCCAACCGAGCCCCACCGGCACCCGCGGATCGTTGGAGCCGATGAACGTGATCTCCCTGCCGTCCGGATCGAACACGCGCAGGGCAAGGAACACGTCGGCATCGGTGGTCTGCGACGACACCCGGAGCTTGGCGGCGACAGGGCCGGTGATTTCGAGGCTCTTCGGCATCGGCGGCGTGCGAAAGGTCAGGCCGTCGCCGGTCGTTTCGTAGTTTAAGGTCGTGACCGCGGTTGGCGGTTGCGGTGTCAGCCCAAATCCTTCCGGCTGCAAGAAATATTTCGTCCATCGCGTGCGCGCGAGCGGCCATTCGTTCTCGCTGCGCAGCACGAACTTTTCATGCGGATGGCGGATGTTAAGCGATACTCGCGGCTGCCGGTGCCAGCCGGTGTCGTCGCCTTTGAGGAAATGACCGAAGAAGCGCTTCTGCAGCGTTTCGCCGTAGTTGCTGTAGAAATGCGTGAAGTGGGTGTCGCCGTGCACCTCCAGCCATTTTTGTTTTGAGCCGGCGCGTCGATAGCCTTCGAAATTGCCACGGGTGTGCAGCCCCATGCCGCCCCAATTGCCGGCCGACAGCAGCGGCGCCTCGATCTGCGTATAGTCGGCGGTGCGCGCGGCGTAATAATCGTCGTACAGCCGGCGCCGCTTCGCTTCTCCAGGCGTATCGGCTCGGCGTTCGGCGAGCTCGGCCTCGGGCAGCGTGTTCGGACCGGCGACCAGTTCACCTGTCACCACGCTCTTGGCGCCGCGGCTGCCGACGCCGTGCTGCACGCTCGCCACTTGGCGCGGATGCCAGCTGTTGAGAAAATCGCAGAGAATGCCGCCGTGCCGGCACAGCTCGCGGTAATAGTCGGACGCGCCTTCCCAGATGCACAACGCGGCGAGGTGCGGCGGCTTCAGCGCGGCCACGGTCCATTGATTCATCGCGTAGTAGGAAATGCCGTTGAGACCGACCTTGCCGTTGCTCCAGGATTGTGTGCCGGCCCATTCGACGCATTGATACAAGTCCAGCGTTTCGCGCGGCGACCAAACGTCGAGCAGGCCCGGCGAACGCCCCGCGCCGCGCGAGTCGATGCGCACGCAGGCATAGCCGTCCGGCACCCATTTTTCCGGATCCACCAGCTCCCAGTTCTGGTACTTGTTGCTCGAGCCCGCCAGCACCTCGGGCGCCGATTTGGCCAGTCGCGACCAATTGCCCTGGTAGCCTTGCTGGAACGACAGTCCTTTGGCGTAGGGACCGTAACTGAGAACGACGGGATGCTTGCCCTCTGCGACCGGCCGGAACACGTCGGCGCGCAACACGATGCCATCGTCCATTTCGATCGGGGCGTCCCAGTCGATCTGCATGCCGTCGCGAATCTCAGACTTCATTGCATTCATGATCGCGCTCGCTCCGCATGGAGAAAAGCATTTTGGACTGCGCAGGGTCGCAGCGAAAGGCTCGCGGCCTTGCGAGTACGCGGCGCGCAGCCTCGCTATCATGCCTGATAAGCTGTTTGGCTACGAGGGCGGCTGCGGGTCGCAGCGTCGAGCCTCGAAGGGCGACGGCCACCCAAATCGGCTATAGCGACTTGGCCACTTAATATTCCGAAATCGGTAGACCGATTTCGGTTGCGCCGCGGCCGCATCCTTCGAGGCTCGCTGCGCTCGCACCTCAGGATGACGGATCACACGCTACACATCCACGCTCGCCGTCAGCGCGTGCTCCTCGATGAACAGGCGCCGCGGCTCGACTTTGTCGCCCATCAGTTCGTCGAAGATGGTGTTGGCCTCGTCGATTTCCTTGACACTGACTTGGAGGAGCGAGCGCGCGTTGCTATCGAGCGTGGTTTCCCAGAGCTGGTTGGGGTTCATCTCGCCGAGGCCTTTGTAGCGCTGCAGCGCGATGCCCTTGCGGCCGGCCCTGGTCACCGCTTCGAACAGGCCGACCGGGCCGTGAATGGCCGTCTCATCGTCCTTGCGCCGCAACATCGCCGGCGGCGTCGGCCGTGGATAAATCTGCTGCAGCGAAGGCGCGTATTCGTCGAGCTTGCGCGCGTCGGCCGAGCCGAGCAGCGCCTGATCGATCATCGCGACTTCCTTGACGCCACGCACCACCCGCTCGAACTGGAAGCCGCTTTCGTTGAACCGCCCGGTCCAGCCGCGTTCGGTCGCCTCCGTCAAGGCGTCAAGGCGTCTGGCAATGTATGCGGCCGCCGCATTGGCATTCGCGGCATCGCCGGTGACCCGCGGGTGCAGCACGCCGGCAATGGCGGCCTGCTCGATCACCTTGCGGTTATAACGGCTATGCAGATTATTCAGGAGGTTGCGGATCGAGCGCGCTTCCTCCACGAGCTTGCGCAAATCGTTGCCCGCGCGCACTTCGCCTGACGACAAACGCAGCACGGACTCTTCGAGGCCGGTGTCGATGAGGTAATCCTCGAGCGCCCGCTCGTCCTTGAGATATTGCTCGGACTTGCCGCGCGAGACTCGGTAGAGCGGCGGCTGCGCGATGTAGAGATAGCCACGATCGATGATCTCGCGCATCTGCCGATAGAAGAACGTCAGCAACAACGTGCGGATATGCGCGCCGTCGACGTCGGCGTCCGTCATGATGATGATCTTGTGGTAGCGCGCTTTGTCGATGGCGAATTCGTCGGTGCCGATGCCGGTGCCGAGCGCGGTGATCAGCGTGCCGATCTGCTCGGATGACAGCATCTTGTCCATGCGCGCGCGCTCGACGTTGAGAATTT
>Ga0181536_10003520_pt1 | contig 17021 bp, 10 predicted proteins | sample PEATcosm2014_Bin_41_FD_121105 | JGI IMG/M metagenome (GOLD analysis project Ga0181536, IMG submission 121105) | Peatland microbial communities from MTU Mesocosm Facility, Houghton, MI, USA - PEATcosm2014_Bin17_60_metaG | ecosystem: Environmental > Terrestrial > Soil > Wetlands > Peat | place... | reverse complement strand
CCGCAGCAAGTTCAGTTTTGCGGCGGCTGGAATATTCTTGTTGTGTTTTTTCATCCCTGCCGTGTGGCAGGGCTAAACAAAATATTCCAGCTTTTTCTCAAATCCTGTGGGATGGCTGTGAAAAGGTTTCATGGCTTATCCGCGCCATTCACTGATGCGACATATTCTCGGTCGTGAGAATTTATGCTTGCTGACCGTTCGCAATGCTCGACGTGGAAACGTGGATAGTTTTTTTGTCGGAAACACGATGCTCGACAAAGACGCCGTTTCGCCGTTTGACAACGCGAGTTGCTTCCCACTTTACCTTTATCCAAATGGCGAGACCGAAGAACAAGCCGAACTTGTGCCGCATGAAAATGGCCGCCGCCCGAATCTTTCCGCGGAATTTGTGAAACATTTTGCTGATACGATCGATTTAACATTCGTGCCAGACGGACGGGGCGATTTGAAAAAGACTTTCGGCCCGGAGGACGTTTTCAATTACGCCTATGCTGTTTTTCATTCGCCGGATTATCGCGAGCGTTACGCGGAATTTCTGAAAACAGATTTCCCACGAGTGCCAATTACTTGTGAGGACGAAGTCTTTTCAAAACTTTGCAAATTCGGCTCGCGATTGATTTCTCTTCACACCATGCAGGAATATGCTGACGAGGGAATTGCCTTTGACGTGCCCGGCTCGAATAAAGTCGAGCAGGTCAATTTCATAACCAAAAGCAAAGCACAACGAAACAAAGCTATTCGCCGAGGCCGCGTTTATATCAATTCCGAACAGTATTTCGAGGGCATTTCACCCGCCGTCTGGCAAATGCGCATCGGCGGCTATCAGGTTTGCGAGAAGTGGCTCAAAGACCGCAAAGGCCGCGTTCTCACGCACGACGAGATCGAGCATTACCAGCGCACCGTCAGTGCGCTGGCCGAGACGCGCATGCTCATGGCGCAAATTGATTCCCTCATCAGCGACCACGGCGGCTGGCCGCTGGAATAAGCCGCCTCCGGCTCAGTTTGAATTGCCATCCAGCGCGGCCGCGACGGCCTGTTGGTAGGCGCGGCGCATGGGGGAATCGTCCGGCGTGGGTTGCAATTTGTCCCGCTCAATCATCATCACATAAATGATCCCGCGCGCGGGGTCCGCCCAGCTTTGCGTGCCGAAGGCGCCGCCATGACCGAATGTGCCGGGGGAAAGAGTGGCGTTGGCCTCCATCTGCGCCGGGTCCTCAACGACGCAAAAACCCAGGCCCCACGGCATGCCGGGCCGCGCGCGCAGGTCGCCGGTTTGTTTGCGCGTCATTTCGGCGACAGTCTCCGGCTTGAGAATCCGCCGTCCATTGGCCGTGCCGTGATTGAGCATCATTTGATAAAACTTCGCCACGTCCTCCGCCGTCGAGAAAAGCCCCGCGCCGCCCAGGGGCGGTCGTTCGTGATCCGTCACCGCGCCGCCATACATGTAGGTGTTGGTCGCCGGCCCCAGTTTTCCCGACTGCGCGTCCCGAATATAGCATTGGACGAAACGTTTCTTCTGCGAAGGCGAAATCCAGAAGGTCGTGTCCTTCATGCCGAGCGGATCGAAGAGCCGCCTTTGCAGAAACTGCGCGTAGGGCGTTCCGCTCGCCACTTCCACGACCCGCCCGGCCACATCCATTCCCGCCGTCGAATAGCTCCAGCGCGTGCCCGGTTGAAAGCGCAGCGGCTCGCGGGCGAGCACTTTGCTCATCGCCGCCAGCGTCCAGTGCGGATCGGTCACGCGATATTCGCCCAGGCCGCTGGTGTGCGTGAGCAAATCCCGCAGCGTCACGGGCCGCGCGGCCTTCACCAGCAGGCGCTGCTGCTCCGTCTGCTCCCCGACCACCCACATGTCGCCGAATTCCGGCAGATACTTCCCGACCGGATCATCGAAGGACAGCTTGCCCTCGTCCGCGAGCATCGCGACCGCGACCGCCGTGACCGGCTTGCTCATCGAGGCGATCCAGAAAATATCATCCGTTTTGAGCTTCCGCCCCGACGCCAGATCGCTCCGGCCCACGGCGGCAAGATGCAGCACGGCATCCCTCGTGGCAACCAGCGAAACAGCCCCGGCAATTTCGCCGTTGGTGACAAAGGACTGAAGTTTTTGAGGGACGGCGGCAAACTTGTCCGCCGCCGGCGCGCCGCTGGAAAAAAGAAACGCGGCGAGCAGGGCGGCGCATCCGTCCAGCATCCGGCGTCGGGTCCCCAATGTCTTGATTTGTGTTTGCATGGGGGAAGTTCAACGCCAAAGAGCCTGTTTTGCAACAATAACATGGTCTTTTTCCCGGATCATCCGGCTTGACAACTGCCGCCGGGTGATTCTCTCTTGCCAGTAACCTGATTGTCATTCGTCCGCGCTTGGCGCGCAAATTATGCTTATGTTCAACTCAATATCTTCCGTCGTGAAAACTTTCCCGTCTTTACCCCTCTTGATCCTCTTGACTGTGGCGGCGGCGCCGGCGCGGGGCGCGGACGAACCGTCCGCTCCATCCGCCGCCGGCGGCCTGCCTCCCCCGGTGCAATTGACCGCCGAACAAGATCATCAAAGGATAATGGATCTTCTTCACATCACCGCCCTGAGGCCCGCGGCGGATAACCGAAGCCCCCAGCCAACCAACCCGCCCAACTATGACGAGTCCAAGGCCAACCCCCATCCCACCCTGCCGGACCCGTTGCGGTTGAAGAACGGCCAAAAAGTCACCAGCCCGGATGTCTGGTGGAACCTGCGCCGCCCGGAAATTGTCGAGGATTTCGACCGCGAAATTTACGGGCGCGTTCCCAAAAACATGCCCAAAGTGACTTGGGAGGTCTCAGCCATCACCAATGGAATGAACGGCAACATACCCACCATCACAAAAAGGCTGGTCGGGCATGTGGACAATTCAGCCTATCCGCAGATCACCGTCAATATAGATTTAACCTTGACCCTTCCCGCCAAGGCCGCCGGACCTTCGCCGGTGATGATGGTCCTGGCCGGCGGGGCTCCCGCGGGAGGCGCGGTCGGCGGCGGCCCGGGCGGCCGGCGAGGAGGCTCCAACGGTTTGGCCGTCACCAATGCCCCGGGCGGGCGCGCCGGGGGTTCGGGCGGAGGTTTGGCCGCCGACGGCCCGCCTTGGCACACCCTTGCTCTTTCCAATGGCTGGGGTTATGCGACCCTGAGCACAAGCTCCATCCAGGCGGACAACGGCGCGGGGCTGACCCAAGGCATCATCGGCCTGGTCAACAAGGGCCAACCGCGCGGCGTGGAGGATTGGGGCGTCTTGCGGGCCTGGGCCTGGGGAGCCAGCCGTGCGCTCGACTACTTCGAGAGCGACAAGGCGGTCAATGCCAGGCAAGTCGGCATCGAAGGCCACTCCCGCTGGGGCAAAGCGACCGCTGTGGCCATGGCCTATGACCCGCGTTTTGCCATCGCCTACAGCAGTTCTTCCGGCGAAGGCGGGGCGAGAATTCACCGGCGCAATTTTGGCGAGGCGCTTGAGAATATTGCAGCCAGGAGCGAATACCACTGGATGGCGGGCAATTTCCTCAAATACGCCGGCCCGCTCACCCCGGCGGACCTCCCTGTGGATGCGCACGAATTACTCGCGCTGTGCGCTCCCCGGCCTGTGTTCATCGGCGGGGGCCGAACGGACACCCGCACGAACGATGCGTGGGCGGATCCGATGGGGATGTTCGAGGCGGCGGCGGGCGCAGGACCCGTTTACAAGCTATTGGGCGGGAAGGACCTGGGCACCACCAATTTGCCTCCCATGGAAACCGCCCTTATCGCAGGCGACATCGCCTTCCGGCAGCATTCCGGCGGGCACACCGACGCGCCGAATTGGCCCGCATTTTTCGAATTCGCCAGCCACTATATCAAGGGGCCGGCTCTCCTGCCAACCGCCCCCGCGAATCAATAATGTGGCAAACTGGCGCAATGTCTGGCTTTTGGCCATGAACGGCTACTGCTTCTTGGTGGTTAAGGTCAAGCTGGCGGGAGTCAAGCCCGGTGAACTGACCGTCAGTTTGATCGTTCCGCGAGTGAAGAGCGATTGAATGACGATCAGCGCCTTCCCCCGGTAAGCCTTCCGGCTGGCCGCCTTAAATGGCTCATTATTCGACCAGTCGCCGCTGGCAATGCCGATGCTCCTCCCCGGTCCGGTCATGGTGAACTGGATGGTATTGCTGGCGGTGTGAATAGAGTTGTTGTCCGCATCCAGGATGTCCACTTCGATGCAGGAGACATCGCTCCCATCGGCGTAGAGCGTGGTGCGATCGGGCTTGAGCATGATTTTGGCGGGCGCGCCCGCGGTCTTGATGCTGTCCACAGCCACCTTTTTGCCGCCTTTCCAGCCGACTGCCTTGATCACCCCGGCTTCCCACGGGACATTGGTCCATTGCATGATTCCCGTTTTGGCGAAATCACTCGATTTCTTGGTCCCGATTTTTGTGGAATTGACGTAGAGATCAACGGTCTCGCAATTGTTATAGGTCACCACGTTGACGGGTCCGGCCTGGTTCCAATTCTCGGGCAGATTGGGCGCGCCTCTTCTTCCCACGCCGTCGCCGATGGCGATATGCACCATGGGCGCTTCGCTCCACTGGCTTTGCATATAATAAAACCAGGACTTGCGGAAAATGCAGTTATCCAGGAAGCCGCTGTCCCCGCCCAAGCTGTTGCGGGACTCGCCCAGATAATCCACGCCCGTCCACAAATGATGGCCGATCACATAGGGAACATCCTTCACCGCATACCATGTCGGACTGCCGGAACTGCGGGCCAGGTAGGGGTCTTGTTCGGTGCCGATCAGAATGGCATTCGGATTCGCCCTGTGAATCGCGCCGAAAAGGAAGTCCTGGTAATTGACACCCACCACATCTTCCACCTCGGCGAGCGCGGCCAGGCCGGGGGCGTCGCTCCATCCCGAAACGCACGCATGAGTGTAGGGGCGGCTGCTGTCGAGCTTCTTGGCGAAGGGCACCAGCATTTTCAGCGTGTTGGTGATGTAAGCAGGCACCTTGGCGGCGGCCAAAACCTCGTTGCCCAGGCTCCAGATCACAATGCTGGGATGATTCCTGTCCCGTTCGATGAACGAGGTGAGGTCCTTTTGCCAAACCTGGTCAAAATCCGCATAGAATGAGCCTGCGTTGGTCTGGGCCCATTTATCACAAAATTCATCCATGACCATCATCCCCATTTGGTCGCAATAATCGTAAAACTCCGGGCTTTGCGGATTATGCGACGTGCGGATGGAAGTGCAGCCGGAAGCCAGCAACTCTTTAATCGTCCGCTCCCACATCGCATCCGGCACCGCCGCCCCGGCCGGAACCAGATCGTGATGGACGCACACGCCCTTGAGCTTCATGGAAACGCCGTTGATCGTAAACCCCTCCGTCGCCGAATACTTCAGTTCCCGGATGCCGAACGGGGTAATATAATCATCGGCCGCCTGGCCATTCTTCAGAATCCGGGAATAGGCATAATAGCGCACCGGCGTTGCGGGCGACCAGAGTTTGCAGGAGGAAAGAGAGAGGGTCTGCGCGCAGATTTCCGTGCTGCCCGGGTTGACCGTGATGGGGGTTGAGACCGCCTTGAGGGCCTTGCCGGCCTCATCGTAAATCCGGGTCTCCAGAGTCAGCGTCTGCGCGGTCCCCAGCTCATTGGCCACCTCGGTCTGCACCCGGATCTGCGATTCCGCCACCCCCACAACGGGGGTGGTCACGGCGGTCCCCCAGTTCTGGATATGGACCATATCCGTGGCGATGAGCCAGACATGGCGGTAAATGCCCGTCCCCGAATAAAAGTGCGAACGGCGGCTCGTCACGTTGTCCACAAACACCGCCAGCACATTATCGCCCTGGGCGTTGAGATACGGCGTCAGATCGCAACAAAAGCTGATATACCCGAATCGCTGGTTGCCGACCTGTGTGCCGTTCAAATAGATTTTTGAGTCCTCATAAACTCCGTCAAACTGCACGATCACCTTCTTCCCCGCAAACCCTGGAGGCAGCGTGAAATGTTTCCGATACCAGCCCAGGGCGCCCGGATCGCTGTTGGTCGTGCTCACCAGCGTGATGCTCATGTCGTGCGGCACGCTGATCGTGGCCCATCCCGCGTCGTCGAAACCCGTCGCCTCCGCCCCGGCCACGTTTCCGGTCCGCACTTTCCAGTTCTCGTCAATCCGCAGCTTGATGCGGCTCTTGAGATACTTCCCCTCAAGCCGTTCGATCTGCGTCGCGCGGATATTTCCCGCGGCGGCAAAAAACATCGCAAACATCATTGCAACCGCGCCGATGGTGGATTTTCGCATATATAGTTTCTTAGGATTAGCATCGCCCGTTCGCGCGGCCCTTGTGGCGGCGCCGCGCGGGTGAGGGAGAATGGGTCTTTCGCTCACTTTCGTTCTGGCGGCATGCTGTCAAAAGGGCGGCAAATTGTCAACAAGCAGGGACCCGCCGCCGGCCTGGCCGATGCGCCCCGGCCTGGTCCCGAAAAACCCCGCGGAAAAAAAGCCGCGTTGTTTTTCCAAGGCAGGCTCTTTAGCATGCAGCCCATGAAATCCAGACTGCCCCTCTTCCTTCTCGCGTTCGCAATTTCCCCGCGCCTCTTCGCGGCCGAATCCCCGCCGCCGGCGCAAAGCGCGGCGGCCTACGGCGGCGTCACCGGCACCTTGTTCCGCGAAGGGGGAGCCAGGCTGCCGGCCTACCCGGTGGTGGTCCGCGATGAAATGCCGGCGGCCCGCGACGCCCGCATGAAATGGTTTCACGACGCGCGCTTCGGGCTGTTCATCCATTGGGGCGTTTACTCCGTGCCGGCGCATGGCGAATGGTATATGAACCAGGGCAAGGTTTCCGTGGCGGATTACAAGGCCTATGCCAGGAACTTCGCCGCGGCCAAATACGATCCGACGGCCTGGGCCGCCCTCGCCAAGGATGCCGGCGTCAAATATGTTGTCATCACCGCCAAGCACCACGACGGCTTCACCATGTACGAGTCCAAGGTCTCCGACTGGAACGCGGTCAAGGCCTCCGCCGCCGCCCGTGATTTGCTCCAGCCGCTGGCCGACGCCGTCCGGGCGGAGGGACTCAAATTCGGGCTTTATTATTCGCAGTCCCAGGACTGGATCAATCCCGGCGGCGGCAAGGGCACGGCCCAACCGTGGGATGACGCGCAAAAGGGCGACTTCGATGAGTATCTGGCAAAAATCTCCCTGCCACAGGTCCGCGAAATCCTGGAGAAATTCCATCCCGCCTATTTGTTTTTTGACACCGAATATCAGATGACCCCCGAGCGCGCGCACCCCTTCTTCGATTTGGCCGCGGCCCATCCCGCCCTCATCATCAACAACCGCCTCGGCGGCGGCGTCCTCGGGGATGTCGCGACCCCGGAACAACATATCGCCACCGACCCCTTTGGCCGCCAATTCGAGGTCTGCATGACCATCAACAACTCCTGGGGTTACAACTCCAACGACCTGCGCTGGAAATCGGCCCGCCAGCTCATCCGCAATCTCTCGGACATCTCCAGCAAAGGCGGCAATTATCTCCTGAACATCGGGCCGACCTCCGAGGGCGTCATTCCCGAACCGGAAGTCGAGCGCCTGCGGGCGATGGGCCAGTGGCTCAAAACCAATGGCCAGGCCATCTACGCAACCGACGCCGGCCCATTTGCGCAGATACCGGAATGGGGACGCGCCACGCAAAAAGCCCAGCCCAACGGCGGCACGACCCTTTTCCTTCACGTCTGGGAGTGGCCCGCCGGCGGCAAATTAATCTTGCCGGGCATCCAGCAGGCCGCCCATTCCGGCCGGTTGCTGGCCGGCGGCGCGGCGGTCTCCTCAACCCTGACAGACCAGGGACTGGTCGTCACCCTGCCCGGCGCCGCGCCCGACCCGGATGTGTCCGTCGCCGCGCTCGAATTTGACAAGCCCATCCAGATTGCCGGCTTCGACGGGCTTTGAGCTTGACGCCTTGGGTGGGAAAGCCCAATTTCGACGGCATGAATTCCACTCACAACCTGTCTTTCAAAATCCGCGCTTCACGAGGAATCAAATACAGTCTGGCCGTGCCGTCGTTGCTGCTCCTGGCTGCGGCCTTGCGGTTGGGGACGACCCCGCTTGCGGCGGCCATCGCCCCGGTCACGGTCCGGGAAGAAAACGTGGTCATTCCCACCTACCAGGCCGACACGCCCGAGCCGAACCCGATGTTCTATTTCGGGCGGCTGTCTCAAGGCGCCCAGGCCCCGGTCTATCCCTACCCGATGTATGACCTGCTCACGAACAAGAAGGTGGACAAGACCTACAAGATCGTTTGGCTCGAGAACGAGTACATCCGCATCGGGATTCTACCGGAGATCGGCGGCCGCATTTTGGAGGCGTTTGACAAGACCGACAACTACTACTTTGTCTATCGGCAGCACGTCATCAAGCCCGCTCTGATCAGCATCATCGGGGCGTGGATCTCCGGCGGGGTCGAGTGGAACATCCCCCACCACCACCGGGCGAGCACGTTTCTCCCCGTGCAGTACAAGATCGAGGAGAATGCCGACGGCGGCAAAACCGTCTGGGTGGGCGAACTTGAATTGCGCCAGCGCATGCGCTGGGCGGTGGGCTATACCGTCCGGCCGGGCAAATCCGTCCTGGAGGCCTCCGTGCGGATTCTCAATCGCACACCCGAGGTCAACACGATGCTCTGTTTCGCCAACGTCGCCGTCCATGTCAACAAAGATTACCAGATCATCTTCCCGCCCAGCACCCAGTACGGCACCGGCCACTCCAAACGCGACTTCCAGAAATGGCCCGTCAACGAGGCCGGAGTGGACATCAGTTGGTGGACCAACCATCCGACGGGCGGCTCGGTTTTCGCCTGGAATTACCAGGACGACTTCTTCGCCGGCTACGACCACGGCAGGCAGGCGGGAATCATGAGTGTCGCCGACCACAACGTTGTGCCGGGGAAGAAGTTCTTCACCGGAGGCTCCACCGGCACTTCCTGGGAAACCACGCTGACCGACAGCGACGGCCCTTACATCGAACTGATGGCCGGCGCCTACTCGGACAACCAGCCGGACTATAGCTGGCTGCAACCTTACGAAGAGCGTTCATTCACTATGAACTGGTATCCCTTCCGCGACATTGGCGGAGTCAAGAACGCCAACCTGGACGCCGCCGTCAATCTCGATGTGACCAATGGCATCGCATCCGTGGGCTTTTACAGCACCTCGGCCCGCCCGGCGGCCAAAGTCATGCTCGCGGCCGGGCAGAAAGTCCTGCTCCAGGAAACCGTCGCCATCAATCCGGGCAAGCCCTACGTGAAGCAGGTCCCCGTCCCGGCCGGCCTCGACGAACACGATCTGGTCGCCTCCATCTCGGAAGCTGGCCAGGTGCTGGTGTCATACACGCCGATCCGCCTGGAACCCATGGCGATGCCAAAACCGGTGACCAGCCCGCCCCCTCCGGCGGATGTCAAGACGAGTGAGGAGCTTTACCTGATCGGTCTGCGCGCGCAGCAGTTTCACGATCCGAACATTTCTCCCGATCCCTACTGGGAAGAAGCGCTTCGACGCGATCCCGGCGACACCCATGTGAACACCGCTATCGGCATCACCGCCTTCACCAAGGCCCGCTACGCGGAAGCCGAGCAATACCTCCGCAAAGCTTTGGACCGGCTCACTGACCAGTACACTTCGCCTAAGGATGTCGAGGCCGAGTATTACTTGGGCGCCACGCTCAAGGCGGAGGGCAAGAGCGACGAAGCCTACACCCATTTGTTCAAGGCCGCCTGGGGTCAGGCCTGGAAGGCCCCCGCTTATTTCTCGCTGGCGGAGATCGCCACCGGGCGCGGCAACATCCAGGGCGCGCTCGATTTGACGGAGCGCTCGATCAGCGCGAATTCCCTCAACATCCGCGCGCAGAACTTGAAGTCCGCTCTCCTGCGCCATTTGGGCCGCTCCAAGGACGCGCTCCTGGTTCTGGATTCGGTCGCGCACGATGCCGACCCGCTCGACGTGCGCGCCATGGCGGAACGCTGGCTGGCTTCCAAAGATCCGGCGGCGGCCAGGACCCTGGCCTCCACGATGAATCAATTTCCCGCCACCGCGCAGGAGACCGCCGCCGAGTATCTCGACGCCGGCCTCTGGCAGGACGGCACGGACGTGTTGCTGCAAATGATTTCGGCCGCGCCGGACAAGTCCAGGATTCACCCGATGGTTTATTACTACCTCGGCTTTTTCGCGGACAAGCTCGGACAGCCGCAGAAGGCGTCCGACTATTGCCGCCTGGCCATGACGATGCCTCCCGACCTGGTTTTCCCGTTCCAAAACCAGGTTATTGACGTGCTCCGGCTGGCGATGAAGACCAATCCCCGCGACGCCCGCGCGCCCTACTACCTGGGCAATCTTCTTTACGATTGGCAGCCGGAGGAGGCGACCAAACTCTGGGAGGCTTCCGCCGCCCTGGACCCCTCCTTCGCCATCGTTCACCGCAATCTGGCCACGGCTTACATGCACCAAAAGTCGGGGAGCGACCTCAACAAGGCCATCGCCGAGCTCGAGAAGGCCGTGTCGCTGGACCGCAAATACGCCGCCCATTTCAAGGAATTGGATGAGCTTTACCAGCAGGCCGGCACTCCCATCGAAAAACGCCTGCCGCTGTTCGAGCAGAACCAGGTAATCGTGGCCCAGCGCGATGACGCCCAGAACCGCGCCATAGCCCTCAAGGTGGCCGGGGGCAAATACGACGAAGCCATCCAGATGATGACGGGACGGAAGTTTGCGGTCGCCGAGGGCGCCAATCTCAACGTGAGTGAACACTGGACCGACGCGCACATCTTCCGCGGCCGACAGTACCTCGCGGCCAACCGCAACAAGGAGGCACTGGCCGATTTCCAGGCGGCCGCCGCGATTCCCTCGAACCTGCCGACTGGTTTTGGCGGCGGGGGTGTCAACCCGCGCGCCGCGGAGATTGCCTACTGGAGCGGAGTGGCCTATGAAGCGATGGGCGACCACAACCAGGCAACGCAGACCTGGAAGCAGGCGACGGTGGCGCCCCAGGCCGGCGGTGCCGCTCGTGGTGGCGGCGGTGGCAGGTACGGTTCCGACAGCCCCGCCATTGTCAGCGCTCAGTCTTATTATCAGGCGATGTGCCTGCAAAAGCTCGGCGAGGTGGACCGGGCCAAAACCATGTTCCAAACCTTGGTGGATTCCGGGCAGAAAACATTGCAGCAGCCGCCGGCAGCTCCGGCGGGCGGGCGGGGCGGGGGTCGTGGTGGGGTGGAAAGTCTGCCGCAGTCGCCGCGCGAGCAGACGGCCTCGGCGCACTACGCCATCGGCCTCGGCTACACGGGGTTGAACGACCCGGTGAAGGCGAAGGCCGAGTTGAGCCAGACGGTGGATCTCAGCCCTGACCTTGTCGGCGCCAGGGTCGCCCTGGCCAGCCTCAACTGAGTTCCTTTAGCCGATGGGACTGGGGCGGATCAATCTCGCCATCGGACCGGGGGCCAACGTTCAGGGGAAAGTTGGCTTTTCATCGCCCGGTCTTGATCGGTGTGTCGCCTGTTTGCGCCCCGGTGCTCGCGGCGGGCGGTTTGGGAGGGTTGAAATCGGTGAGTTTCCATTCGTCATGCCATCTGATGACAGGCTTGCCGTTTTCCCATTCGATGGGCAGCCAGATGTAGTAGCCAAAAACCGCCTCCTGCGGACGCCAGCGATCCGCCATGAAAATGAAGGCGTCCGGTTTGCCCGGCAGCGGCAGCACATGGGTGCTTTGCGACTCAAATGTGTTTGCGTTCTGCTCAGCGGTGCCGCGACACGGATTGCCCAGCCGTGTCCACGGCCCGAAAATTGAATCGGCCACCGCGGACCGTCCAGGGTTGGCTCTCCAGCCGGTCGTGCCGGATGAAATCAGATAATACTTTCCGCCATGCTTGAAAACGGCGGGCGCCTCGTTGGAATCGCCGACCAGCGCGCGGGCCCATTTGCCGCTGAACCCCAAGTAGTCGTCGCTCAATTGCGCGATGTGTATCGTCGCGTTTTCCTCCGCCGACGTTACCAGGTAGGCCTTGCCGTCGTCGTCCACGAAAATGGTCATGTCGCGGGACATCTGCCCGGTCTCGAAATCCCGCCGCAGATACGCCCCCACGCTGGCCGCTTGCAGCCGGTTCAGCCCGTTGGTGGGTTTGGGTGTTTTGTCCTCCTCGGTGATGTTGATGGGCCAGATGCCCTTGTTGGGGCGGAAGGAACCGACATAGCTGTAAGGTCCCGTGGGCCGGTCGCTCACCGCCACCGCGGCGCGCGCGGCGTTGTAACCCTGTCCTTTCAATTCCAAGTGAAACCACAATACGAATTTCCCCGTCTTCGCGTTGTGAATCACTTTCGGCCGCTCCATGACGCACCCCTTGGTGATTTCACTCGCCGGATCATCCGAAGACCCGAACACCATCCCTTTGTCTTTCCAATTATACAAATCCGAGGAGGAATAAGCGTGGACCCCGGCGGCCGTATTGCTCGCGGTGCCGCCGCCTCTATGCTCGCCAAACCAGTAGTAAATCCCACCCTGAAGCAGGATGCCGCCGCCATGGGCGTCAATGGGGACGCCTTTGTCATCGGGCCAGAGTTCACCGGGCCTGAATGATGTGCGCTTGCCCACCCCGGGCTGCGCGGCGCAGGCGAGCGCCAGGAACAGCAGGCTCGCCGGTGTGATCGCGGCTGTGATTTTGAGCAGACTTCGCAAGTTGAGGCAGTTGGGGTTTGACATGATGGCTCTTTCCTAACACCAACACCTGTGACAAACAAGCGCAGAGTGTCTTGACTCGAATTTAAACCGGCGGACGTTGACACCACTTCAACCCTGGCCCAATTTTAGCCTTCCCTTGCGGATGTATCCAGCACAGTATAGCTGATATGAAAACCCCATTCACACGCCGCAATTTCCTGAAAACCTCCGCGCTCGCCGCCGGCGCTGGCATGACCGCCCCCTCATGGCTGTCCCGCGCGACGGCCGCCGGAGCATCGCCGGGCGCCGCCCCTTACGCGATTGCGCCCGGCCCGTTCCAGCCCACTTGGGAATCGTTGGAGCAAAACTACCATCTCCCCGCCTGGTATCGCGACGCCAAGTTCGGCATCTGGATGCACTGGGGCCCGCAAAGCCAGCCCGGCGACGGCGACTGGTATGCCAAATACATGTACGATCAGAGCCGGCCCCAGTATCAATTTCACCTGCAAAAATACGGCCATCCGTCCAAATTCGGTTTCAAGGATGTCTGCAATGATTGGAAGGCGGAAAAGTGGGACCCCGCCGCGCTCCTCAAGCGTTTCAAAGGCGCGGGCGCGAAGTTCCTCGTCCAGATGGCGAACCACCACGACAACTTCGATAATTTCAATTCAAAATTTCAGCCCTGGAATTCCGTCAACGTCGGCCCGAAAAAAGACATCGTCGGCGCCTGGCAAAAACTCGTCACCGCGGCCGGCATGAAATTTGGCGTCAGTGTTCACGCCGCGCGCGCGTGGAGCTGGTATGAAGACGCGCAAGGCAGCGACAAAACCGGCCCGCTCGCGGGCGTCCCCTACGACGGCAAGCTGACCAAGGCCGACGGCAAAGGCCTGTGGTGGGAGGGCCTCGACCCGCAAGACCTGTACGCGCAGAACCACCCCATCGGCGCGGAACCCGACGCGGCCTATCAGGCCAAGTTTTTCAACCGCATCAAAGATGTGATTGACAGTTATCATCCCGATGTGATTTTTTTCGATGACACCAAGCTGCCGCTGGGCGACGTGGGGCTGTGTCTCGCCGCGCATTTCTACAACGCCAACCAAAAGTGGCACGACGGAAAACTTCAATCCGTCATCATTTCCAACGGCAATTCCGTGGTCGAGCAACAGGGCATCGTCAACAACCTCGAACGCAACATGACGCTCGACCTGCTGCGCATCCCGTGGAACAAGGGCAGCACCGTCGGCCCGTGGCATTACAGCGTCGCCGATTACAACAAGGGCTACACCAAATCCGCGGCATGGATTCATCTGCTCGTGGACGTGGTCAGCAAAAACGGCACGTTGCTGCTTTCCTTCCCGTTGCCCGGCTACGGCGAGCTGGACGACAAGGCCATCGCCGTCCTCGACGACATGACCGCTTGGATGGCCGTCAACAGCGAGTGCATCTACGACACCCGCCCCTGGGCGATCTACGGCGAAGGCCCCTCGGTCAAAAACGACGCCACCGCCAAAGAGACCGCCGGCAACCCGCCCCGCGGCCTCGGCCCGAATTTGACCGCCGCCGACATCCGCTTCACCACCAAAGGCGACCTCTTGTACGCGGTGGTCATGGGCAAGCCGGAAGGCGGCAAAGTCAATATCAAAGCCCTGGCGTCCAAGTCGGCCCATTATCCCGGCGAAATTGCCGGCGTTCAAATGCTCGGTTCTTCCGCGAAATTGGAATTTACCCGCGACGAAAACGCCTTGACGGTCACCATCCCCGAAAATGGCCCCTCCATTTTCGCGAATGCGTTGAAAATCATCCCCAAAGTCTGAGAATCCCGCTCAACGCGCCAGCCAGCCGCCGTCAATGTTCAGGATCGTGCCGTTGAGGTAATCCGCGTCGCTGGAAGCCAGAAATAGGCAGCCCCCCGCGATGTCTTCCGGGTTTGCCCACCGGCCTTCCGGGATGCGTTCCAGCACGGCCTGGCTCCGCTTGGCGTCCTCGCGCAAGGGACGCGTGTTCTCCGTCGCCACGTATCCGGGCGCGATGGCGTTGACGTTGATCCGTTCCTTCGCCCATTCGTTGGCCAGCGCCTTGGTGATGCCCGCAATGCCGTGTTTGCTCGCGGCGTAGGACGGCACAAAAATGCCCCCTTGAAACGAAAGCATCGAAGCAATGTTGACTATTTTCAACCGCGCCCCGGCGGGGGATTTCTCCCGCCCGCCCGTCATCCACCAACGCGCCGCCGCCTGCGAAAGAAAAAACGGCGTGCTCAGGTTCAGCCGCAACACGTCGTTCCAGTCCCCCTCCGAATAATCCACCGCCGGCGCACGCCGAATGATGCCCGCGTTGTTGACCACTCCATCTATCCGCCCGGCCTTTTCCAAGACCGACGCCACCACAGCCGCCGCGTCCTTTTGCGTCCCCTGGCCCAGGTTTGCCGTCAGCGAAATATATTCGCCCCCGCCCTTCCGGGCCTGCGCGGCCGTCTCGGTTTGTTCGCTCAAGTCCACCCCCACCACCTTGGCCCCTTCGCGGGCGAAGGCCAAAGCATAGGCCTGCCCAAGACCACGCCCGGCACCTGTGACGAGAATGACTTTGTCGGTGAATCGTTTGTTGTTCATAGATGGAATTCCTGGTTTCTCTTCAGCGCAAGTCCCCGGGTTTCACCTGGTCCATGTCATCAAAAGTCTGATTCTCGCCAGCCATGCCCCAGATGAATTTGTAATTGCCCGAACCGCAGCCGCAATGAATGGACCACGACGGCGACAGCACCGCTTGATCATTATGGATGAACAAGTGCCGCGTGGCCCCCGGCTCGCCCATGAAATGCGCCAGCACCCGGTCCCCCAAGTCAAAGTAAAAATATATCTCCACCCGGCGGTGATGGGTGTGCGGCGGAAAGGAGTTCCACACGCTGCCCTCGGCCAGTTCCGTGTAGCCCATCACCAACTGGCAACTGCGAATGCCCCCGGCATGGATGTACTTGCGGATCGTCCGCTGGTTGGCCCCGGCCTGGCTCCCCAACGCCACCGCCGCCGCCTCCCCGCGCTTGATCACCGCCGCGGGATGGCTGGCGTGCGCCGGGCAGCTTAAAAAGAAAAACTTGGCCGGCTTGTCGAAGTCCTGGCTTTCAAAACTCACTTCCCGCGAGCCTGCGCCCGCATACACACAATCCAGCGGGTTGACCTCCATCGTCTTGCCGTCCACATGCGCGACCCCCGGGCCGCCCGTGTTGATGGCGCCCAATTCCCGCTGCTCCAGGAAATACCCCCGGCCCGTTTCCCGGTGGTTCGGCAATTCCAGCGCCGTCTGCCCCGGCGTGATGCCCCCGACGACAAACCGGTCCAGATCCGTGAACTGGGCCTGGATGTCCGCGATGGTAAAGAGGCCCGTCACCAGGAACGTGTCGCGCAATTCCTCGGTGGTCAGACGCACCGCTTCTTGCGGCGTCGGCATTCGGCGTATCGTATTATGAATCACAGCCCCCGATCATAATTCCCCCCCCGCCGCTTTGGCAATTCTATTTTCCGCTCGGAAAAAGAACTTGCAAACCTGTGGAGCAGGAAGAGAATCGCCAAAAGCCCCCGCGCTGATCGGGGGCAAGACCCTGAATGGGAAATCGCAGTCAACAACTAATCCACATCCTCCATGAAGCCAAAAGAGTTTAGTTCCACACTCGTCTTGCGCTTTGCCAGTCTCCTGGTTGCGGCCTTCCTGCTGGTTTCAACCCAGCTCGCCCGTGCCACCGCCTTCACTTGGACCAATACCGCCGGAGGCAATTGGAGCTCGGCCGCCAACTGGTCTCCCAATGGCCTGCCTGGCGGCGGCGACAGCGCCGCCATCACCACCACCGGCAACTACACCGTGGCCGTCAACTCCGCCCAGTCCATCGGCACTCTCACCCTCGGGGCCTCCACCGGTGACGGAACGGTTCAGACCTTAAACATCCAGTCCGGCGCGTTTACGTTGAATAACGCCAGCGGTGGAACCGCCCAGGGTGCTCTGAGCATCAGCGGCGGCGCGCTGACTTGGAGCGGCGGCGCCTTGTCCGGCCTCATGACCGTGGGCATCAACGGCGTGTTGAACATCGCCGCCGGAGGCAACACCGTGGAATTTAAGGGCCTGACGCTGACCAACAACGGCACGGTCAACTGGACCAATACACCGATTTGGAGTGGAATGGGGACGACGGTTTACATTTGCAATAACGGTTTATGGAATGAACAAAGTGACGACTATTTTGAGGGGGCTGTGTATGGCGGGGCCACGGTCTTTGACAACTTTGGCACGTTCCTCAAGTCTGGAAACGCGGGCACGACCACCCTCGATAGCGGCTGCACCCTG
>Ga0181536_10003518_pt1 | contig 17027 bp, 15 predicted proteins | sample PEATcosm2014_Bin_41_FD_121105 | JGI IMG/M metagenome (GOLD analysis project Ga0181536, IMG submission 121105) | Peatland microbial communities from MTU Mesocosm Facility, Houghton, MI, USA - PEATcosm2014_Bin17_60_metaG | ecosystem: Environmental > Terrestrial > Soil > Wetlands > Peat | place... | reverse complement strand
GTGGTGGACTTGATGTGCCACTCGTACAGAGGTTTCGACAGCGACCGGGCAATTTCCGCCGCGAGCAGCGTCTTCCCAGTCCCGGGTTCGCCCTTGATGAGCAAAGGTCGCGACAACACCATGGCGGCATTGACTGCCGCCATCAATTCGTCGGTTGCGATGTAGCGGTCGGTGCCGCGAAATTCCTGGGCCATAATTTACTTGCGCATGACTTGCAATATTTGCATGGAATTCGTACCGCCGGCCACGCCGGACAGTTCGCCCTTGGTGAGTATGATGAGATCACCGTCCTTGACCAATTTCAGGTCGAGCATCTGGTGAAATATCGAAAAGTAGAAGGCCTCACGATTCTCGTCGTGGGCCTCATAGGCCACCGGGTAGACCCCGCGATACAACGTCACTCGTGAGCGGGTGATTTCCTGGCTTGTGAACGCATAAATTGGTATATCCGAACGTACGCGCGACATCCAAAGGGTGGTCTCCCCGGATTCGGTAAGCGCGACGATGGCTTTCACGTGCAGATGGTTCGCCGTGTACATCACCGCCGCCGCGATCGCCTCGTTGGTCCGCTCGTAGTAGCCGGAAGTGCGCTGCCGAATCCGAACGTGAGCGCCCTGATATTTCTCGGCTCCCTCGATGATCTGCGCCATGGCCTCGACGACCTTGTTGGGATGCTTGCCCGAGGCGGTTTCCGCGGACAGCATCACGGCATCGGTTCCGTCCATCACCGCATTGGCGACATCCGACACTTCGGCACGCGTCGGAATGCTGCTTACGATCATGGACTCCATCATTTGCGTGGCCGTGATGACGACGCGATTCTGGTGACGTGCCTCTTGAATGATGAGCTTCTGCAAACCGGCCAGTTCGGCATAGCCCATTTCGACGCCCAGGTCGCCGCGGGCCACCATCACCGCATCGCTCGCTCGAACCACGTCGGCCAGATTCTTGATCGCCTCGGCGCGCTCGATCTTCGCCACCAGCAACGCGTGACCGCCTGCCTGACGCAGAAGGGCGCGCGCCTCGTTCATGTCGGAGCCGTCGCGGGCAAAGGATACGGCCAAGTAATCGACGCGCAAAGCCGCCGCGACGTGGATGTCGTCGCGATCCTTGTCGGTCAGCGCGCCGGCGGATAAGCCGCCGCCTTGCCGATTGATTCCCTTGTTGTTGCCGAGTTCACCGCCGACCAGCACCCGGGTTTTGATGCGGGGACCGTCGGTCTCGAGAACTTGCAGGCTGATCTGCCCATCGTTGAGCAGCAATACGTCGCCGGCGAACACGTCGGAGGGAAGTCGTTTGTAGGCGATGCCGACCGCACGATCCGTGCCGGCGTCGGCCGCGAGACTTGCATCCAGGATGAATTCGGCGCCATCGACGAGTTCCACCTTGCCCGCCGCGAAACGATCGATGCGAATCTTCGGTCCCTGCAGGTCGCCCAGAACGCCGACGTAACGTCCGGCCGACTTGGCGGCCGCCCTCACCAGATCGAGCCGCCGCGCGTGATCGGCAACTGCGCCGTGGGAAAAGTTGAGGCGGACCACATCCACGCCGGCACGGATCATGTCCGTCAACACCTTGGCATCATCCGTGGCGGGACCCAGCGTCGCGACTATTTTGGTCCGACGCAGGAGAAAACTCATGCAGCGCGCTGTTCCAAGATGTCGACCGCGGGAAGTTTCTTGCCCTCGACGAACTCCAGGAATGCACCGCCGCCCGTCGATATGTAGGAAATACTGTCTTCGATGCCGTATTTGTCGATCGCAGCGAGCGTATCGCCGCCGCCGGCCAGCGAAAATGCCTTGCTGCGCGCGATCGCGTTGGCCAACGTGCGCGTGCCCTCGCCGAACTGCTCGAACTCGAACACACCCACCGGGCCGTTCCACAGCACGGTGCCCGCCGTTGCAACGAGTTTGGCCATTTCCTCCGCGGAATCGGGACCGATGTCCAAAATCATCTCGTTGGCCTCGACCTTGCCCACCGGTTTCACATCGGCCTCGGCCTTGGCGGAAAATTCCGTGGCAACCACCACGTCGGTGGGCATGGGAATCACGATTCCACGCTTTTTCGCCTGTTCCAACAAACGTTTGCAGATGTCCAGCATGTCAGGCTCGTGCAGCGACTTGCCGACATTGTAGCCGAGCGCCGCCAGAAACGTATTGGCGATGCCGCCGCCCACGATGAGCTGATCGCACTTGGCTAAAAGCGATTCGAGCACGGTGAGCTTGGTCGATACCTTCGATCCGCCCACGATCGCCAGCAGCGGCCGCGCGGGCTTTTCCAGGGCCGTTTCCAACGCCGACAACTCGCTGACCAGGAGCGGACCGGCACACGCCACCTTCGCGTATTTGGCGACTCCGTGCGTGCTCGCTTCGGCGCGATGCGCCGTCCCGAAGGCATCCATGACGTAGATGTCGCAGAGCGCGGCCATTTTTTTCGCCAGCTCGTCCGAATCGTTTTTCTCACCCTTGTTGAAACGAACGTTTTCCAGCAGCGCGACTTCGCCGGGGCCGACCGTGACGCCGTCCAGCCAATCCCGCTTCAATGCCACGGGAACCCCCAGCAATTGGGTCAGTCGCTTGGCCACGGGCGCGAGCGAAAACTCCTCCGAGAATTTTCCCTCTTCCGGCCTTCCCAAGTGCGACATGACGAGCACATGGGCTTTCGCCGCCAGTGCCGCCTGGATGGTGGGAATCGCCGCCCGGATCCGCGCATCGCTGGTCACGACACCGTCCTTGATGGGGACGTTCAAATCCTCGCGAATCAGCACGCGTTTTCCCGACATATCCAAGTTCGACATTTTTATGATCTTCATTGCACACCCGCCAGCCAGAAGTTCTCATCGCCCACCGTCAAGTCGCCTTCGACCACGCCAGCGTGGTATCCAGCATTCGGTTGGAAAAACCCCATTCGTTGTCGTACCAGGCGCAGACTTTGACCAAGTTGCCTTGGATCACCTTGGTGAGCGTCGCATCGTAGGTGGACGAGGCTGGGTCATGATTGAAGTCTACGGACACGAGAGGCCCATCGTTGTAGGCCAGGATGCCCTTCAAGTCACCGTTGGCCGCTTTCTTGACGGCGGCATTGATCTCTTCCACGGTGGTCTTGCGTGCGGCGTTGAAGCTCAAATCGACCAAGGAAACATTGATGGTCGGCACCCGAATCGCAAACCCGTCGAATTTCCCTTTCAATTCCGGCAGCACCAGGCCGACCGCGGCGGCGGCCCCCGTTTTGGTCGGGATCATCGACATGGTCGCCGAGCGCGCGCGCCGCAAATCGGAGTGGTACACATCGGTCAACACTTGGTCGTTGGTGTACGAGTGCACGGTGGTCATGACGCCGGCCAGGATGCCGATTTCGTCATGCAGCACTTTCGCGAGAGGCGCCAGGCAATTCGTGGTGCAGGAGGCATTCGAAATGACGCTGAAGCTCGACTTCAATATTTTATGGTTCACGCCGTAGACGATGGTGGCGTCGACGTCGTCGCCGCCGGGCGCCGAGATCACGATTTTCTTGGCGCCGGCGGTCAGATGCGCCGATGCCTTGGCCTTGGTGGTGAACAGGCCCGTGCACTCCATGACGAAATCCACGCCGAGTTCGCCCCACGGCAATTTCGACGGATCACGCTGCGCAACCACACGAATGCGGTCGCCGTCCACAACCATCGAATCGCCGTCGACGTGCACATCGCCGTGGAATCGGCCATGCACCGTATCGTAACGCGTCAAATGAGCGTTGGTTTTGGCGTCCCCCAGGTCGTTGATCGCGACGATTTTGATCTCGTCTTTGCGCTTCCCCTCATACAACGCGCGCAGCACGTTCCGGCCGATACGCCCATATCCATTGATGCCGACTTTGATTGCCATCATCTTGTCCTTTTTGAACTTTATTTCGCTAACACTTTTTCGATGGCCTCGACCACTTTATCCGGCGTGAAACCATACGCTTTGAACAAGTCTTTCGCCGGCGCCGAGGCGCCGAAGTGATCGATGCCCACGATCTCGCCCTGCAGCCCGACGTATTGCCACCAGGGCTCGGTGGAACCGGCCTCCACCGCCACGCGCCGCACAACGGAGCGCGGCAGCACGCTCTGCTTGTACGCGTCGTCCTGGCGCTCGAACGTGGTGGTGCTCGGCATCGACACCAGCCGCACTTTCTTGCCCTTGGCGGCCAGTTTGCGGACCGCCTCCGCGGCGATGCCGACCTCGGATCCCGTGGCGATGACGATGGCCTCCGGCGGCCCGTCGGAGTCGATCAACACATAGCCGCCGCGTTTGATCGCTGCGACCTGCGAGGCGGCGCGCGCCTCATGGACGAGCGATTGCCGCGTGAATATCAAACAGGTCGGACCGTCACGATTTTCGAGCGCAACGCCCCAAGCGGTTGCGGTCTCGACCGCATCGCAGGGACGCCACAGATCCATGTGCGGGATGATTCGCAGGCTGGCAACGTGCTCGACGGGCTGGTGGGTAGGACCGTCTTCCCCTAAGCCGATGGAATCGTGCGTGTAGACAAAAATAACGCGCAAGTGCATCAACGCAGCCATACGCACGGCATTGCGAGCGTAGTCCGAGAAGGTCAGAAACGTCCCGCCGTACGGAATGAATCCGCCATGCCCGGCCACGCCGTTCATGATCGCCGACATACCGAATTCGCGCACGCCGTAATGCAGATAATTGCCGCCCGGAGACTCCGGCGTCAGCACCACCGAATCCTTGCGCAGCGTGCCGTTCGATGGCGTGAGGTCCGCCGATCCGCCCAGTAGCTCGGGCATCGAGGGACCGATGGCATTCAACGTCGCTTGCGAGGACTGGCGGCTCGCCAGCGCCTTGCCCTCGGACTGGGTGCGTCCGACATAGGCGCTGATGAGATCGCCGAAGCCGCTCGGCAAGTCGCCCGCCATCCGGCGCTCCAGTTCCGCCGCCAAGGCGGGAAATTCGCTCTTGTAGGACGTGAATCGAGCGCGCCATTCCTGTTCCACGCGGGCGCCCTTCTCGCGCCTGTCCCACGCTGCGGCTATGTCGGCCGGTATTTCGAACGGCGGCGAAGTCCAGCCCAGGTGAACCCGAGTCGCGGCGATTTCTTCGTTCCCCATGGCTTCGCCATGCATGGAAGCGCTGCCCTGCTTGTTGGGGGCACCCCAACCGATCACCGTCTTGGCGCAAATCAGCGACGGCCGTGTGGTTTCCGCGCGCGCCGCTGCGAGCGCGGCTGCGACGGCATCGCTATTCTGACCGTCGACATTGCGCAGGACGTGCCATCCATAGGCCTCGAAGCGCAGCGGGGTGTCGTCGCGGAACCAACCCCCGACCTTCCCGTCGATGGAAATGCCGTTGTCGTCGTAGATCAAAATGAGCTTGCCGAGCTTCTGCATACCGGCGAAGGACGCGGCTTCATGCGACACCCCCTCCATCAGGCAGCCGTCGCCCAGAAAAACGTACGTATGATGATCGACGATCGTATGACCCGGCCGATTGAAGGTCGCCGCGAGCGCGCGCTCGGCGAGCGCCATGCCTACGGCATTGGCGACGCCCTGGCCCAGCGGGCCCGTGGTGGTTTCGATGCCGAGGTGTAGTTCGCGCTCGGGATGGCCGGCCGTCTTGGAGCCGAACTGGCGGAAATTCTTGATCTCCTCCATCGACAATGGATAGCCTGTCAAATGGAGCACGGAATACAGCAGCATGGAGGCATGCCCGTTCGACAGGACGAAGCGGTCACGATCAAACCAGGTAGGGTTTCCCGGATTGAACTTAAGCACGTCCCGCCAGAGAACCTCGGCGATATCGGCCATCCCCATCGGCGCGCCCGGATGGCCGGAATTGGCCTTTTGAACGGCGTCCATCGTTAAGGCACGGATAGCATTGGCAAGTTCACGACGGCTAGGCATGGCACACACTTCTTATAGGATTTCGGCTCCTTATTGTCCCCGATGCGGGCGTCGCCAGCAACCGACATTGGCCTATTTCGCGCGGGAACGCGACAGTCACGCGGTTGTCACACTATCCGACCTAGTTCACCGAAGCGACCCCTAGTGCTTTGCTACAGTTCAAATGATGGAAATTCTACAAATTACCGACCCGCATCTATATGGCAACGCCGGCGGCAGTTTGCGCGGCGTGGAAACCGACTCGAGCCTGCGAAAAGTGCTGGATGACGCATTCGCGCAAGTGGCCGACTATGCGGCCATTTTGGTGACCGGAGATCTCGTTCAGGACGATCCCTCGGGCTATTTGCGCTTCAAGAACATCTTCGGCAGCTTACAAAAGCCGGTGTTGTGCGTTCCCGGCAACCACGATGAGCCCGACGCAATGCGACATAGTCTGGCGCAACCGCCATTTCAATATTGCGGGACCCGCACAATCGGCATGTGGCAATTCATCATGCTGGACAGCTACGATCCGGGACACGTCGGCGGACGGCTCTCGTTCGACGAGCTCACCCGACTCGATGCCGCTCTAGCGAATTCACCCGCTCATGCGCTGGTGTGCTTGCATCATCACCCCGTCGACATGGGCAGTCGTTGGCTGGATGGCATCGGACTCGCCAATTCTGAGGATTTCTGGCGGGTCATCGATGCACATGCCCACGTTCGGGGGATCGCATGGGGTCACGTTCATCAGGCCTACGATGGCGACCGCAAGGGCGTGCGCCTGTTGGGGACGCCGTCGACGTGCGCCCAATTCCTGCCGAAGAGTGACCGCTATGCGGTCGACTCGAGTCCGCCGGCGTACCGCCGTGTCGATCTGCATGACGATGGCGGCATTCAGTCCGAGGTGCGCTGGGTAGAGCCCATGTTCAAGCGGCAAGCCGTGGCACGTTGAAGTTGCGGTGCTTAGCGCTGGCGCTGGTCTTCTGTGCATTCGCACTCCCCAGCCGTGCCGATACTGCACTGCACTCGCTGTGGGCACTGCACGGCAAGCACAACACCGTTTACTTGCTCGGCTCCATACATGTGTTGCGGGCGCAGGACTATCCGCTGGCGCCGGCGGTGCTGCAGGCATACGCGGACGCCAAAGCGCTGCTGATGGAGGTCAATCTCGAGGATATCGACTCCGCGGAAGTGCAATCGGAGATGCTGGCCAGCGCCATGCTGCCGGAAGGTAGCACCCTGCCTTCGATCCTAGGACCGCAACGCTATGCGCACGCCACGAGCTTGGCGCACGAAGTCGGCGTCGATCTTTCCTCCTTCGATCAATTCGCGCCCTGGTTCGCGGCCGAGGCGATTTCTCAGCTGCAGCTCATGGAACTCGGCTTTCAACCGCAATCCGGCATCGAAATGTACTTCTTGGAACGTGCGCGCAGCGACGGCAAGAGCATCGCCGGCCTGGAGACGGTGCACGATCAGATCGCGCTGTTCGAAGGTCTGTCGATGAATGAACAGTCCGAGTACCTGGTATCGAGCCTGGAGCAAGCGCACGAACTGCCGAAAGAAGTCGATGACATGGTGCGCGCGTGGCAGCGCGGCGATACGGCTTGGTTCGAGAGCCAGCTCCAGTCCGAGTTGGGACGTGATCCCGCGCTTTACCAATCGGTGCTCGCGGCGCGCAATCGCAAATGGATCCCCAAAATCGAGGCGCTCTTGAGCGGTGATAAGAATTATCTCGTGATCGTCGGGACCGGCCACCTCGTGGGCCGCAACAGCGTCATCGATCTACTCAAAAAAGACGGGGTCGGCGCTACTCAACGTTGAGCGGAGCCGACCCGGCCGCACTTACTGAGCCGACTTCCTCGCCGCCGCTTTGGCCGCCCACTGCGCCTCCAGCGTTGCGAGCTGCGTCTTCTGTGCCGGCGTCAGCACGGCATACATTTGGGCTCGCAGTTCCGACTGCTGACTGGTGCGCTGCGAGGACAGCGACGCGCTCGACTGCGCCACCTCGGCGACCACGTTGGCATAGTTCGGATCATCCGGCTTGGTCTGCATCAGCTTCAGATGATTGGCCTGCACTTGTTGATGCAAGCTCTTCATCTGCGGCTTCGCCGCCGTCATGATGGCCTTGATGGATGCCTGCTGTTCCGTCGTCAACCCCAGCTTGCTGTAGATGTGCCACATGCCCCCGCCATGGTGGTGCCAATGCGGGCCAGACGTGGTCGTCGCGGCGGGGGGTGTTGATTCATCCGCGGCGCTCGCGATCGAGAAACTCGTAGCGGCGGCGAGCAGCGCTCCACCCGCCAGCAGAGTTCCGGCCAGCACATTACGAATCGATGTCATGTTCGTTGCTCCAATACGGTTAAGAGTTAATCCAAGTCTCCATCCTATGCCCACAACGGCCCAACATGTGTCAGAGAGGACGAAAGACCGTGCAAAGTTTTGTGAACGAGGCACCCGCAAGATTGTCAAGAATTGTCAATTGACGCATCGATCGCCGGGAGGTTGTGCGAGAGTAGCGCAACAGCATGGCGAACCCTCACGCACCATCATCGGAAATGCCCGCCGCGCGCGAGGCGCGCGTGTTGCTGGTGGATGATGACCGCGAACTCTGTCAAATGCTCACGGAGTATCTGGAGGCCGAGCATTTCGAGGTGACCAGCGTGCACGACGGCGGCGACGCACTCGCCGCCCTCAAGGTCAATGAATTCCAGATCCTGATACTGGACGTGATGCTGCCGACTCTCGGCGGCTTCGACGTGCTGCGCAAGCTCGGGGCATCCTACGAAACGCCGATCCTGATGCTCACCGCCCGCGGCGACGATGTCGACCGAATCGTCGGTCTGGAACTCGGCGCGGACGATTATCTGAGTAAGCCGTTCAATCCGCGCGAGTTGGTCGCGCGCATGCGCGCCATCCTGCGGCGCGTCAGCAATCGGGCTGCGCGCGGCGGCATACCCGATGAGCTCACGGTGGGTCGCGTCGTGCTCAACACCGGGACGCATCAGGTGCGGGTCGCAGATGTACCCGTGGGCCTCACCGGCGCGGAATTCCGTGTCTTGGAATTGTTGATGCGGTCCGCCGGGCAGGTGATCTCGCGCGAGGCGATGACCGAACAAGCGCTCGGCCGCAAGCTCGTGCCCTACGACCGCAGCATCGATACCCACATCAGCAATCTACGGCGTAAACTCGATCTCGAGATGGGCAAGAACCCCGAGATCAAGAACGTACGGGGTTCGGGCTACACGCTCACGTGGCCGAGCATAGACCGTTGAAATGCACAGCCTGTTCGTCCGCATCTTTGTGTTGTTCTGGATCGCGATGGCGCTCATCGTCGGCGGCAGCATCGCCATCACCTTTACCGTGGCCGCCCGCGAATACGAATCGCCCGAGCTGCAGCGACGGCCGAACGTGGCGATCCAGGCGTCGGAAGTCCTCGGGCTAGGGGGAATAACTGCGCTGAAGGACTGGCTCGACACCAACAAGAATTCGATGGGCGACCGAGATATCTTCATCATCGGGCCGGACGGCAAAGATATTCTCGGACGGCGCCTTTCCGACAATGCCGTTCGACGTCTGGAATTTTTCAACCGCGACGTCATGGGCGACCCCGGTCCGCGGCCACCGGGTCCACCACCGCCCGGGAATTTTCGCGCGCCGCGTTTCGCGCCGCAGATCGTCGGCCCGGACGGCTCGACCTACACCGTGTTGCTGGTGCCGCGGCGTCCCAGTATCTTCGGTGCGCTCTCCCTGCCGGGCATCTCGCTGACCATTCTGTGCATTGCATTGGGGGTGAGCGCGGTTGCCAGTTGGTGGCTCGCCCAACACCTGAGCGCACCGATCCGCCGCATGCAGGAAGGCGCGCGGGCGCTCGCCGCCGAAAAGCTCGGCATGCGCGTGGGCCACCTCCGCGTGAGCGCAGGACTCGAGGACCGCAAGGATGAACTAGCGGTGCTGGCACGCGACTTCGACGCCATGGCGGATCAGCTGCGTGCCAACCGCAATGCCATCACGCAGCTGCTGCGCGACATCTCGCACGAATTGCGTTCGCCATTGGCGCGAATGCGCGTCGCCCTTGGACTCGCGCGTCATCCGGGCGGCGATCTGCAGCGCCAGTTGGACCGCTTGGAACGTGAGATCGAGCGTCTCGACGGTCTCATCAGCCAGGTTCTCAAACTGGCGCGGTTGCACGGCACCGATGCACCCTTCGAGCGGGAGGATTTCGATCTCGACGAAGTGATCGAACAGGTCGTGCGCGACGCGAACTACGAAGGCGCCGTCAAGGGTTGCCATGTGCTGCTCTCCGGCGCGGCGCATGCCACGCTGCGCGGCAACCGCGAGCTGCTATCGAGCGCCATCGAGAACGTGTTGCGCAACGCGGTGCGCTATAGTCCCCAAGGCGCGCCGGTCGAAGTATCCGTCGCACATCGGGAGGCCGCGGGGTTGACGATCGTCATCCGCGATCAGGGTCCGGGCGTGCCGGCGGGCGAATTGGAGCGTATATTCGAACCTTTCTATAGGGTGGCGGAATCGCGCGACCGCGACACCGGCGGCGAGGGTATCGGCCTGGCTATAACGTCCCAGGTCATGAAAGCCCATGGCGGCTCGGCCAGGGCGCAAAATCATACGGGTGGCGGCCTCGAAGTCAGCTTGAGCTTGCCGAGCGCAGCGCTTGCTGCGTGACGCGGGAGCGCCCGCTGCAGAACGTGGGAGATCGATGTTTTGAGCCTGTACCAAGAGGCGTGCAAGTACATTCCGGGCGGCGTGAATTCGCCGGTTCGCGCATTTCGCAGCGTCGGCGGCGAACCCGTTTTCTTCAAAAAGGCGGCCGGAGCTCATACTATTGCCGCCGACGGGCGGCGCTTCATCGATTATGTGGGCTCGTGGGGTCCGATGATCCTGGGCCACGCCCATCCCCAGGTAATCGCAGCCGTGCAAGCCGTGGCTGCGGACGGACTCTCCTTCGGCGCACCCACCGAACTCGAGACGGCGCTTGCGCGGCGCGTGATCGAACTCATGCCGTCCATTGAGTTGGTTCGTTTCGTCAGCTCCGGTACCGAGGCCACCATGAGCGCCATTCGCTTGGCGCGCGGTTTCACCGGCCGGGATATCATCGTGAAGTTCGAAGGGTGCTATCACGGGCACTCGGATTCGCTGTTGATCAAGGCCGGGTCGGGCGCGCTCACCTTCGGCGTTCCCACCTCGCCGGGCGTGCCGACGGCGCTGGCCGCTCTCACCGTGACGCTCAACTACAACGACGCCGCCCAGGTCAGGGATGTGTTCAGTCAGATCGGCGACCGAATCGCCTGCATCATCGTCGAACCGGTGGCCGGCAACATGAACTGTGTACCGCCGGCTCCCGGCTTTCTGCAAACCCTGCGTCAGGAATGCGACCGCGTGGGCGCTGTGCTGATCTTCGACGAAGTGATGACGGGCTTTCGCGTCGCGCTCGGGGGCGCACAGGAATTGTACGGCGTGCGTCCCGATCTTACGACGTTGGGCAAGATCATCGGCGGCGGCATGCCGGTCGGCGCATTCGGCGGACGCCGCGACATCATGGAGCGGCTCGCGCCGCTGGGCCCCGTTTATCAAGCGGGAACCTTGTCCGGCAATCCGGTGGCAATGACGGCCGGACTCACCACCCTGGAATTGCTTGCAGCTCCCGGATTCCATCAACGCCTCAAGGTCACCACAGATACCCTGATGCAGCGGCTTGCCGCTGCCGCGGCGCGTGCCGACATCCCGCTTGCGACCAATCATGTCTGCGGCATGTTCGGATTCTTTTTCACGGGCGAGAAGAACGTGGACACGTTCGCCAAGGTCATGTCCTGCGACGTGGAGCGTTTCAGGCGGTTTTTCCACGCCATGCTGGATGCCGGCGTCTACTTCGCACCGTCGGCCTTCGAAGCCGGATTTTTGTCGGCGGCGCATTCTGCCCTGGACATCGATGCCACCATCGCGGCGGCGGAGAAGATATTCCCCGGACTGCACGCCTAGGAGCCTGTCCGAGTATTCCCCGTGGCCGCGACCGCGCCAGATTTCGCTTCAGCCGAGGCGGAGCCGACGTGGTTGGGTCAAGACCCAATGAGGAGGCGACAACGATGGATGAAGCGAAATCTGGCCGGTCCCGAAGGGTTGGCTTGGTGAGGGGCGTCTGCGGCGTTGCACGGCTTGGCCAAGCGCTTAACTTAGTCCTGCGCCGTGCGCCTTGCATCCGCTCCCTCACCAAGCCAACGCGGCTCACGCGGAATACTCGGACAGGCTCCTAGCCCCAAGGATGCGCGCGTTCGCTTGGTTTCTGGGACTGATACTCTTAGGTCTCGTCTCGATAGCGGTGTTCACGTATCCGGTGTGGTTGCTGTTGCATCCGCATTTCAATTTTCCGTTCCATCGCATCGGCGAGCGCATCGGCATGCTGGCCTTGGCTTTGGGCTTTGCGCTCACGGCTCGGCGCTTGAGGCTCGCCGATAAGACCAGCCTCGGCTACGGGCTTCCACGGCGTTTGTTCCTCAGGGAAATGTTGATCGGCTTAGGCCTGGGCGCCGCGACCATGGCGCTGGTGGTCGCCATCATGACCGCCCTGGGGCTGCTCGACTGGACGGCAGCCGCGGGCTACACCGCGGCCGCTCTTGGGAAACTCGTCGTCGGCAGGCTATTGAGCGGGCTTACCGTGGCATTCATCGAGGAGACCTTCCTCCGCGGCGCCATGCATACCGCGATCGAGCGCGAGTCGGGTGCCGGAGCCGCCGTGCTGTTGACCGCCGTCGTCTACTCGGCCACGCATTTCTTTGCCAGCTTCAAAATCCCCCCCGACCAGGTCACCGCACGCAGCGGTCTGGATCTCGTGGCCGGCACGCTGCACTTGCTCGCCCATCCGTCCGGCATTGCGGACGCTTTTTTGTGCCTGTTAGCGGTCGGCGTCGTGCTCGGGAGCATCCGCGTCGCCACCGGCAATATTGCAGCGTGCATCGGACTGCACGCGGGCTGGGTATGGGTGATGCTGGTGGTGCACGAGATGGCGCAGCCGCTGCGTTCGGCACCCTTGAATTTTTTACTCAGCCGGTTCGACGGATTCGTCGGGTGGCTGGTGCTGGCGTGGACGATTCTGCTGGGCTTCGGCTTGCGCCGCTTCTACGCCAACCGTGCCAGCACGTCGAGCCGCTGAACGGGATCGTCGATCTCGAGAAGACTTTGCTTCTCGTACAAAGGGATCGGCAGAATTTCCGCGAAACGATGGCCCACCCATGCCGCATCGTCCAAGCGCATGTCGATGTCGGTATACACCTCGCCCAGTTGCGGCAACACCGTTTTCAGCAATTCCGCCAGACGCGCGTGGCGCTGCGGAACGGGGACGGTAGGCTCATGCGTGAGCCACTCGATCTCGGCCATATTGAGTCCGTCCTTGGCCAACGATTTCCTCGAGATGCGGAAGCGCTGCTGGCCCACGCACGAGAGCCCGAGCAGTCCATCCGGCAATTGATTGAAATCCGTGATCTTTGCGATCGTGCCCACATCGTAGGTTTCCGCGGGACCCACTTCGTTGCCTTCGCGAATCAAGACGACGCCGAAGCCGTGGTCTTCTCGCAGGCAACGCCGCACCATGTCCACGTAGCGCGTTTCGAAAATCCGCAGCGGCAGCGGACCGTCCGGGAACAGCACGATGTTCAGCGGGAACAGCGCGATCGACGTCACGCAACGCCGCCCTGCGCCGCAGCCGGCTGGCGTTTCCGCAGTTCCGCGAGCAGTTTGTCGTGCAAACCGCCGAAACCGCCGTTGCTCATGACGAGCACCTGGTCGCCGGGCCGGCTGTCGTCGGCCAATCCTTGTACGAGTGCTTCGACAGTCGCCGCAAAACTCGCGCGCCCCCCCAACGATCCCAACGCCGCCGGCAAATCCCATCCCAGATCCGGCGAGTTCAGAAACCACGAGCGGTCCGCGAGCGTCAATGATGGGGCCAACTGATCGCGATGCACGCCGAGCTTCATGGTGTTGGATCGCGGTTCGACCACGGCCACGATCCGCGCCGCGCCGACGCGTGCGCGCAAGCCTTGGAGCGTGGTTTCGATCGCGGTCGGATGATGCGCGAAATCGTCGTAAATGGTCACGCCGCCCACAACGCCGCGAATCTCCATGCGCCGCTTCACCCCGCGGAACTCGCGTAAGGCGAGCGCCGAGTGCGCCGGGTCGATCCCCACGTGATGAGCCGCCGCGATCGCCGCCAACGCATTCATCACGTTGTGCTTGCCGAACAGCGTCCACTCGACCTCGGCCACACTTTTACCCTTGAGATGCACCGAAAACCGCGCCGAATCGCCCGCTTCGTCGTGCGCGGTCCAATCGACGCCGTGGCGTGCGCCGCCGAATGTCTCGCACGGCGTCCAGCATCCCATTGCCAGCGTGAGCCCAAGTTCCGCATCGTCGCCGTTGACGATCAGCCGGCCGGCCGACGGTACGGTACGAATCAGCTGATTGAACTGACGACGGATCGCTGCGACGTCCGGGTAGATATCTGCATGGTCGTATTCCAGATTGTTCAGTATCGTGGTGCGCGGACGGTAGTGAACGAACTTCGCGCGCTTGTCGAAAAACGCCGTGTCGTACTCATCCGCTTCGATCACGAAGTAGGGTGCGGACCCGATCCGTGCGGTGGAATCGAAATTGGCGGGCACTCCGCCGATCAGAAACCCGGGATTCAGCCCCGCATGCTGCAAGATCCAGGCGAGCATGCTGCTGGTCGTGGTCTTGCCGTGAGTGCCGGCGACCGCCAGCACATGCCGACCTTGCAGCACCTGCTCGGCGAGCCACGACGGTCCGGAGGTATAGGGCAGGCCGCGATCGAGCATCGCCTCGACCACCGGACTGCCGCGCGAAAGTGCGTTGCCCACCACCACGATGTCGGGACGCAAGTCCAGTTGCTCGGCGCCATACCCTTGGACGTAGTCGATACCCAACGCATCGAGCTGGGTACTCATCGGCGGGTATACACTCAGATCGGATCCCGTCACGCGGAAACCTGCCGCTTTCGCAATCGCGGCAACGCCGCCCATGAACGTGCCGGCTATCCCCAGAATGTGCACGTGCATGCGCTAGGCTCCTATGCGTCCGGCAGAAACTGCTGTTCCAGCACCATCGACAGCAGCAGGTAGCCGATGCTGATGGCTAGCCCCAACCCTAACCCAGAGTCGAGCGCCGCCCGCCAGATGTTGGCGCACGCGAGCAAGTACCAGATCAGCCCCACGAACAGCAACAGACCCAACGGTATCGCCGCCGGCCGGTCCGAGCCGACCACGTTGAGCAGCACGCCCAAGGGATACAACACCAATTCCGCGAGCACGGCAACGCCCAACAACGCAATGCCGGTCTGCAGAAACCGTTGGCCGTGCCGCGCGATGGCGAGCACCACCCAGGCGAACGCCAGCGGCAAACCGACGCTCAAGACCACGCGCGTAAAAATTCGGTCGCTTGGATTTGGCGGCAGCAGCGCACCCAGCACTTCGAGCAATGCCACCGCAGCGGCCACCAGCCCCAACAAAAACAGCGATGCCGGCAACTGCGCCGGCGATCGACGCCAGAGGGCGATATCCAAAAATGCTTTAGCGAGTCGCAACATCGTTCATTCAGTCATAATTGATTTTTGAAATTGTACACGCGGAACCGAGGAGCCTGTCCGAGTATTCCCCGTGGCCTAACCTAAGCCTGTTTTCGCTTCAGCCGAGGCGGAGCCGACGTGGTTGGGTCAAGACCCAATGAGGAGGCGAAACGATGGATGAAGCGAAATCTGGCCGGTCCCGAACGCGGCTCACGCGGAATACTCGGACAGGCTCCTGATATGCCCGACGCGATTTGGGTCGATCGAAATGACGAGTTGCTGGCGCTGGCGCGCCGCCTCGAATCGCAGCCCCTGATCGGTGTCGATACGGAATTTCTGCGCGAACGAACTTTTTTCCCCAAGCTCTGCCTACTGCAAATCGCGGCCGGAGGCGAGATTTGGTGCGTCGACACCTTGCGCGGCGGCAGTCTCGACCACTTGGTTCCCGCCATGACCGCAGTGCATACGCGCAAGGTCATCCACTCGGCGCGCCAGGATCTCGAGGCGTTTTATCTGACCACCAAAAGGGTGATTTCACCGGTGTTCGATACCCAGATCGCCGCGGGCTGCATCGGTCTGAAGCCGCAGGTCGGATATGCAGAGCTGGTCAAGACCCTGCTGGATGTCACCATCCCCAAAGGTCAGACGCGCACCGATTGGGCCAAACGGCCGCTGACCGCGGAACAGCTCGAATACGCCGCCGACGACGTTATGTATCTAGGCGACATCGCCGAACTCCAGGCCGCGCGATTGAAGGATCTGGGGCGGGAACACTGGGCGTCGGAAGATTGCGCCGCACTCCAGAATCCTCGGCTGTACGAGCCGGACCCAACGCACGCGTGGGAACGGCTGCGCGGCATCGGCCAACTGGACCCAAAGGCGCGGGCGCGTGCCAAAAGCATCGCCATCTGGCGAGAAAGACTCGCGCGCGAACGCGATCTGCCGCGTGCCTGGATCATTTCCGACGCGGCCATCTTTGCCGTCGCGCAGACCAACCCGGGGTCGCGCGCGGCGCTCGCCGGGCTCCACGCCATGCCGGCGAATTTCAACGACGCTTTCGCAGCCAGCCTTTTGAGAACATTGCACGAAGAATCGACCAAACCGGTGGATGATGAGAACCCGATCCAAGATGCGCGCCCCACTCCGGAACAGAAGGCATTGATCGAGCGGCTCGCCAAAATCGTCGATGCGCGCGCGGCGGAATTGCACGTAAGCGCGGAGCTGCTCGCGCCGCGAGGCGAGCTCAAGGCGCTCGCCATGGGTAAACGCGACTCGCATGCGTTCTCCGGCTGGCGACGCCATGAGATCGGCGCACGGCTACTCGAGAATATTTAGGCAATATTTAGGCGCTTCGCGCCAACACCTACGGGGTCGGGGACGCGTGTAACGCGACCCCGTCCGATAATGCTCGCTGCGCGAGCATTGGATCAACAAGCGAGCACCGGCTAGTGCCCTGAGTTAGAAATGCGCGCAATCAATCGCGACGGGATGGGCGTGCGAGACAAGGCGCGAGGAGGAGGCATAGCCGCAGCTATGGCGACGACGAGTAACGCCGTATCGCACGTCCAGACCGAG
>Ga0181536_10003515_pt1 | contig 17035 bp, 21 predicted proteins | sample PEATcosm2014_Bin_41_FD_121105 | JGI IMG/M metagenome (GOLD analysis project Ga0181536, IMG submission 121105) | Peatland microbial communities from MTU Mesocosm Facility, Houghton, MI, USA - PEATcosm2014_Bin17_60_metaG | ecosystem: Environmental > Terrestrial > Soil > Wetlands > Peat | place... | reverse complement strand
GCGTATTCTCCTTTTCTCTCAGTTTTGGTTCTGCCTAGTACTCTTCGGGCAAAAGTAGGGTCGTGACCGTTCGATCTGATTCGGTAATCGCCCATACTTTCTCGCCCGCCGCAGTCCGGTAGCTGCTGAGAAGGCGGAAGCCCTTCTCCAAGCTGAGTTGGTTTTCGGCCTTGTCTTCCTCGGGCAGTTCCCCCCAATCGCCGGTGACATGGCGCGATAGGAAGTCCATGGGGTTCTGTCCAGCTTTTTCGAGAGCCGCCAGTGCTCCGGGCGTAGCGACAAGCTGGCCCAGGTCAAACAGCGGTTGTTTGGTAGTGTTTTGCATGACTCGAATTCTCCTTTTGCGGATTTGGCCTTTTCTTCCCAGGGGCGCGGCCAAAGCCGCGCATAAGAAGCAAATGGCCTTCATGGCGGCGGTGGGCGCCTGTCCGTCCGCGCTGTCAAGGGCGCCGGGGTGTGGCGTTCATCGGAGCGGAGCGAAGACCCTTGACAGAAGAAGCGGGCGGATCAGGCGCAGGGTTTAGCCAGGAAGGGCATTTGAAGGGAGAACGATTCGAGACTGAACCTACTATTGGTTTTGACGGCTTGAGTGATTCTTACAGGGTCGTGCGGATAGAAGTGAAGGCGGCGACAGCCCCTCTGATTCAGGTGCGGGATAGGGCGAGGGCAATAAAGAGTGGGAAGCGTTTCAATTCATCTTCGGTCCATGAATCGTTTGAAGGAACAGTGTTGACAGGTGTGGAGATGCATTGCGCAAAGGGCTCGAATGCTTCTCGCAGCATCGCCGCATACTTCTTCCGGTCGTAACCGAACCATCCTTCCCACAGGGCGAAGGCCCGAACGCGATCATTCGGTACAGGGGAATCGCTATCCGTAATAATGTACTCGATGTTCTGACCGGGCCGCAGCTTGACGCCGCTACCAAAGAGTTGCTGCGCAGCAATCGCCGTGACACCGGCTTTTTGATAGTCACGCGGTTCTTTGGTGATCCGTTTACTCACCACGAGATCCTTGATCTCGACGTTCCCACTGGCTAAGCGTTCTTCGTAACCGACCAAGACCATGCGGGCGAATTCGAGCTTCTGAACGTACGATTCGTAGTTATGCGCCTCGGCCAGAATCGAAAGCACCTCATGCTGCATTCGATTTATCAATGGAGGCGTATCGTGCCGCCTGCATTCGAGGCCCCTGACTTTGACTGCTCCATCCTCGCCAACGGCGAAGAAGCGATTCGGGACGGGAACATCCTGGTACTGCTTCGAGGGAAGAAAGACGACGTAGCGGTAGACGGACTCGATTGCCAAGGGAAGGTGTGTCCGTTCCTCAATCTCTTGGGCAAGTTGCTCGAAGTCACCCTGTGTTGCGCCTTCTCGCCAAACGTAGAGGGAATCGACCAGGGCGTGCAACAATTCAAATCCGCGGCTCTCAGCGAGTTCTTTTGCGACTAAGAGTGTTTCTCGTGCCACTGCGTTGATGGCTTCATGGGCCTCGATCTTACCGAAACGAGCATTCTTGTATCCCGTGTACCCGAAACAACAGACGAGGAGCCATTTCAGCGAGTCGCGTTGCAATTTGAATCGCTCAGCGATCTCAGGGAGGGCCGTTTTCTGGAGCTTCTTCAATTCAATCCGCTTGGCAATCAAGCGTTCCACGACCCGACTGGTGATGCCACGCCTCTTCTGACAAACACGATAGCCCAGTTCCGGTATCCGGGGAGCGTCGGGACAGCAAGGGCAATTCACCGTTTCGGGGGAGATATTGAACCGCGCCATGATGCTAGGGAACTGGCTCACAAAATCCAGTTCGGCGACATTCGCGGTGAATCCCAACTTGGGCACAAACACCAGCCCGCCGCGATCCGCGGCCAGTAGCTCGTCCGGCGATTTCGGGTCTTCCGGTTCCGCTTTCTGCTCGGGGATCAACACGCCGTCGTGGTGGGCAAGTTGCATTTGCATGTACGAAATGCCCGTGCCCGTCGTCGTCCTTGCCGCGTATTGGATGGGCAGCTTGGTGACTCGTGCGAGTTCCCAGAGACCCGCGAAATCGCACTTCTCCGAAATGAAGGAGTTCTGCTTGTCCACGTGGATACGCCCGAAGAGCGTCGTTGCGCTGGCCTTGAAGAGTATGCGCCCGTAACTGGTGTAACTGCGCCCGCGCGACTGCTGCACCGACGCCCTCTGGTCGCGATTCAAGTTCAGCGAGAATTTCAGACGCTCCGCTTGTTGACGAAGCAACGGCAGAATGGTTGAGTCTCCCCACTCGGACAGAATCACATCGGGGTCTTCCCGCTTGAGCAGGTGGGCAAATCCCAGCGCGGGAGGTTCCCCGGTTTCATCCAGCTCCCAACAAGTCCCATCGATTTCTAATTCGAGGGCAGGTCTCAGCCCATGTGCCGGGTCGATGCGTGACGTTCCGGCAAGACGAATCTGCATGATCTTGAGGGGTGGCATCTCATAATCGAGCTTCCATTCATCGTCCTGGCATTCCATCGCTCGAACACTACCCTCGTCGTCCGCTTCGACTGCAACATAGGCAAGTGGAAATACTCGCTTCTCCCAACAGTAGAGCGAGGCAACCATAAGATCGCTGTTGTAGAGCTGTAGGCGCGAATCCAAGCGGTGCACCCACCGTCCCCACCCCACGAATTCGGTGGGAGCGAGAACTGACAGTTCGAGGACTTCTCGCTGCGCATTCAGCCATAGGTCGGTCCTCTCCGTCAGCCGGGCTCGAAGTTTTGTGGCTTGTCTCTGAGCGGCATCCTGGAGACGGGCAAGGTCCTCCTCGCTCCCCGATACAAAAAACGCTGGGGTAAATGCGTCAGTCAAACGGTAGTGCGCTTGATTCCTGTCGATTAGCCACAGCGTCATCCCCTGTTTGTTCGGGTAGAGGTCGAGAATCCATCCTTGTAGCAATTTCACAAAGCACCCCTGCGTTCTGAAGGACCTTCTCGACGGCGTACAAGCGCTTTTCCTGGTCGAGTGCAATGGAAAGCAGAATGGCTTCCATAGGATTGTCGTGACACTGGTAGGTGGCTGCCTGCGCGTAGCAGCGCACGCGGACAAAGAGTCTGTCGAAGTGCGGCTGATCCTCTCGTCTCAACGCACGCCTAAACTTTTTCCATCGCTCTGCTGCTTGCTGAATTAGTTGGACGAATGTAGGGACGGTCCTGCCCATAGAGCGCCTCCAATGATTCTGTTCAGACAGATAAGAGCGGTGCGGTTTTCTCGCAGGTAAAGGTGAGTTCGTCGCCGGACCGCGCTTCAACCTTCACAACTTCGCTTGCCTGTTTGCGGAGTCTCTGGAAGAAATCCCGTCGCTTTGTTTTGTAAGAAGTTGCGTCAGAAAACACGGCAACCGAGATGGCAAGCGGCGCAATCTCTCGCAGTCCTTCGAGTGCATGTTCGAACGATGCACGAGCTTCTCGGTCGCGTACATCTTCGTCGAAAAACAATTCAGGCAGGGCTGTAATAATCAGAGCGCTGGCATCAAATCTCTCCAGAAACTTCGGGACACGCCGGATCAACTCCGTCAGTTGGAAACAGGTAAACGCGCGGGAAACTCGGATGAGGCAATTGAACGCAGACGGGTCAAGACCACGTTCCCGTGCAAAGCGGGCTATCAATAGTGGGCTGATCTGATTTGCGCCGTCAAGAAAGAGAATCCGTTTTTCCGCAAGCAGGACTCTTGGAAGGAAGTAGTGCGAGAGTCGCGGCATTTCCGGGCAGCCGTAATAAAGAGTCAGCGCGCGACTGGGCAGCACCCATGGTTTGGGGAACGCTTGTGTTTCCCCGCTGCTTGCTGCGAGGGGCAAATTCATGACGACCTACCGTTGGCCCGGGAAAGCCTGAAACCATGATAGGCGAACAAAAAGCGAACTGTCAAGGAGGAGGCTCAACGGCGGCCGGTGTACGCGTAGTCGTGCGACTGTGAAAACCTCCACCGAGGCCGGGTTTCTCATGCCCTCGGCGGTGACATAGAGACTGCAATTTTATGGATCTCGGTGTGCGTTCGCCGGCCGGTCCTTGTGCGATCTGGCCAGAGTGTGCAAATCTCAAAATGACATGCGGATATACATTGACGAATCCGGCATTTTTGTCGTGCCGCAACAGCGAGGGCCATCTTTCTCGTTGGTCCTAGCCTTGGTCATACCTTCGGCAAGCGAGAATGAACTTTTTTCTGAGTTTTCAAAGTTGAGCGAGGGTTGGTCCACGGGAGGACGGGGTGAAATTAAGGGCAGTAGTCTCAATGAACCTCAAGCTGCAAAGTTAATTCAATCGGTAGCGCAGTATAATTGTTTCGTCGAGTTCGCAGCTCTCGATATGGGCGCCCACACTGCCGATGTCATCCAGGACTTCAAGAATAGGCAAGCCGACGCGCTCACCGCGAATCTTACCCCAGAGCACAACCGAAGCATAGTCCGTCAGCTTGAGAGCCTCCGAAGCACAATTCGGGGAATGCCAAATCAACTCTTCGCGCAAGCGTTCGTCACGATCGAACTTATTCTCGAGACGCTCCAAACCGCAGTACTTCGCTTTGGGCATGAGCGCCCTCATGAACTTGGAGAGATCGCATGGTTCATCGACCGCAAGGATGTTACGATCACCAAAATGGAAGACACTTGGACTACCATCATTCTCCCCATGAGCGAAAACGAATTTGCGAAGAACCCTCTGATTTTTCTTGCCGAAGGCGATTATTCCCATTTTTCCCGCTATGAGATCGCGCTTGATTCCATTGATGAAGAAATGGCGGAACATTTGCAATGGCTCAGAGACACTTATGGCAAAGAGCCGGTCAGTCAGAAGTCGATTGTCGATGCGAGGCGTATCCTTAGCGAGAATCAGACATTCGGGGATTCACGCGATTATGTCGGATTGCAGCTTGCCGACATGCTCGCAAACATTCTACGTCGTGCTCTCAACAACCGGCTTGAGCTGAATGGTTGGATGTACTTCGGCACTCTTCTTGTCAGAAAACTCAGGGGACGATCGCCATTTCTTTGCTTGAACCGAGCCCCTGCGGGAGGCCAACCCTTCCCTGAATATGCCGCTAGAGTCGCTCGCGTCCTCAAAGCTTGCGCCAAGCCGATCTAGAGAAACCTACTAAAAATAACAAAGCCAGCGACGCACCCTTGTCGGGCGTGCCCCGGTTTCGGGTGACGGGAGCGGCCTTAAGTAAAACGCACGAACTCACGAATCGTCGCAATTCTTTCACGGTCGATTTTGTCTGAGTGATCGGTGGTTCCCCCCATAGTGTGCTGCGCAATAAAGCATGACCAAATGAGAGCCACAATGACTTGCCCGCGTCCAGGGCTAGTTCGATTCAGGGCCCGGCACACGTGATTTTGCCACGAGGCATTTTATTTGCTAACTTGGTCTTTCAACAGGATGTTCCTAGCTTCCGAAAGTTGAGTTCGGGTAGCTTGTGGCCTCTCTGCGTCATTGTGTTCTCTTGGCGCTCGAACTACTTCTTCCACAAATTCCAAAATAACTTGACCGTCTCCGGACCATTTCCGCTGTAGTGATTGTTGGAGAAGGCAAAAAGTTTCAAGATTTTCGTGTTCGCCACCATCGCCTTGAATGTTCCCACCCAATTGCGCAGCTCCTCTGTCCGGTCAACGACTGTCCTATCCCACACTCGCGCTACTTTCTCAATGCCGTGACGGTCGCCGAGCCAGGGAACGTAGAGAAAATCTGTCGTCACCAGGTCAAATTTCTCCTTCATCTCCCAAGGTCTTGGCATGAAAGATGTGTCTGTCAGTGCGAACGCAACGTTATGTTCCCTCAGCAGTTCCGTGAACCGCCTATCGAGCCACGTTCTGTTGCGGATCTCCACCACGAATCGGCAGGTCGGGAAATTCTTTACCTGGCCGAGAAAGATGCGCAAACGGCGGGAGAACTCATCTGCCTGGATCTCGTATTTGCTAAATCGTGGAAATTGCAGCAGCAGCGGTCCCAACTTCTCGTGCAGCAACCTCATCCGGTTAATGAACTCCTCGAATTCCGCCTCGCAGTCCACCAGCATCTTTGTATGTGTTACGACTTGGGGGACCTTCGCGGCGAACAGAAAATCGGATGGAGTCTTCTCGTGCCAGCCTGTGACTGTAGAGGCGTTGGGTGTACCGTAAAAGGTGCTGTCTAGCTCGACCGCTGCAAATTTCGCCGCATAGTAAGCGAAGAAATCGCGCGACTTCATACCGACTGGGTAGAATGAACCCTCCCAACCCGGCGCTGTAAACGCTGAAGTGCCGAGCAGCAATCCTGGCTCATAATACGGACGCTCGATAGGGAGTGAATTTGAGAGCCGGCCCGCATCTTCGAACTTGTCCATTTCGAAGAGCGTGGGGTTCCGAATCGGCTCCACTTTGGGGCGTCTGGGCGTCACAGCGGGATTCTAGCATTTTCTCGGGAAGACACCCGATTCCTGCGGCGTGATTGCAATCACGAGATTTGGTTGGAGGATTAATTCTTAGGAGTGTAGAGATGTACCTTCCCATCCGCTACGACGGCAATGTACCTTCCAGCTTCCAAGAACTGCATTACTTCCTTGCCGTCCCTCGCCATTGCTGCCCAACGAGATTTCGTATCAGGGTTCTGCTCTAGTCCTCGCAAATCCTTTCCGTCAAATTGAAAATCGATTTGCTTTAGTTTTCGCTTGGCGGTAAACCGGACCGGGAAGCTCTGTCCTTCGAGCGCGACCATCTTCTTGTCTTCGACGAGCGATTGCCGCGAGACATCGAGAAGGGCGCCTTCGAGAGAAATCGGCATACCGGAATGTTAGGGCTAAACGGAGGGCCGAGTCACGCAGTGGCCACGATGTAATCCCCTCTAATTCCGTTCCAACTACCCCTTCATCAAGAGCTCGCGAAGTTCAGTGTAGGTGGACGGACCAGCACCGGAAATCAGGTATTGAAACTGACCTCGAAGTATGTCGATGGCGTCGTCTCCTAGGGAGTATTGAGTTGGTTGGAGATGCGGCGTGAAGACCGATTGAAGCTCGTCGAGTCGTAACATACTGTCGACAGGCAGAGGGCCGACGGTTGTCGGCAAGAACATGAGCTGTGGGAATTCCATCTTGCGGACACGCTCTACGAAGGTCGGCGGGAATTCCGCTATGCCTGTCTTTTGGTCGACCAGACCAAAAACTTGGGCCACCAAACAGCGACGCCGTTGAATCTTCCCACGGTAGCCATGTTCTTGAATCCCCAGCGGAGGCAACTCTGGCATTAGCAGAATCACCGGACGGACTTTGGCTCGCACAACAAGAAGCTCCTCATTTGTCTCAAGCTTAGGAGATGCAAGTGGAATGCTTCTCTTAAATGCATCTTGCCCAGCTGCGACGATCTGAAACACCGACGCGTACGTTTTGGTTTGCTCGCCGGGATCGAATATCGGTCGCCAAAGCTCTAAGTTTTCATGTGGGTAGTACGCATGTGTCCAGAAAATCTGTCCGAACGAAAAGTGGGAGTGAAATCCCAATGGGAGCTTCTTATAAAACTTATCTCCCAGCCACTCATCAATGAACAGCGAATCACTTTTCATTTTCGAGCTTCTCTAATGCTGCCAAATATTCCTCATCGTACTTTGGCGGGGTGAACGGAAAGTGACTCTCTTTTTTGTTGGGCACATTCTTCAGAATCTCTTGAATCTGGCGACGGGCCGCAGCAATGTCCTTCGTTGATTTGCCAGAAGAAGTTCGGACGTACTTTTGCGCCGGTTGTTGGACGATTCTGGTAAAGTCTAAGGGTTGATTCCGAATCCCGTATTCCATCGGCTCTGTGCGGAAATAGACATAGTCCAAGATTTCGCCAGTTGTCGATTCGGCCCACGTGTTCAATATCGTCGTCAGGATCGCCTGGTCACTAAACTTTTCAAATAGTTTGCCGAAGTCTGAGGGTTCACTCGCCTTATAGAATTTGGTTTCATAATCAGGCTTCACACTCTTGGTTTCGACAATTGCTTCGTCGTCGACGAGTTCTTGGAGAAGGGGATCGAATTCGTTGGTCCAGGGGCCCAGGTGGAAAAACTTCCAGTGCAGGCCCGTGAAAGTAGACCCGTGTGCTCGATAGAACTCCACGTCGAAGAGATAAAGAAGCTTCAGAAGCTTTGTCTTAGTCACGTAGCCGCCACGCTCGGTCACGTAGAAGACGAGCGCGGGAATCAATTCAGGCAGAGCAGGGTTCATTGTTTACAAGATGGAAGATAGTTGAGCTCGGCCAAGGGATCAAGGTCCGGGTATAGTCGAATGCCTCACGACACCGAACGAACTTGCACCACATCAATTATCACATATTCGCCTTTGTTTCGCCACTGAGGCCCTGCGGGTGGTGCCGCCTGCACGCACAGACGCAATCAACTCCGGGCTTGAACAGGATACCTTATGGCAGGCTCTGAAATTGAGGCCTTGCTGAACTGACCGCTTTTCAATACCACCCTGAAAGCTGCGCATAGCACCGTTCCTCGAAGTCGGGATCGGCATTTTCCGGCCGCCACCACCGCGCTAGAGAGACGCGTACCAGTTGCCCCGCTTTGATGATGTTGATCGTGTCTTGCACCCCTACATAACTCAGGTGTCGATAGTCTCCCTGTGGATAGTACCCAGCTTTGTTTCGCTCGTCGTGATCAATGTGAAGGTCACTTAAAGGAATCCAGAAGCCCGTGGCTCCCGGAGGGATTCCTGCTTCGGAAATAAAACCGGCCCCATTTCGCGTAAATTGGATCCTGCCTTCGAACAATGTTTCGATAGCGCCTTTCCAGGGTTTCGCCCGTTTTAATATGTACTGGGCTAGACCGGTTATACTGCCTAGGTTCTTCGCTTTGCTAACGGCCACGTCCTCCAGATGAGGGGGTCTTCGCGGTCCGCACGGCTGACACGTAATCTCCCACTTGTCGCCGACTCTGTAAGGCGAATCCTGGTCTTGATCCGAGCTGCAAGCTTCATTCATTAGTCGAAGGTTCTCACCGGCCTCGGATAGCGCGCCAACGCACACGCGTCGGCCATACATCCGAGTGCGCGCCACAATGACAACTGATTTCTTCTCTGCCATTAAAGGTGCTCCACCAGAATTTTCCAGTCATGCTGAAGTTGGTCTGCTACCAATGATCGGTGACACGCTGCTGGCAGGCCTTCTACGCAAAATAATACGATCCGCGTAATCTTGGGATCAAATGAACGGGCGAACGCGTCGAAGTCGAATAAATCCAAAACTTCGTGGGCATATCTTTGCTTGAATTCTTCTCCAAGTTCTTTTCTGGTTCTCTTCAATATGCCTTTCTTTTGGTCAACCACATGCTGCGCTTCGCGGAGTTCTGGCGAGGGAGCAAGCTCAGGAACATAACGGTAGGCAATATTTCTCTTTGCAAGAGCCGCCTGGAGATACTTACTGTTTACAAATGCATATTGAGAGCCTCGAACTCCCCTACGCCGTCGAACATCACAGAAAATCTCAATCCGGGCCTTGTCGAGCTGTCCGAAAAAGCTGTCTTCTGTTTTTCCGTAGACACCGGTCGTGTACACGCGCTCTATCATTTTCGCTGAACTCCAGTCCTTAGCGCCCGGCCGCTTTTTTTGTGGATTGATAGGATTTTCTGGAGCAGAGCCCGTTGTCGAACATTTCTGCTTGGGTGGTTTTCAAACGAGCCATAACTTCAGCTTGGGGGAGGTGCTCTCCTTTAGGACCGAGATGGACCACGCTGATTCCGTGTTTCGCAAGCGAAACTCCGATCATCTTGCTCCGATGACAATCTTCGGGACGAATTTCGCTGCAGAAAAGGCAAACACGGATTCCTTGCCCAGAAGCACTTAATAGACGCTGGATTCCACTCTTGAAAAAACTCTTCTCCTGAACACGTTGATACATGACGCGCCCGTTTTCATAGCAAGACGGATCCTGGGGACGCCCACCCAATGTGTCACCCATGGAGACGTATCGGATCCCCAATGCATGCAGTTTCTCACTGAGCGGCTCAGCCGAAAAATCGGGATTGAAGCGCGAAACAGGATTCGACCGTACATCAACCAAAAACTTGACCTGCTCCCGCTGGAGCATTGCGAAGAAATCCTCAGTGGAGCGGCTGCCATATCCGATTGTCAAAATGGAGGCCGACATATGTTGTTCGAAAACAGTGTACAGGAAAAGTCCGGCGCAGTAACTATCGGGACCATGGCACTGGTGGGGGTATCCTGCGAGGCAGCTGTGCGGCTCACACGTTCGGGTAGAAAAGATGGCGAAAGGGCGTTGCGCTCGATTGCCCTGTAGACTTCGTACCGCCACGTTACGCTGGAGAAGTTCGATAAGCAGAAGCTCAGGTCAAATGGGTTAGCTTGTTGCCACGCAAGGGCGGCTCACCTGGAGTGAAGCGGTAAGCAAGCTCTTGTTGAGGAGAAAGCGAATAATTCTCTACGAGAATGAATTCGTAAGTGAAAAGATTGAAGAATTGGATTGCGCCCACGACATTGTTATTAAGGTTCTGAATCCTGAGGTTATAGCTATCGTCCGGGAACCGAGAATTCTGGGTCTCCTGTCCATCCCAGAAGGGCTTTGTCGTGATCCGGGCTTTGAGCGTTTCTCCTCCGAAACGCACAAATTCTCTCGCCTTATCCCATTTGGACTTCAACGTCTCCAAGGCACCTAAATAATAAGTCACAAAATTAAAAAGGATTTTGACGAATGCGCGCTTCTTTGGATCGTCAATTGTTCCCTCGATCTGCACGTCGAGTTCTATAGTCTCCTCCAGGTTCTTTCCTTGTAAGAAGGGCACGTCGAGCCGGCCCTTAAGGCGATACGGTATGCCTACGTTATGCAGCTCTTGGACGATGGCATCATGCTCCTCTTGCGAACTGGCAACGATACGGTAGTGCCTTTCCGAAATGTTGCCGTATGTGTCGTCTACCAAATTCAAGCCCGCAATTTCTTTTCTCGTAAAGGCATCGTATCGCCCGGTCCTAAGGTTCAGTACTTGAAACTGGGCTGCAGGAGGCAGCAGTTTTCCGGTTCTTCCATCGACTCCCGCGACGAGCGCACCCGCGAAAGCACCAACATCCGCTGTCTCTGCCAGTGTGAAACGCAACTTTGTCTGTGGGCGAGTTTCTCGGGAGAACCTGCCTTTTTTGTATCGCGTAATTCCTTCCAGGGTTTCTCGCGCAAGCAGCTGGTCGTGCTCCTTCATGAAGAAAGTGTTACAGCCGTCGCAAACGCAGCGCAGAGTTGGCGTTTCTGAACCGAACAAGCCAAAGCTTTGCGGGAGTACGTGTTCCCTTTTTGTAAAGCATTCCGGGTCTCGATTGCCACAGTACACACAGATCAAAGGCTCAGTGACCATACACAAATTCTAAACGAGTTATTCGGCCGCTGTCCCGGCGAAGGTCGCAAGACCCCTGGTCGGTCTGCCGGCGCAAACCATTGCCTGGCGTGCTTTGATGAGAAATCCTTGTGGGGAGAGCCCCTGCTTCCAAAGGAGAAGCTATCATGTGCCGGCGCTACCCGAAGTGCCCTCGTGAGTGCGTGCAGCGAGTGTTTCCGAAGGTGATAGACTTCGAAAATGGCGGTCCTTCATCTATATTCTAGGCAAAGCGGTGCTCAGGACTTCACTCTAAAAGAGCGCAGGCATTCGGGCGAGTGGGAAGCGTTTCGCCGAACTGTAATTCGGTACATGAGGGAGCGCGGAGATAATCCGCAGGTAATCGAGCACTTCGAGAAGACGCCATTCGAGTTATGGCGCGGAACGAACGACTTTGGCGATGATTTCGACGTACTCTACGTCAAGGTGGGTATGGATAGCTATATTCAACTTGAACACGAAGTGGGACATCAACTCCGCGCGAATGCCTTCGATGTCATCGCAGAGGTTGTGGATAGACTCGGAAGACCAGTGCGATTCATTGCTGCCCAATTGGAAATTGGCGATGGGGTCGCGCCAGTTCAGGCGCCGACTCTCGAGATCACATCGGAAGCCGTTGAATCTGCCTTGAAAGAAGCGGAGACGTTGATTGCCACTCACGGTGCGTCCAGCGGTGTCGACCGCGCGCACACAGCGCTGCATGGTTACCTAGAGGCGGTTTGCCATAAGGCGGGAATTGTGTTCAAGGCAGACGCAAGCGTAACAGATTTATTTGGCCGAATCCGGGATGAACACCCGTCCTTGCGCCAGAGCAAGCCAGAAACGAAGTCGAGAATTGACAACATTCTTCGGGGCATGGCCAGGATCATGGATGCGCTCGGTCTGATCCGCAACCAGAACAGTCTGGCTCATCCTAATCCGGTCTTACTCGACGAGGCGGACGCAATGCTGGCGGTCAATCTGATGCGAACGATCCTGCACTATTTGAATGAGCGAGTACGAGCGATAACGAGTCCGTAGATCATTTCCGCCCGATGCCGGAACGCAATGGCCACTTCGCGTGCCAACCGCCCTGAGGCCTAGGTTTCACTAGATGTGGCTTCGGGGCTTCCTGACATGCGCCGGGCCCTTTTCTGTTAGCGCCTCGCACATCCGCTTCCCGGCAGCTCGGGACTTGCTGTTCACTCCTTTATCCCCAATTTCGACAGGTAGGCGAGCAACTGTTGACTGCGCTCCTTCTCAATCTCTTGGGGGTTTCCCTGGGGGTCCTTGCGCGGGACGACACGGGATTCAACGAAAGTGTTCCCCTTGTGCTGCTGGAAGATCACCTCGAATAGGTTGGGGCAGCCTTCGCAGGAGAAGAGGATGACCTCAGCTGAGCGCCGGTCTCCGCTGTTGGACGCTGACGCCACCTTGGGACCCGAGAACGGGCCGCCCTCGAACTCGTCCGTTCCCGGCAGCGTGTACGAATGCTCGGCATGGGTGTAGTTGAAACCACATGAAGGGCACCGGAGCACGGAGATCCCAGCGACCAACTCGGTGTCGAGCATGATAGGCACGCGCTGCCGGTCATCGAGATTGCTCATCGTGATGTTCCCTCCTAGGTCGGCTTGCCGGGCCTTTGTTGATTTGTGCCGTTTGGAACGGACCTTCTCACTAAGGCTACACGCGCGGTTGAGAAGACCAGATAATAGGGAATCACCCCTGCCAAGTACGTATGCTTCGCCCTGTTCGCGGGATAAGTTCTACCAATCCATATCCCGTTGTAGCCCTGACCCGCGGATGGGTCGTTCTTACTTTACAGCCAGCTCCGCAAGTGAACAAGTGAAACGCTCACGAGAACTGTAAGCGTTCTTCTATAATAGTCCTCTCGACTAAGAGAGGGCGTCTCATATATGGCGAGGAAACGGCGAATTTAATATCGTCGCTATGGAGGGAATGCCGGTTGCTGGACTGGAGACGTCAGAAGGGGTTTTGAGAGCTGAGCATTGTCAATGTACCTGGAGCTGTACCATCTTCAAAGAAAGCCTTCGTGGGGTTAAAGGGAGGCCGACGAGCGTGAATTACGGCCGAAAGCGGATAAAGTGAGATATGAGCAAGAGCGCGCTTCTCGCCAAATTGAAGGGTTACACGCGCACGTTCGTGGTTCATTCGAATACCAGCGCTTACGCGGCAGCGGCGGCGATGGGTGCAGCGATGGGGCGCAGTCAGGCGCGCGGTCCTTACTTTCGTCTCGCAGGAGAGCGTATATCTGGCGTCCAGTCTGAAGCTGGCACAGGTGGAGCTTGCGAATTGGCCCCAAGTAGTCTGAAGGTGGATTTCAGAGGCGATTGGGCAGAATTCCTTCGTCAAAAGGGAATGGCGATCTGCGGGTTGAATTATGACCACTCGCACACATTGGAAGAGAACACGATGCGGTATCTCAATGCGCACAACAGAAGAATTCCAATTACCGCACGGAGGGTCGTGCATGAATCACAGGAGCTTTCGGTTCCTCAAGAGTATGAGGCGGATTATGTAGCATTGAAGTCGCTGATAAGCTCCGGTGGGGACTTGAAACCGTATTTGAGCCGGGACATTCTCAAAAAGAAACGCCCGGACAAAAATGACGGGTTACTCAATACGTGGGGCATACAACACCTGCACTTTCGGCCTGAAGGGACCGCACACATTCTACTTTGCAGAATTACGGACACAGATGTATTTGTTGTGCAAGCCTTGCCGCACGATCGTGACGTGTGGGTGGATACATTGCTGCTGCAAATTCTCCATGACAATTGGCCGAAGGAAATAGCCGCTGGCAAATGGCATGGCGTTCCGGGTGGAGCAATGCCATCTAGCGAGAGATTTAGCCTGCGCAATCAAAACGCGAATTTCGCCACCACCGTCAGAGATGGTACTGTTTACCTGGCACCGGGCGGAGGGCTGATGGCGTCCGGGGATTGTTCGGAAGACAGAACGGACTGCGACAAGATATTTGCCGAGTTAACATACTGGCAAGGAATAGTGAAAAGCAACGCAGCCCGGTTCGGCGCTGCTCTTAACTGGCCCGTATCCAAGGAGCTTTCGATAAGAATGATTTTTGAGGATCGGGAATGTTGTCTTTACGAACCGACGACTGGAAGCAGGCTCTCGCTTACGATCCAGCAATAGTGTAGAAATGACAAGTGCGACACATTCCCTAAACTTTCCGTATCCGTCGAAGGTTTACGCGCCGCTCGATAGGTGTCTCTACTGCGCGGAGACGGGGAACCTGTCGAAGGAACACATTATTCCGTTGGGCTTCGGCGGGGAACTGATCGTTCCCAGAGCGAGTTGCAAAACCCACCAAAAGGCGACTTGCAAGGTCGAGGATTTCGTTCTCCGCAAGTACCTCTGCGCGCTACGCTCGCATCTCGGCCTGCCGTCGCGGAATCCGCTTCACCGCCCGGACGGATACATGCTTAAACTACGGCTGGCCGCGCATTCCTGGAAGCAGAAGGTCAAGCTGGCCGATCATCCGGGTTTCGTGCGTTTCATGATGTTTGTTGACCCGCCCGGTCGCGTCGTCGGTCGCCCCCGCCGGCAAGAAACCTGGTCCGTTCGCTTCATCAATGCGGAAATCTTCCCTGATATCGCAATGCGTCTTGCCCGCCTTGGTGCGGATGGGTTCGAAGACAAGGTTACGATCAACGCCATGGCGCTCGCGCGGCTGATTGCGAAGATCGGCCATTCTTTTGCCGTGGCAGAATTGGGGTTTGACGCGTTCGAGGAACTGTATGTCGCTCACCTCATAGGCGCTGATGCACAGGACTGGAATTATTGGGTCGGCGGATATGATCGCGGGCGAGACGTAAAGCCAAGGGAACTGCATGAGCTAAGATTTCTGCGGCGGGGGAATGAGCTTTCAGTGATTGTGCATCTGCTGGTTCCGTACTGTCCGCGATACTGCTATGAGGTTATCGTCGGGCGTCTTCGACCGAATGTGGGAATTCCGGCTCGACTCGACGAGGGGATGGCTTCCGTTTAATCCGACGCATGGTGGGCCTGGACCCGACATGAAAGGGGCCGTGTTCCACCGTTCCTTAACTGGCAAGTTCGGGCACGGTTTTAGTTCGTCGTGATGAACGATATTTCGGGTAAGCCCACGTCAGGCCGTCAGCGTGGTCGGCTGTCATGCGTGACTTTAGATCTTCCAGCCGGCCAAAAAACCTCGGCGTCCTTGAAACACTGAAAACCTTGCATCCAAAGGTTTGTTCGGCGTTCACATGCTTGTCATTCAACAGGTCTGCCATAAATCTGTCGGTAAAGAAAGCGTCGCAATATGGCAGGTAGGTAGCGGCGTGCTGAACGTCGAACAGAAAGCCCGACAACTTCTCCCGCGCCTTCTCTCGGCTGGGGTACGCTCCTTCACGAACGCGCTTCTTAAAGATGCTGAACAGTCGGGCGGATAGTTGTTGTGACGGCACTTCGGCAAAATGTTGGGACCGGAAGAACGCGGGGATGATCCGCGCTGCGTCTCCTTCCATTTTCTTGACGGATAGAACGTAGACCATATCCTCCACAACGGAGGCGCTGATCGGTGAATCGACAAGTGTCGAAAAGTGTCCAGCCCAAAGCCGACCGGTTTTCTGTGTGTACTGTTCCATCAAAATGCGGCCAGCATCTCGTAGCTCAAGCTCCATGTCTTGCTCGAAGGTGTTTTTGGTCGCAGCCCAATTGCTCAAGGTGTTCACGAGTTCTTCGATGGCCCGTTCCTTGAATTGTCGTTTACGTTCGACGCCGGAGGCGGCGCAGAACACGCTGACAGAGTAATCGCCATCCCAATCGTGAACGCTAGACGTCAACGCATCGCGTTCCTCTTTTACGTAGGTCGTCGGCTCGTTGGCAAGGTAAGCCTGGAAAGCCTTCAGGATTTGCGTTTCTTCAACGCGATAGTAAGCCTCGAAGTGGTGTCCACGCGCCACCCTTTGAATGAATTTCAGCAGATCGTCGCGCCGCGTATAGAAGTCCGCCTCAGCTTCGTGAGTGGGGGAGTAAGGCACCGCGACCAACTGTAAATCGAGCAACTCCGTTATCCGCTGCATGGCCGTGTCCCATTGAGGATCGTTGCCCCGGTGGACCGAAGAAAAAAAATTGTGATCGAGATAAAGGATACTCTTGCGCGTTTGAATGCCGAGCATCTCCTTCGTTACGCGCACAGATCGAAGCCGTGAAACCGGAAACGGGGGCACTGCCATATTCTCTAGACTGCTCCTGGTGCATCATCTTTAGAATAGCAAAAAACAGAACGGCCCCTTCATGTTGTATTAGCAGAACATAGGCGGCATTGGGTTCGTGCCGTCGTAAGCGATCCGGAGTGCTGTCGATGAACGTGGCGTACTTCTCGACCACGAGAGCGACAGGCTCTTCCAACTCGTACTCGCGCTTCACGTGCTGCGGGGGCTTGTTGATGATCGACATGTGTTTTCTCCTCTTCTCCTTTTTTTGTCTTCACTGGACGCGGGCAAAACACTGCGCAAACAGAGCCTTTCCCTGTTTGCGGGGCTGGAGCGACCCCACGAAGTGTTGGCCAGCCGAAGGCAGCCAAAAGTGGGGTCGCTCCAGCCCATCCGTATGGTTTGCCCGCGTCCAATCTGAATGTCGCGCCATGCGCAACCTCTATGCTCCCAACAACTTCGCGTCACCCTCGGGGTGACGCGAACCGTGACGCCAAG
>Ga0181536_10003514_pt1 | contig 17037 bp, 17 predicted proteins | sample PEATcosm2014_Bin_41_FD_121105 | JGI IMG/M metagenome (GOLD analysis project Ga0181536, IMG submission 121105) | Peatland microbial communities from MTU Mesocosm Facility, Houghton, MI, USA - PEATcosm2014_Bin17_60_metaG | ecosystem: Environmental > Terrestrial > Soil > Wetlands > Peat | place... | reverse complement strand
GGCGCAAAAAGCTGGGTTCGGGAACGCGAAGACCTACGAACAGGCCCGCAGCGTCGTAGAACACGGTACCGAAGAAGTGGTTGAACAGATGGAGACAGGGGAGCTTGCGATTAGCGCCGCGGCCCTTATCGCCGATGAGTCGCCGGCCGAGCAAAAGAAGATTGTAGCCATGCCGCCGGCCGAGCGGAAAGACGCAGTCAGGAAGCTTCGCGCTAAGCCTAAGGCCAAGGCTAAAGCTGCTACTGGAAAAGTCGCCAGTGACTCGCTGTCTGGCTCGGGGAAGGCGCTTGAGAAGGTAGCTGGCATTATGGCGGACCTCGCCGCCACAAGTCGCAGCATCGCGGCTGTGTCCCTGCTCGATAAGGCGCGGCCGGCCATAACGAAACAGGACAAAGTTGACTGGATCGAAATATCCAAGACGGTGAAGGACCGCCTTTCAGTTTTCGTCAAATGGCTCAATTCAAACACCGGCGACAAGAATTACGCGGCCGCGCGCAAGCCCACCAAGGCCGCCACACGAACGGGGACCAAGAACGGGGAAGTCATCGCGATGCTGAAGCGCGAGGGCGGCGCGACGCTCGCCGAGATCATGGCGCATACCGGCTGGGGGAACCACACGACTCGCGGCTGGCTATCCGGCTTCCGCAAGAAGACAGGCATCGCGGTCGAGTCCTTCAAATCCGACAAGGGCGAGCGGACCTATCGGATCAGCGCGTGACCGCGCCACCAACGGGGCCGGCGAGGCGGGATACCGCGGTCCTGGCGTTGCCGGGGCCAGAGCCCACCGGGCCGTCGCCGGCTCCGCGGCTGCTCTTACCAGGACCGGGGCCAACTGCTTTGGTCGTGTCGAAAAAGTACACCGACATGGCGCCCGCGCCGATTCTCCGGCTCCACCGGCACGGAGACGGGTACATCGCGTTTGCGCGTGAGCGCGATGGCGATGACTTCCGCCCGTTGGTTTCAATCCGGGCCAGTGAACTGGAAACATGGTTTCCGGCGTTTCGGGAGGATCTGGAGCGAGATGGCTTCGTCGGGATCAATGCCGATTGGAGGCTGAGGAGCGTCGGCGAGCACGGCGAGTCTTACGGGTATCCATTACACTCCAGCGACCGCCTCCGATACATCAACGCATGCTATGTGGATATCGACTTCTACAAGCTGAATCTCGACCTGGGAACCGTAATTGGCCGAGTAATCAACCTCCAAGAGTCTGGGCAACTGCCATACGCGAGCATGTTGGTTCGCAGCGGTCAGGGGTTATGGTTGCTCTGGTTCGTCCATGATGTTGAGTCTCCGGACCTATCGCAGAGAGCGTTCCCAGACAAGTTGGAGTTGTACAGCCACATCCAGGCGGCGATTATCGAGCGGCTGCTGCCCCTGGGCGCGGACATGGCGGCGCGCGATGCTGCACGCTATCTGCGCATACCGGGCTCCTGGAACACCTCGGCCGAAGGGAGCGTGGAGTGGTGGGTGCAGGGCAAGGGCGATGCTGGGTACGTCTACACGCTGCGGGATCTGGCGTTACGCTTGCGGGCCTTCCCGGTTCATCGGCACGGCCGGGAGATCATAGCCCACAATCCTGCCAAACGCCGCGGCTGGGTTGCGCTGAATGCGCGCCGGCTCCGAGACTTCAACACGCTGCGCGCGTTGCGCGGCGGATTCTCTCAGGGCTGCCGGAACAACGCAGCCAAGCTCTACGCCTGGCTGCTGCGCTGTAATGCGACCTGTAACTCTGACGTGATTGGTTTGACTACCAACCTGGGAAGGGAATGCCATCCGTTTTTGTCGAAAAGCGAAGTGAAGGACGCCGTTCAATACTCGAAGAAGATGCAGACGCGCCGCATGTTTGACCAGACCATCAGCGATTGGTTGAGGATCACCGCGACCGAATCCGAAATTCTGGAACGCTTACCGCCAGCAGGACGGCCGCGGGTGGTACCGGTTCATGCGCCGATTGCGTCGATCCGACAGGCGATGGACGCGCGGCGGGCGGCCATCCAGGCGATTCTCGCTGAGGTTGGCTACGTTCCAACCGTCCGGGCGATGGCGGCGATCATTCATGCGAATCATCAGACTGTCTTGAATGATTACAACTCGCTCGGGATTAAATGGGGTAGGACTACGGAGGCACAGAAAGAAAAGCAAGGCAAGCAGGGCTCTCTTTACTGAATGCAATCCGTTAGACAGAGCCCTCCTGTTTTCCCAAGACGGTGAATTAGAGTATCAGCCGGTGCGCGGCGCACGCGCCACGGGCGGCCTGGCGCAATTAACCGTGCATTTTCATCAGGAGGTCAAACATGAGCAGCGAAAAGAAAACTCCACTTAGCGAGAGTATTGTCACAAGCCAATGCGGCGCTGCCCAGATCCGGCTGGTGCAGGATGCCGGCGGGAAATGGCGGGTGTACTCCAATGGCGTCGAGGTGGATGAAGCGCAAAGCTTGGGTGACGCTATGGCGGCGGCCGAGGAATTGTACGGGCTGCCTATCCAGAATTGGAAAAGGGCGGCGGCGATTTGAAACCGCCGGTTTGTTGCCAATCCGTTCACGTCAGTGCGCGGTGTGACCGATGCGGCCGGCGCCCGGAGGTTTGCCACCTTCCAATAACTGAGGGTGGTATATTTTGCGGAACATGCTGCCCCTGCTGCGGCCAGTGTTCGACAACAAGCGAGCTACCGGAGGCCAGCATCATGACCCAGACTCACCAGCGGCTTCCGCTTGCCTGTCCGCGGTGTGCGGAACACGGCGGCCTGTGGGCCTTCGCGCCGAGCGGCGGTATGCAGCGATGTGATTGCCCAAGAGGCCGTGCTCTGGCCGAGCTTGACGCTAGAAGTGAGCATTCGGCGCGATGGCGAGACCGGCCGCGGCGCAAGCGAGTCGGAATAGTGAGGGATCGCCCCGACTGGAAGTCAATGGCGTGTGGAGATCGCTCATAGAGTCGAGCACCTCCGAGTAGCGAGACAACAGAGTTTATTCCGGCCCGGCGACACGAGCGCGCCGGCCAAACCGCAACGCAACTATTACTGAAAGGGAATTAAGGCAATGGAAAAAGGCATCGTGAAATGGTTTAACGCCGCGAAAGGATACGGCTTCATTCAGCGCGAGAGCGGACCGGACGTGTTCGTTCATTTCTCCGCGATACAGGCGGAAGGTTATCGCACTCTCGAGGAGGGTACCAAGGTAGAGTTCGAAGTGAAGCAGGGACCGAAGGGACTGCAAGCCGAGAATGTCGTCGTGCTAGTGGATTAAATGTCATAGTGAACCAAGTTATTCCGGGCCGGCGACAATGAGCGCGCCGGCTAAACGCCCGACAGTGGGCAAACGTAACTCAACCAATAGAGGAAACAAGTATGGCAAAGAACACGGCAGTTGAACCCAGACAGACACGAGATACGGAACTGAAGTCGATACTTTGCGACCTCGCTATAGGCCAGCAGAGACTATTTGCCTTCCAGGACGAATTGAGCGCGTCCCGTCGCATACTCAAAGACAAAGAGAATCACCACACCGGCATGAGTTTTCGTTTAGCCGATCCTGGCGAACGTCCTGGGACGCCGGCTATCGAGTCCAAGCGGCGGAAACAAGCGTTCGCCGATTTCAAAGTTGAAGCAGCCGAAATCGAGCGGCTCACAGGCGAGTTACGAGCCCGCCAAAAAGAGTTCGATGACCTGACCGACACGGTGAACAAGGCGCAACGGCGATGTACCGAGATTCGGGCCGCAGTCAAGTCCGAGCGGGACATACGAGTGGCTGCCGCAGTTTCGCAAGCGTCCGATGCGGCGCCGTCGCGTGAGACGTATCGCACGGAACGCGAAAGATTTTACCGTTTGCAAAACCGTGAAACTTCGATTGGGCGCGAGCTAGATAGACTCTTTAATCCCCCGGTGAGACAAGCGAATGTCGAGACGCGCGCCGAACAATACCGGAACACCGAAGTCATACCAGAGGAAACGCCGGAAATCTCCGCATCGATTAAGAAGGTTATTGCTGAGCAAAAACTAGTGGCCGAAGCCGTGCGCCTGCAAGCGCGCGTAGTGCGGGACTTACAGCGTAAGTATGGTTCGGAGTTAGCCGCGGCGCTCCGCCCGATCTTGGCCGCGTTCGCCCAGCAACAGAGCGATGCCATCGACACACTGCGCGCGGCGGGACTCGAAGCAGACCAACTCGTGCTGCAGGCGGGGATCGAAGCCGGCACGGGTGATGTCTTCACAACCGTGCGCTTCGGTGGAATCGCCCCCGACTACCAGGACTCATCTGACGTCGTGCGGACGTGGCAGACAAGAATGCGGATTCAGGGACTCTTAGTCTGATCGACAACAGGGGCGCCGGCAGTCAGCGCCCCACCAAAAAGGAAGAACCAAATGATACCCAAGCAGCAGTTACCGCTCATCAACTGGAATCCGACTAAACCTCGGGACAAGGCCCTTCAGGCTGCGGCCGCCGGGGCATTCAAGAAAACCCGCGATCGTGAACGGCTAAAAGAAGTAGTCGCCGGGAAACGACCTGCATGCACCACGCCGGAGCTCGTAGCCCGCGCCGAAGAACTCCTGCGGCAATCTCGGGCATCTCGGGCGAGGTCTGCTGATCGGCCGCGCCCGACTGCGCGGCGCCGGCGTGTAGACGTCCGGCTGAACCTGCCCATTGGATGAAGGGCTGGGTATATATGAGCAGCGATCAGGTCCACTTCGGCTGGATTGAGGCATGGGACGGCGCCAGAGGCGTCGGGCGCATCATGCAAGACGACGTGATTTCCTGGTTCTTCCACTGGACCGGGATCCGTGGATTCGATGGCGAGAAGATCGAGCGCGATATGCCGGTGAGATTTCAAAAGGACACGTACATTCACAGCTCCGGCAAGACCGTGCCAATGATCGCCTGGCGGAACGCGACGCGGAGGGCAATCTCCCTGCAGCATGGAACGGTGAAGCGCTTCGATCCGGCGCGAAATTTCGGCCATATTCAGACCGCTGCGGGCAGCATTTTTGTGCACGGGAGTAACGCGACCGGGGAACTTACGCCCGGCGCTCGCGTGAGGTTCCGCCGTGCGAAGGGAACCGACAGGACCGGCGCGCGGTGGGAGGCTGTAGACGTGACTGTCATCGAGCCAGAGGAGCAGATCAATGCAGAAGCTTCGTAGGATGCTCACGGCGCTTATCTTGGTTCTGCGTGGGCGCCCTGCTGATGTGGCTGAACGTCTACCACAGCGCGCACCCCGACTATGAAAGTTTCGCAGTCATCCGACGCACGCTACCTACCCTGGCGGGAGGGGTGCGAAACTTCCTTAGACCCCTGCCCTGCCCATGACCGTGACGCCGGTCTGTACGTGTGAGCAATTCCCGAATCGGGTTTTCGGATTACAAATCAGGTTACTTCGGGGTTGCTTTGCTCGTTTTCCTGATGCGCCTAAGTGGCTTTAATTTAGCTACTTATAGGTTAGCACGTGGTGAGAGACATGTCAAGGGTAGATTCGACATGGGTTACAAGTAGGTCAAAAAATGCCGAAAGATCAAATAACGATTGCCGACTTATACAAGGGCGGCGCAGTGTCCAAGAACAGCGTCTACAAAGCCATCCGAGCGAAGAAGCTCACCTTCGAGGATGGCAAGGCCAGCATCACGAAGCTCTTGACTGAGTGGAACAGCAAGCGCGACCTGGCCCGTAGCGACCGGATCGGCCCGGCATTGCTGGCGATCGCCAGTGAGCGCGGCATATCCATAACGTCACGAGAGAGACCCAAGAGCGGACCCAACAGCGGCGCCCGGACCGACGCGCCCGCAGTTGACGCCGATGGCATCCCCATGCACCTCTCGCCGAAGATGCGCGAGTTTTGGAAAACTATCATCGCCGAATACGTGCTCGAATCGGACGCCCTGCTGATCCTGCAGGTTGCTTGCGAATCCTGGGACGGAGCGGAAGTGGCGCGCACGCTGCTCGACAAGGACGGCATGATCCTGAATGGCCGGCGCCATCCGGCGTTCACTATGCAAACGACCGCCTACAGCACGTTTCTGAAAGCGATGCGGCAACTCGGAATCGACGAAGAGCCGAGCGCCCCGGTGGGCCGGCCGAAAAGGAGCGGATACTGACATGCCGAGAATCAGGCGAAGGGCACACGAGCGTAAATCGGTATTTCTGAGAGAGCTATGCCGGTTTCTGAGAGACTCGACACGTACCCTGTGGTGGTACGGTCCCGGCCCGCGTTTCCTGGCGGTGAAGCGGCGCGGCGAACACGAGGCGCTGCTGCGGGACAACGAGACCGGCGAACTGAAGCGCGCAATGTTGAAGAGCCCGACCGAATCAGCCGGGCAGGGGAGCAAACAACGTGCCTAGACTTAAACGAAAAACGAGTGTCCGGCGTGGCCTAACGACGCCCGAAATGTGGCAGGAGCTTATCCTCGGGCCGGACGCTCAGGACACATTCACGAGCGACGAAGAGCGCCACGGGATTTGGCTTGAGGCCGCCTTCGAACTCAAGTCCGAATGTTGCCATGAAGTCACGCTCTGGGGTGAGTCGTTCTACGGCTTGCCCGCGGCAGACGGCCACCATGGGAAGCCTGCAAGTGAGGCTTTCGTGCGCGCCTTCTATGAAGACATCGAACGTGGGCGAATCGAGAATAAGTACCTCCATCCTGTCGTTGAAGTGGAGGGCCAGCGCGTCTTTGGAAGATACTCCGGCGAAGTGCCCGCGGAGTATGCGGATCTGATGCGCGTCTACGGCGAGTATTCAAAGACGCCCGAAGGGCTGGCACGCCTCAATCATGAGGTTGAGCGACTTGTCAAAGCTCGCATTGCCGCGCTGTGGCCGCCTGGCACGGCCCGCACGGCCGCGGTGATCGCCCTGGAGACGTTCGCGCAGCCAGATCGGCCGGCGACGGAAACGGCAGACCTACCACTTCCCGCTCTGATCGGGAGAAATCCGTCCTCCTCACCTTGATCGACTTGTTTCTTCGCCGCTGTCGTTACGGCCCGGACTTGGATTAGTGCGAACCAAGTTCTGAGTTCCACCACTCTGGCCATACACATCCGGGTGCAGATAACTGCCCTGCTCGGCGGCTGGTTTGTCTTCCGTCACCGGAATGCGGTGGGCGTTGGCGTAAGCGTCGTGGCGGATACCCGTAACTTGCCAAGAGACTCTCCCGCCAGGCCGTCCGCCCGCAATCTTAAAGCGGTTCTGAGAAACTTCCCGTGCCACGTAAAGCCGCGGTGCCGGTGCGCCTATGGCCGTCAACTGATAGCGGAACTCGCCGTTCAGTGCTTCGAAGTAATCGGGCAGATCCACCCAGGCTTCGCCCTTGGTGTCGAGCCGAGCCACGCCGTCATACACGTCCTTCATGTCCGGACTCTCAACGAAGGAGTGTGAGAGGTACTTGTTCGCCGGATCGAGAGGATGATCGATCTTGAACGATCCGCTGCCTTTGGTCACTTTGCCGGTGACGTTCAGATTGCCAGCGAAATAGCCATTGCCGCTGGCGTCCACGTAGAATACTTGGTTACCGTACGATCCACCGATGCCGCTCAGAATGGTTCCGCCCACGGCAGTCGAAAACTGGCCCGCCGTTCCTACAACGAGGGTACACCCAGCACTGCTACATGTTTGATTGGTTCCGGCTACTGCCACGCCTGCATTGTTGGCCCCGTACACGCCATAACCGGCCGGGCTGTTGCTTTGGCCGTACACACCGTTTCCGTACCCAGAGGTGGAAGAGTTAATCCCAGCCACGCCACTACCGGTGGGGCTGGTGCTTTGGCCCCAAACGCCTGCACCGCCCAACGTAGCGTTGCTTATGCCCTGCACACCGTTTCCACCAGAAGCGGCATTATTCACACCGTTAACGCCGTTTCCCTCCGGGCTAACGGTTTGACCGTAGACGCCGTTTCCACCAGAGGTGGAATAGTTGAGCCCGGCCACGCCACTACCGTTAGGGCTGGCACTTTGCCCGTATACACCGTTCCCGTACCCGGAGGTGGAAGGGTTTGACCCGAACATGCCATGACCGCTCGGGCTGTTGCTTTGACCGTAGACGCCGTTTCCACCAGAGGTGGAATAGTTGAGCCCGGCCACGCCACTACCGTTAGGGCTGGCACTTTGCCCGTATACACCGTTCCCGTACCCGGAGGTGGCGGCGTTGTATCCGGAAATGATCCCTTGACCATTATTGCCATCCACCTCCAGGATTGAGCCTGGCGCTTGCGTGCCAATACCCACGTTTCCGCCAGCCTGGAACAAATTTGAATTCCCGATAGTGTTCGTGCTCTTCCAGATTGGGATGTAATTGGCGGTGCCATAGCCGGTTAGACCTGGCCTGCGGTCACCAAAGGCGGGCTGAACCGCCTCCCCCGATCCGGTAGCCGATTCCGTAACAGGGCCATGATCTGCCGCCGCAGCCAAAGCGAAGGCCGACGCGGGCTTGCCCCCCAGGGTATCGGCATCGCTGGCTTTCATCGCATACGGCACGCTCACCAGCAACACCCGAGGCAAGTCTACTTCACTGGGGACGTAGAATTTCACCTGTAGCCAACGTGCTTCGCCGGCGGCAAACAATTCCGGCGGCACCCCAGCGTTCTTTGTCGCGCCGAGCAACACCGTGTAGTTGCCATTGGCGTCCAGTTCGACGTTCTGATCCTCGGTCCACAGGGGCGCGCCGCCCTCCTGCTCGCTGTATATTGCGAAAGTGGCGCCCACCGGACCGGCAGGTGATTCACCGAAAGAGTGGAACGACCCGGCGAAATGCACGAGTTTGGGCACGACGGTAAGTGTGTTGACGCTCTGGGGCTGCTGTGCACTGCCGACCGCAATGGAGCAGAGGAAACAAGCAACGAGTGAGTAGCTCTTGTAGAGTGGGCGCATGTGACCTCCCAAGTCGGGATTAGTTTATCACCATGACGCCCATTGTTCCGCTGTTTCCTCGCTTGCGGTAACAACCCTCAACACTGCCCGGCCATCCCTTCCATCCCGTTCACGCCGTGCTGGCCGTGGTAGCTGTAGTGGCCGCCTTCAACCGGCGATGGGCAGCGGGTAGGGCTGGCCGACACCCAACGGCATCATGGATCCGGAGCGCGTTTCATGTGCTCCATCGTATCGCAGCAAAGTACAAGTGCGGCGATGGCCGCGCCCTGGGATTCGGCCACGGCCGCGAGCGCCTGCCAATTCCCAGCAGCCGGCGCCCACCTGGACCCGAGGCCCCGAGGGGCCTGTGCCTGGGCTGCTTCGACTGCCGGGCATTCAGTTCCGCGCGATGGCTGCTGATTCGTCGATTATCCAGCGCAGCAGTTCTTCGGCGCCGGCTAACTGTGAGGCGTCCATCAGCACAGTTTTTTCGTCGTTGTCTTCGGGTTGCCAGCGCGAGGAATCTGCGGTCACTCGATACTCGAACGTCACCAGATCGTTCGGCTGGTGCCAGCAGTAAGTTCTCCCCAGCACGTCGAATCGGAAACAGACGAGCGTGAGCACTTTGGCCGCCTGGTAGACGCCATCACCGCCGCATTCATGGCACGCCTGGCCGCCATCGTAGGTGCCGGTCCCATCACATCCGAAGCACCGTTGCTCGGGCAAAGACTGCTGGTGCTCATAGCATTCGATACAGTATCCCTGGCGGTACACCAGTTCCACGAACCGGTTTTTCAGTTCGTAGATGGTATCGCGCCGGGAACGTGGGCATGACCGATGCTTCGCGTAACGATTCAAGCTGAATAAGCCTTCGCACGCCAGCGGCAGCGCTTTCTGCCACGATCCGTACTTGGCGCGGAGTTGTTCAATCCGCTCATTCGCAGCGGCAGCGGCCCGCTTCGCGTCGGCAGCGGCCTTTATCGCCGGGTCCTGGATGGTGGCCTTAACCTTGTCCGCCCAGGCCAAAAAGCGTTTTGTTTTCTCGACTCGCTTGATTCTCCGAATCAGCCAAAAGCGCATCGGGGCCGCTTTGGTATAGTGCGGATTTGGGCGCGTATCGTCCGGCTCGGGCAGGAAGCGCGCGATGGCCGTCACCGTCCACCCGCGGTCTTTCAGATCTGGAACGCTATAGAGCTTGTTGCGATCTATCATGGTGATCCACTGCGGCGTTTTACTGCTCTCTGTTGACTGTTGACAATACTTTCCGGAAGCGTGTCAACAGTCAACACACACAGCCCCGTCCTCAGCCTCTTTGCCCGCTTCGGATTCATCCAAGTCCGCCGCGATCAACCGCACGTATCTTCGAATAATCTGCTTGCACGTTTCTTTGTCCTCGCTTGAGAACGCGAGTTCGTACATGACCCCGAACCACGCCGAGTACGCCTTCATCTGCCGCTTGCGTTCCTTTTTCTCGCTAGCCGAAAGCCCGTGTGTGACCGTCTCCCGATCTCGGATCGCTGTGACGTTCGCCCGCAGCCGGCGCCGGTTGCATGTTCCGCACAAGTTCAGCGCAACGTTGACTATCGTGCGCAGCGAACCACATCCCGAGCATGTCTCCTGCACGCGGTACTTGTCGCGTTCCTGCACCAATTCCGACCCGGCTTACGGGTAAAATACCATAAAAGCCGGGGGCGGTGTCTGTTCACTTTTGCTCACCGCATCCAAGCCAAAGGGCGGCGCTTGAGCCCCACCCAGCAGGGTGAGCACTTTCGCTTTACCTTCACTCCGAAATTGGTAGCAACCCTGGTAGCAACCAGCTTCGTCTAGGACTGTCTACAGCGGTTTCAGGCGTCTAAACGTGCTGCTAAATGCTTGATAATAGACGGGGGCGAATTGGCTGGACAGTAACCCTTCGGACTACGAACCAGAAGGTCAGGTGTTCGAATCACCTCGGGCGCACCATTCAAATCAAGACTTGCCGGTGCGCGTTGTGAGGTAGTTGGAGCGCGCTGCCGAGCCACAGGATAACGGCGCGCATTCGGTGTTCAACCACGCGCCCAGCAACCGTAACGCCTCTCCACTCCCGGTGTCTTGGATGCCTTGCGCCTCCACGGCGAGCCCCAGTGCCTGCTCGACGTCTCCGGCGCCCAGCGCCTGCCGGGCTGCCTGACGCAATTGCCAGGCCTTCACCGCCAGCACCATCAGCGGCTCCAGGTCCGCGCCGCAACGCGAGCAGATACGCGCGCCGCGAAAACGCGCCTGGCAGACCGGACACCGGTTCTCGACGCCGGCGCTGCGTTGCGAAACCACTCCCTCACGGTCGTGGCTCAGTTCAGAGCCGCGAGAGTCAGCGAGCGGTTTTGCGGTGGTACCGCGCTGGGCAAGTGCCGACAAGAATGCCGATGTGGCACGCACGAGTGCGCGCGCCACTCGAATGGATCGGGTCAATTCTGGCCTTCTACGAAGAACAGCAACTCCTTCAGCGCGCCGGCGGCCTCTTTCAAGGCCGCCGCGTCGCCCGATGTGATGGCCTTATCGATTCTCTCGTGCAGGTCGATTGCCTCTTCGCGGTCTTCTGCGTGCATTTTGGCGAGCAGGCGGCGGGAACGCTCCAGCAGGTTCTCTATCTCCGCATCGCCGCCCGCGCGCGCAGGCGCCGGCATTTCGATCACCTGGGCGCCCCCGGCCTCGTCTTCTTCGGGCACGTCTTCCTCGAGGTCTTCCGTCGTCTCCCACCCCTCATCCACCATCTCGCCGCGCGTCTCGTACAACTCCTGAATCCGCTTCCGCCCCGCCGCGATCTCCGCGGCGCTCTTCGCGCGCAGCGCATTCTCGATCCGGATGTGTTTCGTTTTGCCAGTCAGCTTCTCCACTGCCGCGACCTCCAGAATGCCGTCCAGATCGAGTCGCATGCGGCAGAGAATCTCGTTGGCATCTTCCATCGGGGTCAGGCCTTCTATGCGAAAATCCCCCACCAGGATGTTCTTCAGCGCGTCCTCGTCGTCGCCCTGGTATACCTGAACATCCACGTCGGTTTGATAGGGATGGCTGGTCATGTACCGCTCCGTGCGCGTCAAAGGCAGCGGCGTATTGCGCCGGATAATGGGCTTGTAACAATGCGGATAGGGATATCCGCCGCGTTCGCCGAGATAGGAGACGCCGAAGGAGTAAGGCGAAACGTCCACCAGCACGCGTTCCACTGCGCGCCCGGCGAGGCGCGACGCCATGACCCCGGCGCCCAGCGCTACGGCCAGATCCGGATGCACGTCCTGGCGCGGCTCCAACCCTGTCTTCTCGATGAGCAGGCTGGAGACCAGCGGCGTGCGCGTCGAGCCGCCCACCAGCAGAATCGCATCCATGTCGCCGGGCTTCTTGCCGGAATCCTGCAAGGCTTTGGACACGCTGTCGAGCGTGGATTCCACTAGCGGACGAATCATGGCCTCGTATTCGTCGCGCGAAATTTCGACTTCGAGATGCAAGGGCCGGAACAGCCTGGTGACCAGCGCCTCCTCGCGGATCTTGACGTACGGCTCGAAGCTCAGTTTCTTCTTGGCTTCTTCCGCGGCCCACCAGAGCCGCGCCTTCGCCGCCGGGTTTCCCTGGCGGACATCGACGCCGTGCTGCTTTTCGAACTCCGCCGCCAGGCGCTCCGCCAGCAGATCGTCGAAGTCGTCGCCGCCGAGGTGGTTGTTGCCGTGGCTCGCCAGCACCTCGGTGATGTCGCCTTCCACCGTCACCACCGAGACATCGAAGGTGCCGCCGCCGAGGTCGTAAATGAGTACGGTGTGCCGCGATCCGTCGCCGTAGCCGTAGGCCAGGCTGGCCGCGGTAGGCTCGTTGAGAATGCGCACCACATCGAGCCCGGCCAGCGCGCCAGCCTCGCGCGTGGCGTTGCGTTGCGCGTCCGAAAAGTAGGCGGGCACGGTGATCACGGCCCTCTGCGGGCGCTCGCCCAGCGCGCGGTGCGCCCACTCCGCGAGTTCGCGCAGGATGAGCGCGGAAATCTCCTGGGGCAGAAAATCCTTGCCGCCCACGCGCACTTTTTCCTCGCTGCCCATCTTGCGCTTGATGCTGCGCACCGTGCGCTCGGGATACAGCGCCTGCTGGTTGCGCGCCGCCTCGCCCACCAGCAGTTCTCCGCCCGATGAAAACCCTACGCAGGAGGGCAGCATGCGCGTATCTCCCGGCCCGAGCACCCGTACCTGGCCGCCGGTAAAAGCGGCGATCTCCGAATTCGTGGTCCCTAAATCGATACCGGCAATTAGATCGCTCATTTTCCTTTTCCCGCCGGCGCACACGAAACCTTCACCTGCGCCGGTCGAAACACTTCTCCATTCCATTCATAACCGCTGCGGTAAACCTCGATCACCGTGCCTTCGGGAACGGCGCTCGATTCCTGGCGATCGATGGCGTTCATCCGCCGCGGATCGAACGCCTGCCCCTCACAGGGCATTTCGCGCGCGTTGAATTCCTCCAGGGTTTGATCCAGGCGCTCGAGCCCCAGCTCGTACCCTTTCTTCAAGGCTGCGAGCGTTGCTCCGGCGGCATCGTCGCCTGGCCGGCCTGCATGCGAGAAAAGCCGCGGGAAGATGCGCGCGCGCCAGCCTGGCCGGGCGGCCTTCGCGATCTCCGCTTCGCTTGCCCGCACCGATTCCAGGCCGCGCCCCAGCCGGTCGCGCAGATCGATCAAGACGCCCAGGACTTCCTTGCGGCAGCGGCGCTCGGTCTCCCGCAACAACTCGCGCTCGCGTTCGGCCGTCCGGCTCGCCTGCGAACCAAGCGTGTCGTTCAATTCCTTGAAAGATCTGCCCTGCAGCTTAACTTCCTGCGTGAGCGCCGTCATGGCCGCCCATAACGAGTAAGCGGCGGTAGGCGCGGGGCTTGCCCGGCCCTCGCCATCGCCTGCCAGCGCCGCCAGAATTTCCGCGTCGACCCCGCGCGGCGGCTCCTCGGCGGCGAGCGCGCCGTCCAACCATTCCTCAAAACGCCGCAGGACCGCCTCGCGGCTCATCCCCCCGATCACTTTCCTTTCAGTACCTCCAACCATGGTTGCGGCCCGGCAAACCGGCGCGGCCGCGCCGGGAGTTCGATAACGGAAACTAACGGTGCTAAAGGATCCACGGAAAGCAGCCTGTCCCGCATGCGCCGCCGCGGATCGCGCAGGCCGGCATAGGCGTCGCGAATGCGCTCGAACTCCTCCGGCGAGCGGTCCGGCGGGTGTTCCTTCACCTTCCGCACGTACGCGGTGCGGATCTCTTCTTCGCCGGCATCCTGGCTGACGCCGAGCACTTCTCTGGGGTCCATTATCTCCGCCTGCCTTTCTTGCGTCTTCCGCCGAATCCCAACTCCGGTCCTAACACCCGGTTCAGCAGCGAATCGAAGGACTCGCCGCGCTCGACGGATTTCCTGGTCTCCTCGAATAGGATTCTCGCGATCTCCGACGGCATGCCCGGTGGCAGTTCCATTCCATCGACCATCTCGTCCAGGTCGACATCGTCATCGTCGTCTTCGAAATCTTCGAATGGACTGACGGCCTCTCCGCGCGCGCGCCGGCACTTGGGACAGTTGCACGAACCCGCCCCTAAGAGATCGCCGTAGTTGGGACCGGGCCGGTACGCCGTGGGGAACGCCCGTTCCGCCTTCTCCTTCAGGACCACCGCGGAGGCCTGTTCGGGAGTGAGAGAGAGATCGCCAAGGCCGGAATCGGCAAGCATTTCCACGGCCTTCTCGACCACATCCATATGGCGTTGCTGGCGCGCAAGCTGCGCGGCCGCCATAGCGCACACGCTCCTCCGCTCTTCCTGGTACTCCGGCAACGACAGTGCACGCACCAGCAAAAAGCTCGCGTCGCTAGGGCCGCCACGCTCCAGGCCGGCCGCGGAAACCGCATAAGCCAGTTCGAAATGCTTCGCGTCCAGGCCTGCTTCCGCCAGTGTCTGAAGCTGGGACACAGTGAGCGAATGGCTGTTTCGCGGGAATTGCTTCGCCGTTTCCGCCAGCCATCCGCCGGGAATTACCAGGTCCATTTGCATGTCCTTGGCCAGTTCGACAACGCGAATCGCGGCCTCGGGCAGCGCGGCGCGTTCTGTTTTGCCGAGCGTCTCGATGGGTGGCAGTTTTTCGAGCGCGCCCTGCTTCGATGCACTCGCGACGCCGAAGATCAGCAGCGCCGCGGCCGCTTTGCTTCCGAGCACGCGCTCCACTTCCGCGCGATGCGCGGCGGCCGCATCGCTGGCACCGCGAACCGCCGAGACCATGTAACGCAAGGCCGCCAGGAAAGCCGGCCGGTCACCCTGCTGGGACTGGGGCAGCGTCTCTATCTCGGCCAGCTTCTCCTCCGCCAGATCGGGTTTTTTCTGCTGCAGGTGCCGCAGGGCGCTCGCCGCCAGCAGACGCAGCCGCGCTCTGCGCACGACGGGATGCACGCTGTCGATGCGCTCCGCCTTTGCCAGATATTGCAGCGACGTATGGAACGCCTTGCGCTTCTCCTTCTCTTCCATCAGCATGAGAATCGGCTCGATATCCAACGGGCGGATTTTGTGCCACGCTTCAGCCACTCTCTCGACCGTCGCAGGCCGGTCGCGTTTGGCCCAATCCATCCATTGCGAGAACGATTCGAAATGCGGATCGAGAGCGCAGGCGCGTTCATACAGCTTTTCGGGGAAAAGGAAATACAACTCCTCGGCGGACTTTTTGTTTTGCCGGCAGGCGGTTCTTTGCAGATCCCCCAGCAACTCGTGAGACAACCTTCGCAGCACGCCCGCCATGTGGAGGTACAGCGTGGCGGCTTCCGGGCCGTTGGCCGCGAACCATCCTTCGCGCACCGCCTCTTGCCGGAACTCATCCCACGCCGCGCAGGCCATCGCGATGTTCTCGGCGTCCCCGGTTTCCTCCATCCCACGCGCGAATAGCCTCGATAAATAGGCATCGTGCCGGGCAGCCCCACCCATGGCGGCCTCGACCTTTGCCTTGCTCAGGTCGCCCAGCGCACTGCGCACCGAAATGTGCTGTTTCAGTCTCTCGATCTGGCCGGGCGCACTCTCGCCGCACGCCCGCACGGCTTCGCGAATGCCTCTGAGAACGGTCCCTTCCTGGTGCGCGTCGAAAGCCTTGTCCAATGCCTCAAGGGCCTTCGGCAGCGCCACTGGATCGGAGGTTGTGGCCGATACCAGCGCGGCAGCCGCGGCCGTCAGCCCCGCCGGCTTGCCGCCGAGCATCGCTTGCAAAGCGGGAACCAGCCGGGCCGGCGCGGATTCCGGCTTGATGGCTTCCACGTATCGCCGGCAGGCTTCGTCTTCCCCCCGATAGAAGCACGCGATGCCGCGCACCAGCAGTTTCCAGGGCGCCAGCGGGCTGCGGTGCGAGACCTCCGGCAGTTCGGTCACATCCTCGCCGACGGGCCCTCCAGTAACGGCGAGGAACGCGCGCTGCAATGCGCCCGCAGCCGTGCGCAGAGGATGTTCCGCGGGCAATGCGGCGCACTCCGCCAGCGTCCCGATGTCAACGGTCTGGTACGCGACGGCTGCTTCGATAGCGGCGCGGCGCTCCGCGCTGAGTTCCGGATCGTTTAGCGGCCGCACCAGTTCCTCGAGCCGGCCGGCGTCCCTTCCAGTCGAGCCGTTGCGCCCGGTAAGCCTCTCCCGGGCGGACGGGTAACGCTCCCGTACCAACTCCAGCAGAGCCTTTGCCTCCGCCGCCATGTTCAGATCGATGAGCGATTGAATCCGCGCGGCGTACGCATCCACCAGCAGCGCTTCGGAGGCGCTGCTGGCCTGCGCCTTGTGAATCTCCTTCGCGGTTTCGACCGCGACTTTATATTTGCCGTTTGCGATCAGTTGCCGGACGCTGGCTTCCGCTCCAGGGCTGAGAGCGGGCCCCTTCAAAGCGGGCGCAGCGGCGGCGCCATGAGATGACCGGTTGTTCTTAAATCTGTCCCACACGCAGTTCCAGGCTCTTTCTTCTCGGGGGTGTTACCTCATTATGCCAGCATCGGCGCGCAATGTCATCCGCGGCGCCCGCGCCTGAATTCGCGGCGCCGTCCGGCATTTGAGCCGCGCCACCAGCGATGGAGAGCAGGCTTCAGCCCAATGCCACTTATTGAATCTCGCATAATACAGTTACAAATGAGTCAAAAGAAAAGGCCGGCGTGCTGCAGAAGGGAATACGGCAATTGAACGGTGTGGGCGACGCGCCGGAGTCCCCTGCGGAATTCAT
>Ga0181536_10003513_pt1 | contig 17038 bp, 12 predicted proteins | sample PEATcosm2014_Bin_41_FD_121105 | JGI IMG/M metagenome (GOLD analysis project Ga0181536, IMG submission 121105) | Peatland microbial communities from MTU Mesocosm Facility, Houghton, MI, USA - PEATcosm2014_Bin17_60_metaG | ecosystem: Environmental > Terrestrial > Soil > Wetlands > Peat | place... | reverse complement strand
GGTGCGAAGTAGAAAAGGCTATGGAAAAGTAGGAAAGCGAAAAGCCGCTTTCCAACTTTCCCACAGCCACGACTACTACGAAATACCCTCAGTTATGGGATACGGATTCAAGGGGCAAGTCCACTCGCCATCCACATGGAACTTTTCCCAGTATCGAGTCCTCGAACCTGTTCGCTTTAGTGCGGACAGAATCATAGTCCACAAACCACGACTTGAAAATTGCGCGTGTCATCGCCCCCAACGTGTCGCTTATGCGCTGGTTTAGATCAATCTTTCTGTCCATCGCTCCCAAGATTGCACCTATCTGCTTCTGTTCTGTAAGCGGGGGGAGCGGAAGTTTGAAAGATTCGATATGTCCTTTGGTGATCGCGCGCCTGCTGCCACCTGCATTGAAGGACTCGATATAGCCCTTAGTGGAAGGGTGGGCGAGGTACGCTGCTAAATAACCCGGATCAACGAACAACGGATTCGAACGAACAATCGAGACATGTTGGTTGACGCAGGCGGGCAAAATAGCATCCGGGACGAGACAGGCTCGGGCAAACGTTACCCCATCGCCCGTAATGTTGAGAAGAACATCTCCAGAACGCACCTGCGCATTCGCGAGGTCAGCGGCCTGCTCATCGGAAATGAATGCCAGACCGCCCATCTCGAATCTGTGGTCGAAGACATTCTGGCTGCGGATGAGCGCGAACTTGTCGCGCAAAGACAGGTAAGCGCTTTCGCCGCCTCTTGGCGTAGCGCCTGAGCCGATTTTGGTCGTCACGTCGCGAAGCGTGACAATCTTCCAATTGGACGGCAACTGGCTTGGCGCGGGAACCGCATCGCGTGCCCTCACAGCCCGAGGTCCCTCAAATTCTGCTGAATGGAGTGCTCCAGACTGCGGCTTTCCCGAAACTGCTCTTCGAGTCTTGTTACGAGTCGTTTTATCTTCTCTTGAAACGACTCGCCATCGTCCTCTACTTCTTCAGTTCCCACATACCGACCGGGCGTGAGCACATGCCCATGATGCGTAATCTCTTCCAAATTGGCCGTCTTGCAGAAACCGGGCACGTCTTCATATTTACCGGTGTCCTCGCCGCGCCAAGCGTGATACGTTTCGGCGATGCGCGCGATGTCTTGATCCGTTAGGTCACGGTGGACGCGATCCACGAGAACACCCATTCTCCTCGCATCAATGAACAGGGTTTTTCCCAGGCGGTCTCGGAACTTACCGTTTTTCTTGCTTTTGGTCAGAAACCACAAACAGGCCGGAATGGTAGTGCCGTAAAACAACTGCCCTGGCAATGCGATCATGCAGTCCACCAAATCGGCTTCAACCAAGTTCTTGCGGATCTCACCTTCGCCCGACTGGTTCGACGACATTGAGCCATTAGCCAGAACAAACCCGCCAATCCCGGCGGGCGCCAGATGATGAACCATATGCTGAACCCATGCGAAGTTAGCGTTGCCAGAGGGCGGCACGCCGTATTTCCAGCGGACATCATCTTTCAGGCTCTCGCCACCCCAGTCGCTCATGTTGAACGGCGGATTGGCCAATATGAAGTCCGCCCGCAAATCTTTGTGCAGATCGTTGCGGAAGGTGTCGGCGTGGTGTGGTCCCAAGTTCGCCTCGATCCCACGCAGCGCGAGGTTCATCTTGGCAAGCTTCCACGTCGTGGGGTTTGACTCCTGCCCGTAGATGGAAAGATCGCCGATGCGTCCACCATGCTTCTCTATGAATTCCTCGCTCTGGACGAACATTCCCGATGAACCGCAGCACGGATCGTAGACGCGCCCCTTGTACGGTTCAATCATCTCCACCAGCAGCCGGACGACGCAGCGAGGCGTATAAAACTCGCCGCCTTTCTTGCCTTCTGCGCTGGCAAACTGACCAAGGAAGTATTCGTAGACTCGGCCTAGAATGTCCTTCGAGCGATTCTCTTTGTCGCCGAGTCCAATCGTTCCAACGAGGTCAATCAGCTCGCCCAGACGCTGCTTATCGAGCGCGGGACGGGCGTAGTCCTTGGACAGCACACCTTTGAGTTGCAGGTTGTCCTTTTCAATCGCCAGCATCGCCTCATCAATGATCTTGCCGATTTCAGCCTGCTTGGCGTTGGCCTGAAGATGTGGCCAGCGGGCCTTCTTCGGCACCCAGAAGACGTTCGCTCCGGCGTACTCATCACGGTCTTCGGGATCGGCGTGTTTTTCCTTTTGCAACTCAGCGTGGCGCTCTTCAAAAGCGTCAGAAATGTACTTGAGAAAGATCAGCCCAAGGACGACGTGCTTGTACTCGGAAGCGTCCATGTGGCCGCGCAGTTTGTCAGCAGCGGCCCATAGCTTTTGCTCGAAGCCGAGATTCGCTCCGTTCGAGGACTTCGTGGAATTCGTGCGCTGTTTCGCCATAAGTTAATGATGGGAAGTAGTTTACTACTGGTCGTCGCGTGCGGACAGTGGATCGGTGGACGCTGGCAGTTTTGTTCCCCTGCACCTGGAAAAAACGCCAAGAACGCGATCAAAGGATCAAGGCGCCCTCGAAGAGAATTGTTGTGCCGGCGATCACTTAGTCATCAGTGACCGCAAGGGCCTTTTGCGCATTGAACTCCTTGTTAAGCGCCCAAGGCTGCGGATTGCTGAGGAGTCCGACGCTTACGCCTTGTTCAGAATCTGGGAGACTTATGTGAGGGCGCGATCAAGGTGTCTTGGCAGAGCTGAGGGTTTCGCTGTGCCGGAACAACTCTCGCAAATCCCTCCCGTGAACACAGCCGCCGAGTGACTCGGAGAGTGCTCTACAGCATTCCAACGCAACTGGCTCTTGAAAGCTTCCTGGATCACCTGAAAAAGGTCCGTTTTGGGACGTTGATACATACCGCCCCGAGGCCCAACGAAGCCACAATTCCAGGCAGCCGCGGCTTGGCCCGCATTTATGGCCTGGGAGACAGTTGCAAGACTAGATTCTACGAACCCCTCTAGACCTCGGTTTGCCAGCAAGTGAATTATTACGGCTGAAAGCCAATCGCCCGATCCGGCGGCATCGAGAAGAGTTGGTACCGGCCATGCGGCCGCTCGGTGCCAGCCACGCTTTTGGAATCGGAAGCGCAGTCCGCCTCGTCCAAGTGTTTGAATTTCAAGAATGTTGGTGGGCACTTCACAAATTTCATTAAGATCGAGAATTCGATCCTGCGCATACTTGACTACGTGGGAGAGACTGATCAGTTTCCGAAATTGTCGTTCATCGCGAACCGAAGTGGGCTCAAAATAGATCAGCGCGCCTTTTTCGCGAGCAAATTCGGCAATCTTGATCGCGGCAGGTGACACTCTATCGATGAACAAAACATCTGTCCGGGACAGAGAAGCCGTAACCGTCTCCAACGACCGCAGCGTCACAGGTTGGTATGAGGGCAATCGACCACCACATTCGGAGCAGTTGAACCCATATGAATGAAAGGGAATACCATTTGCGTCAACAGTCAGACGTTCAATAATCACGGGGCTACGCGCAGTCGGATGGAGTTGAAGAAAGTCTGTTCGAACGCCCCAGCGCTGCAGATCGGATGCAACAGCTTTTCCAGCTGAATCGTTGGCAATCCGGCCAATCGGGTATGAGTTCCAGCCCAGGTACGCAAGGATGGTTAGCACATTTCCGCAAGTGCCCCCGGCATAGTGCAAAGTGGAATCGCCATGCTCGATAAGATCAAGAGCGATGAGACCGATACCGCACGCGGACGGAATTCGTGATTTACGTTTGCGCGTTGTCATACGGCTCTCCTCGCAACCAGAGATGAACCAGGGGACCCGTTGAGGTTCTACGCTTTTTCAACTGATCCAGATCTAATCTGTATTCTACGGCTTCAACGTAGACAACAGGAAAATTATGTTCGATAGCCGCCAACATCGCCCCCAGGGAAAGCAGTTTGCTACCGAGCGGAGAGAGAACTATTTCTGAGCCTCGGTTTTCACGGAACACACGGTCTCGTGCAAAATGCAAACGTAATATCGAACGGTACAGGTCGATGGGATCGCTCTCGTGCGCGTAGACGATACTGCGTGCGTCGACCTCCCATCTGAGTTGCAGTTCAGTAGAGTAGTCCTCCAAGAGTTTGTCCGGAAGCTTCGGATCGGCACACGGAAAAGGGAGAATTGGGCAGACATCGTAGGGCTTTATCATGTCATAAATGAGTTCAAATGCTCGGTGCTGCTTCAGGACCAATTGCGGCAACCAAAGGAGTGCTACTTCCGGCCCGACGCCAGTCCTGGCTGCCCCGCGAAACCCAACAATGTAACTCGCACGTTCCGAAATGACAGGAACGATTTCATCATCCGTACCGGGTTCGTCGACTGCTATCAAGTGAACGTTCGCTTTAGTTTGACTCTCTAGCAAGAATCGGGCAATCGGAAAAATGACTCCACGCGAAAGCGCACTACAGTCGAGAACCAGATCAGAGTATCCAGCGAGGTTCAGTTGAGAGACGATTTCGACAGCCTTCTTGCCACCGATGAGAAGATTGTGCTGATTGAAAATTGGGAGAGCCTCAACTCGACGGTTAGGCAAACTGGCAGCTAGAGTTTGCAAATTCTCTTCGGCAGCATCTCGAAGTTTCTTTGCCGCAGACGGACGTTCCTCCCGAAACAGTAAGGAGTCGGTGCGGACTTTATGTTTAGCCAAAAGATCAGCAAAGGTCGTGCTTCGAGGATCAAAGCCGGCTCCGGCGATGAGGCATACGCTCCTTTGCTTCTGGGATAGATACTCCTGGACAAAGCGTTCTACATTCTGTTCGCGGTTGACAACGCAATGATCCCACCGAAGCACGGGCGCGCTCATTACGCGAAGCTCCTATCAATGAGTGCCAATTCCTCCGCACTGCCTTCAACGAAGCCGCCACGCTTGAGCGAGAGCCCGTGGCGCAAGATCACCAAGCCCCCAAGTTCGAGTAGACACCAGAGCTGGTTTTTGCATTCATATCTGGGAACCACATTGATTGCGTTGTAGGCAACTGCAAACTGGAGTGTTCGCGCAAGTTCGCTGTTCTTGAAGTGAACCTGATCGAATTCGCTCTGCAGGATGCCATAGGCATTCGCACCCGCTCCGATCCAAGCATTTGGTTCAAGAGAGACCTTAAGACAGAGTGCTGCGATGCTTTCGACGAGGTGCTTTACTCGATCAAACTGGGGGAAATTCCATCCTCTGATGAATTCATCAGCTCGTTTTCGAAGAAGGTCATCCTGCTCGGCAGAAGTCAAATGGGCTTGGCGTGATCGGATCAGTTTTGTGGAAAGGGCTTCAACCAGAATCGCGGCTAGTCGGAGAAATTGCTCGGCATTCTCGGAACTGGCATCGCACAGATCGTCAATGCCATAGTAGAACGGTCGCTCGTAATCGTGGAGCAAATGCAACCGCGCAGCATCGTAAACAGAGACGTCAGCATTTAGCGGTCGGGCGGGTTCAGGATCGGCACTTCCAAATAACTGTTGTTGTGGGACACGTTTGGCGTATCGATTCATCAGAATTCGTAACATAGCCAAGCGATCGTCTTCTTCCAGATCACGCTGTGCCGTGTCGAATTCCTTGATCGTCTCAAGGAGTTTCACCCGTCGATCGTCGCTAACGTGGAGACTTTTTTGTGCTGCCGACACGGACTGCTGCAATTCGCGCGTCCGAGTTACCGTCAGATGCTCTGGTGAGTTGTCGAGCATACTCGCGAGATCGTCGAGGCGGCGCGTGGCGAATTGTTGCATCTGGGATAGATAACGGTTCGCCATGTCCTTTGCCATCCTCCGAAAGGTTTGTCGATGCTCACGGCGACCGGTGACTCGCTGGAATGAGACCAAAGTAATGTCGCGGGCGGTTGTGATGCCCGGCAAAGAGCTATCAGACTCATCCAAGAGGATCGAAGCAATGGCTTCCTCTGGCGGCAAAACGTCCCAACGCGTGAGAATCCATCGTGCGATACGTAGTTCTCTTCGCGCGAGCCAACGCGTCACATTTCCAAACTGCGAAGAGCTGAGGTTGTGCGCGTCATCAAGAACCAAGAGTGGCTGTAGATCGAGAGGAGCGTCGCCTTCAACTTCGATTCGAAACTGTTGGATGGAATCAAAAGGACGATAAGTTTGGGTAACGGCATTGCCGATCTCTTCCGCCTTCGGCGCGAGAAGCGCTCCAACCGCTGAGTAAATTTGCCTCTCCACCTCAAGAGCTCTTTTCAATAGATTCGGGCCGCGGTCGCCGCCAATCGATTCCAACGCAGCAGCCGACGATCCTGACGCAACGATGCTGACTCTCTCGGCGCCGATGCCAGCGCGATCAAGATGGCGGAACCACGCAAGCATAGCGCGCGCTTGCACAAAGGCCTTGAATAGCCCTTCACGCAGGTCCTCGGGATAGGGAAATTCCCAGATCTCTCCATAGTCGCTCTCCAGAGGCAAACGACAAGCAAGAAACTTGGGTTTCCCGTTTTCGATAACGCCCAAGTCTGTCATGGTGGTTAGCAGAGACCGAAACGCAGGGTTTCCGCGCTGCCTGAGTAGCCCGTTAAGAACAGGATATTCATACAGCTTTGCGCTGGTAGTCTTGCCGCTACCGGGCGTACCCAGGAATATGGCAAGGCGATCATATAGTTGTCCTGTCTCCGCATAAGGCCTGAGATACACATTTAGAGGCTCGGGCGATATCAGAGCGAGGAACGCCTCTTCGTTTATGACCTGTTCTGTCGCGCGCTTTTCAAAAGGGTTGTACATGTCATATCCCTGACAGATGAGTGTGCCGCTGACGACGCCGAAAGAGAGGTCTCATCGGATGTTCCCCATTGGAATCGTCGGTCTCTGCCCAGAGTAAAGGAATAGAGTTGTTCGGTGTGTTGTGCTCAAGGACGAGGGGCAAGGCACATTGGCCAAACCCAAGTTTCACATCCTTTCCGCCACCTTTACGGGTATGCTCTGTTTCAATGGAACTGTTGTAGTACTGATCGATGACTTCCCAAAACGCACCTGTGTTCGCTTCCGATAATTTCATGGATGCCGGCAACACAAATGAATAGGAGAAGTGAAGGTCCGAAAACCAATCCTCCTTTCGTTCTTTTCGTTGGGCAGCGTCTCTAATAGGTAAATTCTCTTTTACATCAGCGGTCGCGATGTAATGGTGGACATGAATGTCCCACGTAGGCGACATGTGAGAATTAGCAATTCCATAATTTGAGAAATCTCTCCAGAACCTCTCCAACTTGCCAAAGAGGGTAGTGCCGGTCGCCGTGAAATCGTCAATCAGAAACAAAACGCGGAACCGTGCCTGATCGTTAAGGTCCTTTTGAAGCGATTTCAACACCTGATCCCATTTTGGCTTGGCAATCTCAGTTGCCAAGAGAATCTGCTCATTGCTGATGATGCCGGACGTGGCTCTACGAAAACTATCTATACGCGCACCATCACTCAGACCAAAGAAGAGAGTCTGGCGAAGTAAGTCGCGATATTTGGGATGAGCAGGTGTAAGCAGGTATCTGGGTTTTCCCACCTCGGAAGCCACGGTATCTAGTAGAAATGGGCGAACCACACCGGGATAGAAATGATCTACCAAGTGATTGATTTCCGCGGGGCCAAAATACAAAACATGGGTGCGGACGAACAAGTAGGCCGCTTCGCGGTGCTCCGGTTTGAATTGTTGGAGCCAGTCGGCCAGGCTCTCAACGAAGCGAAGGCCAGCTACAAAATCTCGATAACCATCGTATTTGAAGCGTGCCATCAACTGTAGCCACGCAAATTCAGTCCGGCATCGAGCCAAGTCCCAATTCATGATTTCGCTCAACACCGAGAGGGCAAGATCTTGATTCATTAGCCTCCCATCAAGCGCCTCGTATTTACCTTAAGATAGCCGTGCCGCACTTCGACACGGTGTAGGTAGTGGAGTGTCGCTTGCAGGTTGATCACTCCGGGAGGCGCGAGATTCCAGCAGCATTCGGGCCTAGCTGACACTTGATTTGTGCTGAGTCCAAATTCGTTGTCCAACAGTGCAAAATCGTTCCCAGGCCATCTTCCTAAGTCGCCGATGGAGAGTATATCCGAGCTTTCCATTCCTTGGCTTCGTAAATGGCAAAGTAGATTTAGCTTATTAACGTTAGAAACAATAACATCAACTGAATGGGTCGAGTGGACGCAAATCACTCCTTTTTGAAATTCCGAAGCAATGAGCTGCGCAACCAACTCGCGGACCGAGTGGGCGTAGCCGGTGAGCCTAGGTGATATGACGATCTGAGGTCCTCGAATTTCAACTTTGGCGCATGCCTTCAATTGGTCGGAGGCGGCAAGAATGGTAGCGGCCTGCTTAAGGGCGTCTACAGGGGTTTCGTGTCGGATTGGGGACTGTTTGTCGTCCAGAGTGCCAATTTGAGAGCAGTTGTAATAACCTATGGTGATCTTGGGCCATAGCTTTTTTGGAATCTTATTTCGTATAGCATCCTTGACTGAACTCCCTCTGCCGGTAGCAATCGCTATGCGCACTCCGTGTTCAATCAACTGGCGTATGTGCGGCGCAACCTCCTCTGGCATATCTTCGAATCGGCGTGCTTCGTCGCAGAGCGTTCCATCGTAGTCGAAAACAACGCCCCTAAACTTGGCCGCCTTAAGGCGCAACAGGAACCTGTTCAAGGCGCCGGACCAATCAGTAACATCATGAGCGGCTGAGACGGGAGCTGCTGCGCGCTTGCGCTCAATTGCAACCGCAGCTCTTTCCGGGGGCACGTAGGTCCAAGTCTTCAAGTTGTATAGTTTGCGCCCGAATTCTGGCACTCCGGGTCGACCTGGATCTATGCGGACTGCATTTCCAGCCACGGCTGCAATGAGTTGCGAAATCGCCAAGGCGCAGATTCCTGCTTCGATGCCTTCGCCGGGCACATTTATGCGGGCAACGGGCGTTGTTCGTGGAAGAAGGTCAAGAGTGCGACTTGCCAGAGAACGATCCTCATCGGTAATGAGTGCGAGAACGCCCGTGCTGGTTCCGCGCTTAGCGATCCAATGGTGGCGACCGTGAGCAAAATTTCTGTAATCCGCAACTTGAACGGAACCGAGAGCCGCTTCGCTGAATTTTGATTCGAGGTCCGACGCTGCTGCATCGAGAGACGGGCCATGAAGTACGATGAAATGTTGTCTGCCATGTAACGGTCGAAATAGAGTGCTGATCTCTCGCAAGCAAGTACCCAGCGCTTCTGTGGTTCCCAATATCTTGTTCAGACCCGCTGACTCGGTCCATTGGCTTGCGAATGCAAGGCTATATGCACGCCATAAAAGAACGCCGAAGGCGATTACTGAGTTCGTTGCAACAAAACCGTCCTTGCCCGATGGTAGCGTCTCTTCAAATAGGTGGACGTGAGAGTACTTGCGTGCTAGTTGCGAGAGGGGTGAGTTCTCTCGTAAGCACAAAACAGCTAGGACTTCCGGTTCGAGGTCCACGAGCCTCTTGAAACTCCCGATAACATCCGGATTGCTGCCGCTCGCGCTGATAAGCATCACAGACGCGCTCCTCACAGCTGCTTGAGTGGCAGCAAGCGGCGTCAGCGGTCTCGCCATGCGACCAGTAAAACCTTGATGCAGATGGGCAGCTAAAACAGCAGTGCTATAAGCCCCTCCTGAACCGACCGCATACAATGGAAAGCTGCCCGTCGCTGCCACGGCGGAAACGAGCGATTCTACGTTCACCTGGCGTGCCCAACCTAGAGTTGTTGGGAATGATGCAATATCTTGTTCGTACGGTTTACCCAATGCGTTACCCCTTGGTTTTACGGGACTTGTACAATCTTGCATCTCGGGCGGGCAGAGGACAACCCCGGGAAAGATGCCCTCTCATTGTAGGCGAACAAAAAGAGAACATCAAATCTTCCCCAGAATTTCCCGCAATGCCGAGAGGTCGAGCATGTCTCGAAAGTTACATCTGGCATAAGCAGCACAGGATTTTATCTTGCGGTACATAGCAAATGCTAGGCGGACTGGCCTTGTTGGTTCAGCGGGCTGTTCCATTCGGCTGGAGTTTGGTCTCAAGCTGCCCTTCCGACCCGCTACAACCGCGCATCCCGCTGATGCGAGCAAGGATTTTATTCGAAGGGTCAAATAGGGCTTATAGATTGTTCAGACACTGTCTGGAGAATGGCCTCCAGCGATGCGCGGCAAGGATGGACGCATCCTGGAGATTCCAATGGTCGGCATTTTCACAGCCGTAGCCCAATTCCCTGCGCGATGGATGAATCATGATTGATTTCCAGGGCGGAAGTTTTCGAGACATCGGCTCCGAGCTGAGGGCCGAGTTTCGCCATATCGTCGGTGAAGAGCGTTGCCTCGTGGCTGGCGCGCGAGATGGAGACATAGCCGAAGCGGGAGTTGAGGAGGTCCGGGTGGACGCTGGTATCAGCGTGAACGAGAACGCGTTCGGCCGTAAGGCCCTGGGAGCTGTGACTGGTGACGGCGTAGCCATGGTCGAAATGACGATGCTCGCTGGTATCGAAGTCGATCTGGCGGTTGTTGTGGAGGCGGGCCAAAACGAGACCCTCGGGCTGAATCGCCTCGATCACAGCCATGTCACGATTGGCAACGCTGAGCTCTTTGTCCGGCGCGGTGAACTGGATTCGGTCACCTACCGAGAATTCGCGTTCGATCTCTTGGTAGACGCTGACACCTGTGAGGCGGCGGGGATCGTAGGTGGCAAGTTCCTGGTTCGCTTTCTCGACTGTGAGCAGGTTTGCGGCTGGATCAATCGAGACGACCGAAGCGTAGGCGGCGGCTTCGATGCCGATGGCTTTGCTGCCACGGGTGTAACGAACTACGTCGTTGATCTCGTAGTGGCTTGCCCATGATCTTTCGGCTCCGGTCATGTCCTGACGCTGAACCAAGATACGGAAAGTATGATCTTGCAGCGCAAGGCTTCCATTGGCCTTCAACTCCTGGCGAACAGCGACGTTCAGGTCGCGGCGGGAGGCATTGTCCGGTGAGACGATGAGACTGTTCTGGGGTGATTCGACGTAACTCTTTGCGATGGTACGGACCCGTTCTTCTGCATTGGGAATTTCCTTCACTCGGCCCTGGTGTTGGAGTGCGTCGAGCGCAGCGGAGACTTGACCTGTGGCCAGCAGCTCGACGGCAGATTTGAGACCCGGTTCCTGCTGGCGAACGATCTCATCCAGTTTGGCTGTGCGCATTCCCGCTTCCTGCAGTTGCTCGAAAGGGCGCCCCGCTTCGACGCCTTGGTGCTGGCGGATGTCGCCGACCAAAAGCACGCGGTCATTGGGACCAATCCGAGTGAGGAACTGGCGCATCTGGTTGGTACTGGCAAGGCTCGATTCATCAATAAAGAAAAGCCTCTTCCCTTCTGGATTGCGTTCGGTGTTTTGTGCACGCGCAAGGAAGCCTTGCAGGGTTCCGGCTTCGATGCCGGCCTCATTCAGTTGACGCGCGGCGCGGGAGGTCGGGGCGAAGCCCTCAACCTGATAGCCCTGCCTTTCAGCGGCACTTCGGATGACCGTGAGCGTGGTGGTCTTGCCTGAGCCGGCGAAGCCTTGGATTCCTTGAATGCGGTCCGGCGAGCTGAGCACGTCCTCCACCACGGTCTTCTGTGCGAGGTTCAGGTGCGGGTGCTGGTTGGCAACCGCGATGGCCTGCGGACGCGGAAGAACCGGCTCGATATGGTTTTGTCCTTCGCGGACTCTGCGGATAATTTCATGTTCCGCCTCGATGGTTTTGGCGGTGGTGAAGTGGCGGGATGGACTACCTTGATGTCGCTCGACGATTTGAAATTCTCCGGAGGCCCAGCGGGCGTCAAGATTGGCGCGGACTTGGGCGTGAGTGATCTCCCCCATGCCGCGACGGAGCCCGTCGCGGATCAGCGCCCGTTCATCCACAACGGCCTCGCGCTCGAAGTTCTTGTCACGGGAAAAGGTCAGATATTCTCGAACCCGGTCCAACGAGTTGACAGGTTTCTCTTGATGTTGAGACCGTTCGCGCGCTGCGCGTACAACAGCGTCGGCTTGGTGCCCAAAGTCTGCCGCCAGCTTCCGATGCGCGGCCATCACCTCTCCCGGCGAATGGATCTCCTTGCGGTCCCGCGTCGAGTGCGCAGCGATCTCGGCAGCTTCTTTCCCCGAGCGGCCCGTGCGTTCAAGGTACTCACGAATTTGTTGGCTCCGGGGACTGGAAGCGTCGAGGTATTCCTGTGTGTAGCCTTTGATCTCGGGTGCTCCGCTCCGCCCTGCCGTGATTTCGTAACCGAGTTGGCGGAGTCTGTAGGTCAACTCGGATTGATAGATGGCCGTGGCGAACTGTTGCGAGGCGAAGAGACTTTGCGGCTGGATGGCGCGAGGCTGGCCGTTGTCGCGCTCCGTAATGTTAAAAACCACTGCGTGTGTGTGTAGCTGCGGCGCGACATAGCCATCAACCGGGCGGGCGGTGTCGTGCTCAAACTTAGCGGCAATAAACCTGCCCGTGGTCTCAGGTGGATGATTCCCGCCTATGCGAGCTTGTGTGTAGCGTTCAAGTTGGTCAAGGGCAACGCTGACGCTCTGCCGGTGGGCTTCGCGAACACCCTGATCGCCGCCGACTAGCGCGGTGAGCGATACAGACTTGGGAGCCGAGAATGTCGCATCCCATCCGGCTCGGTGCTCCATCGTCTTGATCGTCTTCCCGTCTGCATCCTGATACTCATACGACGCTCGTTGTCGCACAAGCTGCTCGCCGGTCTGTGGATGCTGCCCTTGGCTGAGTTTCGCGAAGTCCTCGGCAGAGACAGTCCCGGCAAGGCCGAACTGTCCGGCTAGGCTCCCTTGCCACTCCCCCGCGATGACGCCGCGTTGCGACCAATAGTTCTGCTCCTTTGCAGTGAACTCCTTCTGGTGGTAGGTCTGCGCCTGGCCAGCGGAGAGCGGCTTGGAAATGGTCAGCATCGCAGTTACTATCCCCGAAGATTGAGGCTTTGTTGGGCGTTGACGTTCGTCTCAAGGTCGGTCTCCCGCTGCGGTATCTCAGTCGCTGTCGCTGGCGATTTTCGGCGAAGCGGCGTGGGCACGTTTGCCTCCGGTTTCAACTCAAGCGGACGCAGCTGGGGCTTAGCCGCTCCGATGTTTTTGGGATCGTAGGGGAGCTTGTCGTCGGGCGTGTTGCGGAGATCGAAGTCAGTGGCGACAGCGGGCACATCGAAGTACGGAAATGAGAAGCGCGTCACATAGTTCTCGTACTTCATATAAGCGTGGAGGTCCGGCAGTCCGGAGATTTCGGACTCCATTACCAGCAGTTCAATCTGCCGGTCTAGCGCGAAGTTTCTCCCAGCGCGGGAGCCGTCGAAGTGGGTCTCGCGTAGCCGTTCGATCTCGACCTTTCCAATGAACTTGCTGACCCATTCGCTAGCGGCCGGCTCCTTTGTCTTCAGCCAAATGCTGGTTGCCGGTTGGGACAGCATAACCTCAGCCAGGTGGCCGTAGAGGACTTCCAGTTGGGCCTTACCCTGGAAACCCAGGATCACCGGATTATTGCTCTTCCGATTTTCTGTAATGGCGGTATGCAACTGGGGGAGTTTCTGCAAACTTGCCAACTCGTCGATCACGAACCATGCCCGCTTCTGGCCCTCCTTCGGCTCGTTCAGCAGACGCAAGACCAGCAGGTCGATCCATAGACTTTGAAGCGGTCGAAGTGCCTCACGTTCTGCCGGAAGTGAAGTAATGAAGATCCATCCCTGCCGCGTCTCGGCCCACTCTGTGGCCGACCACTCGCCATTCCCGTTGCCCTTATTGGGCAAGAGACGGAGGCTGTCGGCGACGAGTCCAAGCGAGCCAAGAACTCCAGCACGCTGTTGGTGCGCCCTCGGGTCGATCAGGTGAGCATGCTCTGTTCCTTTCAGCCTTCGGTCGATCTCCTGCGGGTCCGACATCCACTTCACCAACTCCTCCGGCGTCGGGCCATAGGCCATCAGGAAGGCGAAGATTTTCTGGGGGGACTCGATGAAAAATTCACCCTTCTTGTCCTGCGGCGGCTGGAAGAGGGACACCGCCAGAGCCTTCGCCTCGGAGCGTCGGCGGAGTTCTTCAGAGGGCCCCCAGTAGGGACACCGCTTATCGAGCGGATTCAGGATAACGTCGCCGTTGTTCGGGTCGTAAAAGCGTTTGACGAACTCCCGTGCGGGGTCGTAGACGATCGCGGAATCGCCACGATGTTTTATCTGCCGAAGAATTTGGAGCATGATCATAGTCTTGCCCGCTCCGGTATCTCCGATGATCTGCATGTGCTGGGCCTCCGCCCGTTGCGGTATGCGGATCATTGTCTTCATTTCGTTGGTCTTAATGCCTATGCCATCCCCTGCGACCCTGTCGTTGAAGTCCCTCGGAGTCATCATCTCGGGGCCTTTCAGTCGTCGTCCGTATCTCAGCGCTTTGCGTCGTCGAACGTCCTTGGCGATGGAAAACGGGAGCTGGATGAGCAGTGATAGCAGACCGAAAAGCAGCGGGAGCTTGTAGAGATCGAAAAGGCCATCGCTACCGTAAACCGCACTCCTGAGATAGGCACTCAAGGACGGGTCGATATAGCTCTGCTCCGGTGCTAGGTAAAGGATCGTATAGCCGCGCTGGAAGGCGGGCTGCGAGAGCGCGAGCGGGATGGGCTTGCCGCCCGGTTGCGGCGTCGTGCCGTCCGTCACGTCGGTGTTCGTCGCCAGACGCGGTTGAATTCCGCGAGCGCCCACCATGAGCATCCGGTAGTTGTCTCGGCGGCTCGTTCCGATCACTCCTGCAACGCTCGATCGGATGTAGGTGGGCGTGTAGAACCGCTGTAGGGGGCTGTTGCCGAAGGTGAACCGACAGTAAAGAAAAAGTCCGGTAAGAACGAGCGCCATGAATACTGCCCCGTACGTATAAATCGGGCTGTGCGGCGGCCAGATGATGGATTCCTTGCGTCCCCACTTTGTCATTGCCATCGCTATTTCCTTCCTGCGGAAGCGGCCAGCTTTCCAGCGAGGGCGTGCTTGGCCTCGCTGATTTCGTCGAGCAGTTTGTCGAACGCCTCTGGCGTGAGTCTCTGGCCTGCGGCCAGAGGCCGCAACACGTTTACCAGGAGCAAGCGAACCCCAAGAATCTCCGCGAGAGATGGATCGTTGGCCGAGTCTCCGCGCAGCTCGCGAAGGATTACATCCCGCATCCATTCGCTCCGTGCCATGCCTTTTGCAGTCACGATCTGATCGAGGAGCTGAACCTCTTGTTGAGTCAACTTGAGGCATACCGTTGCATTCCGGAAAACAGTCTTCTTCTGTGTTCTTTGCGAGTCGTTATGTTGGGCAAGTAAGGGCATCTGGAGTGTCTCCAGTGCGGTATACCGACGTATACCCGCATTTCATAAGTGTTCCGTTATGTGCAGGTTTACCGTGGTATACCTGCACGACCCTATCAGGGGTGGAGTGTCAAAATTCATCCGGTGCGAAGCACCGTTCTTGCTCCACCACGAAATTGAATGCAGGATCACGCCTTCATTACCCGTACAGAAGCCGTGGACTCCACCCCGGCTGCAAGCTTCCTCGCCGGCTGCTCTGGCGCATCCTTGCTCGGGCCTTTTCGGACGCGCAATGTGGAAGCGACCTGCTTGGCCTGAGGCGTCTTCAGAAAGTCCTGGAAGTCGCGGTCCTTCGAGAAGACATAGTTGAGCGCCTTGTCCACAACGTCGTCCGCGGATGCGTGGATGAAAGCGGCGTACTGATCGACCTGTGCGGCGGTGGACTCATCCAGCCGAACCGAGGCACTGATGTAGTGGGTCTGGTTGATTTCAAGTAGTGGCATTCTGTTCTCCTTATAGGCGTTGAATCAGGCAATCTTTCTCCGGGTAATCATCCTCTGCGCCGTCAGCGCAATCTCCCGCGCACGAGCGGAGCAAAGTGCAGCGGGAATCTCGAAGCGGCGGCGGACTTCGAGCATCGTGACAACGTCATCTATCGGAATACCTTCGATGAGCCAAAGCCTGGCCGATGCAACGTCAACCGTCCGCTGAGCGTAATAAAGAGGATTGGGCTTATCGGCGCGGCGCGAAGCCAGCTTTCGCGTGAGCTTCCCGGCGTCTTTTCCACGGGCAAGTTCATGCAGAATCCACTTCCAATCGTGTTCGGAATTGGTGTGGTTAGCGGGATGCATTCGCGGTGTGATTGAGCGGTACGGAAGGATGGCATCCGCCGCCAGGATATCGAGCCGGAAGTCATCGGAATTCCAAGTGGAATCGCCGGGGTATTCGACGGTGACGGGATACGCGGGATCGTACTTGCAATTCAGGAATCCCGGCAGGCGGAGAACCCGATTGCAGTCCGTGCAGGCGGAATCGCCGCCAAAGGTAATCGCAAGCAGTTTCAGAGCGCTTTCCTGCTGTTCGAGAGTGAAGCCGTCAACTCGCCAGAGGATCTGGTACTTACCGAGCGATGTCGAGAGGACAGCATTCGGCGGAGGAACCGCATCGGAGGCGCGGAGCGAAGTCAGGCGGGCCTCTCCATCGGTGTCCAAATCAAGGTACAGATGCCGGACCGCGGCGATGCACTCTTTGGTGCGTTTGCGGCTGGCAGGGCGAAGCGGATTGGCAGCCACGTAGATATTTGCCCCGGTAGAGTTCTCGTGCGCCAGCCAGCCGAGGTAACGAGGCGCAAGCGCATGTTCCAACGGAGCAATTCGCTGGAGCGTCTTGTTAGGAGATTCCCTCCGGACGAGAAGCGCAATCGTTTCATCCGGAGCGAAGCAACGGGTGAGGAAGTCAGCAGCGGTGCTGGTTCCATTTCCAGTTCTATGGTGTGGCATGTTTCACCTCGAACACCGGCTCGATCAGGAAGCGTTTGGCATCGCGGTCGTACCCGCGAAGTGCCAGGACTTCGCGGAGGATGCGGCGCCCTGGTCGACGCTCGACATGCACGACAAAATCAACGGCTTCTCCGATCTCAGCTTCGGTGTCGGAGAAGGTGGTTTGTGCGTGGTCGCGCATCACCAGATTGGCGAAGCGTCGGAGGGCTTTCTCTGCCGAGTTGGCGTGGATCGTCGCGAGCGATCCCGCGTGGCCGGTATTGAAGGAATCGAGCAGCGTGCGC
>Ga0181536_10003512_pt1 | contig 17039 bp, 15 predicted proteins | sample PEATcosm2014_Bin_41_FD_121105 | JGI IMG/M metagenome (GOLD analysis project Ga0181536, IMG submission 121105) | Peatland microbial communities from MTU Mesocosm Facility, Houghton, MI, USA - PEATcosm2014_Bin17_60_metaG | ecosystem: Environmental > Terrestrial > Soil > Wetlands > Peat | place... | reverse complement strand
GCTCAGAAGACGGGCACAGGATAGCAAGGACGTCATCGGTTCGCGGATGGCCAAGGCTGCGGGCGAGATGAGCCATTGGCCGGAATACGACTATGTCGTCGTGAACCGCGACATCGATGAGGCGTTCGACGAAGTGCAGGCTATCCTCGCGGCAGAGCGGCGTAAGCGCGAGCGGCAGATCGGCCTGTCGGAGTTCGTGCGCGGTCTGCAGGCGAAGTTGTGAGGGAGCCCGTCACGCCGACAGCACAGTGCGGCCGACAATGCGCCCGGCGCGAAGATCGTCGAGCGCGGCTTGCGCTTGGCCGAGCGGGCGGTCGTGCGTCGGGATCGGCGCGATCTTGCCTGCGCGCGCAAGGTCGAGAAGCTCGCGGGCTTGCGCGAGTGAGCCGGTCAGCGTGCCTTCGATCGTCATGGCCTTGATCGCGAACATGGCGGCGGCCATGGAAAACGTTCCGCCGAGAAGTCCCGTCACCACGACCTTGCCGCCGCGCGCAAGGACTCCAGTCGAGAATTGCAACGAGCGTTCGGAACCGACGAAGTCGCAGACCGCAAGCACGCCGCCGGTCGATGCTATCACCGCCCGGCGTGCTTGCGGATCGGATGGGTCGTAGGCCGCGGCCGCGCCGGCCGTGATCGCCGCTTTTCGCTTCTCGGCATCGATATCGGCAACGATTGGCGGCTCGCGAAATAGCGCGTGGGCGAACGCGAGGCCCATCATGCCCACCCCGCCAAGTCCGACCAGTAGTACCGGGCCGCGGTCAGCCCGGTCGCCCAGCCGCTTCAGCGCCGCATAGGCGGTGAGGCCGGAGCACATTAGCGGGCCCGCAAAGGCGGGGGAAAGGGGTTCATAATCGAGGAGATACCGCGAGTGTGGGATCAGCACATGGGTGGCGAAGCCGCCGTCGACGGCGATCCCGAGATGACGATGGGCGGAGCACAAATTCTCCTCGCCGGCGCGGCACGCGGCGCAGGTGCCGCAGCCGATCCACGGATAGACCGCGACGGGGCGGCCGATAGTCGCAGCATCGGCGTCCTCTCCAACACCTTCGATCACGCCGGCGATCTCGTGTCCCAGCGTGAACGGCAGGGCGCGATCCTTGGTGATGTCGAGCCGCTTGTCGCCGCCGAGCGCGAAATAGCCGTCCTGCAAATGCAGGTCCGAATGGCACACGCCGCAACGCGCAACGCGCACCAGCACTTCGCTGCCGCGCGGGGTGGGGCAATCCACGATCATCTCGCAGAGTGGTTGGCCGTAAGCAACGAGCGACTGGCGGTGTAATTTTGTCATCGACGTTTCGGTCTCCCCACCCGCATCATGTGTTGATATCACGTTGTATCATCGCGGCAGTCAGCGAGAGCCCGCGCCAGCGCGACAAATTCATCGACAGAAATGTCTTCAGCGCGTGCTGTCGGGTCAAGACCGGCCGCTGCGATCAGCGTCGGCACATCGGTGCCGAGCGATCGCAGGCTTTGACGCAGCATCTTGCGTCTCTGACCGAATGCGGCTCGGGTCACGCTCTCGAGGAGCCTGCGATCGCAGGAAGCCGGTGCCGCCCGCGGCAAGAGCCGCACCAGCGAGGATGTGACTTTCGGCGGCGGTACGAACGCCGAGGCGTTCACGTCGAAAAGAATCCGCGCCTCGCAGCGCCACTGCACGAGCACCGACAATCGTCCGTAAGTCTTCGAGCCTGGCCCGGCAACGATGCGCTCCGCTACCTCGCGCTGAAACATGAGGATGGCGCAGTCGTACCAGGGCGGCCAAGGTTCGACGCTGAGCCACGAGACCAGCAGAGCTGTGGCGATATTGTAGGGCAGATTGGCAACGATGCGCACGGGAGTGCGATCGAGGCGTGTACGCGGGTCGAAAGTGAGAGCGTCCGCTGCCACGATATCGAGACGGCCGGGATAATGCGCGCCGATCTCCTGCAGAGCCGCAATCGCTCGATCGTCGCGCTCGACCGCAATCACGCGGGCGGCACCGAGCGCCAAGAGCGCGCGGGTAAGACCGCCCGGCCCGGGACCGACCTCGAACACAGTTGCGTCTGCGAGCGGCTCAGCCGCGCGCGCAATGCGCTCCGCGAGATTGAGGTCGAACAGGAAATTCTGGCCGAGCGATTTGCGGGCTGCGAGACCGTATCGGCGAATGACTTCGCGCAGTGGCGGCAAGCCGTCCTTTGCGCTGGTCACGACGCGGCGACCGAAGCCGGGCTCCCCGCCATTGCAAGCCGTGCCGCGAGATGCAGCGCGGCAACGAGACTTCTGGTGTCGGCGCGGCCGGTTCCGGCAATATCGAAGGCGGTGCCGTGGTCGGGCGAGGTGCGCACGAAGGGAAGACCAAGCGTGACGTTGACAGCGTGGTCGAAGGCGAGTGTCTTGATCGGGATCAGCGCCTGGTCGTGATACATGCACAAAGCGACATCGTAAGTCGCGCGTGCCTGCTCGTGGAACAATGAGTCCGCGGGGAGTGGACCCCTTGCATCGATGCTGTCGGCAATGAGCCGCGCGACAGCCGGCGCAACGATGGTGCAATCCTCCTCGCCGAGGGTGCCTTCCTCGCCGGCATGCGGGTTGAGCCCGGCGATTGCCAGCCGTGGATGCGCAAGACCAAACCGCGTGGACAGATCGTGCGCGACGATGCGTCCGGTTTCGACAATGAGTTCGGTAGAAAGCTGCTTGAAGATCTCTTTGAGCGGCAGATGGATCGTCACTGGGACGACGGCAAGTTCCGGCGACCACAGCATCATCACCGGCCGCAGTGACTTGCCGGTCGCTTCCTGCACCAGCTTTGCCAAGAACTCGGTGTGGCCGGGCTCAGCGAATCCCCAATTGTAGAGCACGTTCTTGGCCACCGGATTGGTGACAATAGCAGCAGCCGAACCGGCGATGACGTCGCTGACGGCGCGGCGGATCGAGGCGACGGCGGCCGGTGCGCTCGATCGATCCGGACGGCCGGGTTCGGCGCTCACGGCGACATCGATGGCGACAATTGGAAGGGCAGAGGCGAAGGTTGCGGCGGCTGTCCGCGGCGTCACGATGGCGATCGGAACTTCAAGGCCAAGCCGATCGGCCCGTCTGCCGAGAAAATCCGGATCGGCGACGAGGTAGAATGCCGGAACGCCGAGCTCGGCACGCCGACACCAGACTGCAAGGGCGAGGTCGGGGCCGATCCCGGCGGGCTCGCCGAGCGTCAATGCCAATGGTTGCACGATCTTGCTTCTATTAGCCTATTTGTATTCGATCATCGCCTCGCGTCGAATTTCTGCGAGATAGCGCTTGGCTTGCACGCCAAATTTTTGCTGGAACATTTCATCGCGAACTTCCTTCTTGCCCGGCGTGTCGGATTTGGTCTCCTTTTTGGAGCACAGCGCGAACATTTGCACTCCCTCCGCAGTCTGCTCGGGTGGCGTCAAGTGACCGATATCCGTCTTATCGAGGATGTCGCGCAGTTCATGCGGCAGGTCGGCGGAAAATTTCACGACCGGGTCGCGCACCGCGACTTCCCTCAGAGCGCGAGCGAACGGAATGCCGTCGGCGCAAGTCTGGAAACGCACGCGCAAGGCATCGGCATCGCGTTTACGGGCTTCGAAAACGGCATCGGGCGAATCGCGCGGTACCACAAGAACGATGGGGCGCAAGATGTATTCGTATCCCACTTCGTTCTTGTCTTGAGGTTTGTGAAGCTCAAGCTCAGCTTCGACGTCGCTGTCCGCAATTTCCAGGCTCGCCTTGAAACGTCCGCGAACAAGGGCGGTCCAGGCCAGTTCAGCCCGCAGCCGATGCTTCAGGGTACCCTCGCTCGCACCACCCTTTGTAAGAATCTGTGTCAGTTTTTGCGAGTCGACGCCCATGCGGCTTCCGACATTGGAAAAGGCAGTAGCCACTTCCGAGTCGGGAACCTCGATGCTGAAGCGCTTGGCCTCGCGTATTTCCAAGATCTCGTCGATGAGGCCATCCAGTACCTCCTGACGCGACGGCGTCTTGTTGGTGCTCATTTGGATAAACTTGGTGCGCTGTTCGATGTCGAGCGAAGTGATCGGCTCACCATCGACCAGCACGACGACCTCTTGCGAATGGCCGATAGCGGGGACGGCCAGCATGCTCGCTGCGGCCAACACGGCGGCCGCGAAAGCCCTGCCAGGGGCGCGGAACGGGTTCTGCGACATCACCTCTTGCTCTCTCCTTCAGCGGCCGGCTCACTGCTGGCTGCCGCCTCCTGCCTTCCCCCTACCCCTGCGAACCCATCGTATCAACTCAGGGCAGAGTTTAGAATGTGGCACCCACCGGTGTTAAGAAATCGGCGCCACTAGCCGTCTTCCTGGAACAACAGCGCAACGAATCCAGTCAGACCGCCGACCAGCACCGGGGCCCACGCCGCCGCGATCGGCGACATCAGTTCCGATTTGCTCATGTCGTCCGTAATCTTCGACAATACGAACAGCAGGAACCCTGCCGAGATGCCGCTCAGGACCATCTTCTGCACGCCGCCGAAGCGAAAGAAGCGCAGGCTCACCGAGGCGGCGAGCAAGACCATGGCGGCAAGCAGGAAGGGACGCGCTAACAGCTGGTGATATTGCAGCCGATAACCTGCGGCTACGAGCCCAGCCCGATCCGCCATCTCGATATACGTAGGAAGTTGCCAGAACGGCACCGTTTCGGGGGTGGCAAAACTTTCGCGCACTTGCTCGAGCGTTAGATTGGTACCAAGCCGGTAAGTGTCCGCCAGCACGAGCGGGGTGCCGCTTGCGTAAATGCGTGCGTCGTCAAGCTGCCAATAGCCGTCCTCCAATGAGGCGCTCTTCGCCTCGATGCGCTGCTGAAAACGACCGGAGCCATCGAAGGTGTAGACGCTGACGCTGCCGAGCTTGGCGCCCTGCTCGCGACTTGATTTGGCATTGATGATCGCAGCGCCGTCCGCGCTCTTCTGGCGCACCCAGAATCCGGTCGAATTCTCCTGCAACGCGGAGGGCACCTCGCCCACCACCTCGGCCTCCAGGCGTTTTGAGCGCTCCAGTAGCATTGCGGAGACCGGGTTGTAGATGGTGGTGGCGATGGTGCCGAACAGGAACGCTGCGAGCATTGCCGGCGCCACGAATTGCCAGGCGGATACGCCGGCCGCACGCGCAACCACCAGTTCGAGGCGGCGCGACAGCGCCAAATAGCACGACATCGCGCCGACCAGCACCGAGAAAGGCATAATGCGTTCGGTGAGCTGCGGAACGCGGAACATGGAAATCTTGGCGAGCAGCCACGGAGTGGCATTGGGCCAATCGGCGCCACGACGCATCAGTTCGACATAGTCGATCATCCCGGCAAGAATGACCACGCCGACGAACGAGCCGATAACGGCGGTGAGAAAACGCATTCCGAAGTAACGCGAGAGCGTGCCGGTGATCATCAGCCGCTCCTTAACTCGCCGTCGCCCGTGCGATGCGCTCGCCAAGGGCGGTCGCGATCTTTGACACCACGACGGCAGGCTCGATGGCTTGCCCTCGCGAAATCTGCCACACGCCCGCGGCCATCAACCCGATGAGTGCAACATATTGCAAGGCTAGAACGCCTGGCACGCGCACGCCGACAATGACGCTGACGAAGCCGACAAGGCGCAACAGCGAAACCGCGCCGATCATGGCGAGCAGTGCCAGCGTGCGGCTCTGTCGGGTGGTCTGCGGCGGACCGAGGAAAGTGTATGCCAGGATGATAAATGTCAGCGGGTAGAGCGGCGTCGCCAAACGATCGTATAGCTCCGATCGGTACTGATCCGGCTGCGCCACATAGAGCGCATCGTCAGGCTGCGGCCACAGAAGTTCCCAGATGTACTTCTCGCGGACGGTATAGACGGCGCTTTGCGGGCCGGCGGTGAATTTTGATAGATCGAAAGCGTAGCGGTCGAATGTCACGATGCGCGGATCGCGTTGGCCCGCTTCGAGTCGCTGAATGCTGCCCCCTTCCATCACGAGAAACGAGCCGTTTTCGTTCTTCACGAGCTCGCCCTGCTCGGCGAGGTAGGTTGCGTGTTCTTTCGGATCGCGCGCATCATCGACGAATATGCCGACCAAAAGACCATTTGGCCGGCGGTCGGCGATGTGGAAGGTGAGATTGCCGCTTACTGTGGTGAAGCGACCGGGCTGCACGATATTGGTGAGGATATCGGCGCGCACCTGCGCCGCCCAGTCGCGTAGTGCACGCAAACAGAGCGGCGAGATATAGGCGGCGATGACGGCGACCAGGATGGAAACGACGGCAGCCGCCGCCACAAACGGTCCCAGCAACCGCCACGGCGAGATACCGGCTGCATTCATCACGATGATCTCGGAATCCGAACTGAGCTTGTTGAGTACGTGCGCAGCAGCCATCACCAGCGCGATCGGCGCGATCATCATGACGAGCAACGGGATGATCAGACCAGTGATGCCGACGAACACGAAGAGTGTTTGCCGTTGGCTCGTGATCAGGTCGAAATCACGCATCGCCTGCGTGAACCAGATCACCACCGTCAAGCTGACAAGGGTGATCGTGAAAGCAACTATCGTGGTGCGAAAGACGTACCAGCTGAGCGACCCCATCGGACTCATCATCCCCCGCTGACGGCCCACCCGATGGCGGCGTCGGCCCCACGGCGCCGCACTGCGGCGCGCGCCGATCTCCTTAAAGCGAGTGCTTTTATGTTTTCACAAAATGGCTTGGCCAAGGCAAACCTATTGAACATGCACACCAAAGAGGTAATCGCGGCGGCCAATGGGGGGTCGACCGGACGTCCCTGGCCAGCCATACACGCGCTTTGCATGATCAAGTTGTCCGGTTCATATGTCGGTGTCGAAACACCCCGTGACCAGCCAGGAAGGATCGAACCATGCGCGACGCCCTCAAGCTCGGCTTTACCTCCTTCGCGCGTTTGCGTGGTGTTCTTGTTACGTTCTGCGGTGAGAATCTGAAATTCGGCCCTGCAACCCAACGGGCGCTTTCGCCGATCGGGAATCTGGTGCGCCGTGCGGCGGCGGCGGATCGCTTCACCGGCAAGAACGGATCGGCAATCGACATCGTCGCGCCTTCCGGTCTCAACGTGCCGCGGCTGGTGGTGGTCGGCACTGGCAAGGAGAGCGAGCTCAAGCGCAGAGATATCGTCAAACTCGGCGGCATAGCCATGGGAAAAGTGCCCCTGGTTGTCGGGGACGCGACGATCTGTGCCGAATTTGCTTCGGGCGCGCTCAAGGGCGATCAAATTGCGGATTTGGCGCTTGGGGCGCGGCTGCGTGCCTATACGTTTGACCGCTATAAGACAAAGCGCAAGGACGCAGAGGAGGAGCGGCCGAAAAAGGTCGAAGTAAGTTTTGCCTGCGCCAATCCGGCTGCGGCGGAGAAGGCCTGGGCGCACACAATGGCCATTGCCGACGGCGTCGTGCTGGCGCGTGATCTCGTCAACGAACCGGCGAACGTTCTCTATCCCGGCGAATTTGCCCGCCGAGCGTCGGGCTTGGGCAAGCTTGGCGTCGGCGTCGAGGTGCTCGACGTGGCGGCCATGAAGAAGCTCGGCATGGGCGCGCTCCTCGGCGTCGGTCAGGGCTCGGCCCATGAATCGAAAGTCGTCATCATGCGCTGGAATGGCGGCAAGCGGGGCGCCGCTCCCCTTTCGTTCATCGGCAAGGGCGTTTGTTTCGATACCGGCGGCATATCGATTAAGCCGGCGCAAGGCATGGAGGACATGAAGGGCGATATGGCCGGCGCCGCTTGCGTCGTTGGCCTTATGCACGCGCTCGCCGCGCGCAAGGCCAAGGTCAACGCGGTCGGCGCCATCGGGCTCGTCGAAAACATGCCCGACGGCAAGGCGCCGCGACCAGGCGATATCGTTAAGACGATGTCGGGGCAAACCATCGAAGTCATCAACACCGACGCCGAGGGCCGCCTCGTGCTCGCCGACGTGCTGTACTACGTCAACAAACGGTTCAAACCGAAATTTATGATCAATCTGGCGACGCTTACGGGCGCCATCATTGTCGCGCTCGGACAGGAATATGCCGGTATGTTCTCCAACGACGACAAGCTCGTCGAGCGATTGAGCAAGGCCGGAGAAGCGACCGGCGAGCGGGTATGGCGAATGCCGCTCCGGCCCGAATACGACAAGATGATCGATTCGAAGTTCGCCGACATGAAGAATACTGGCGGACGCTGGGCCGGCTCGATCACCGCAGCGCAATTGCTTCAGCGCTTCGTCAACAAGACGCCGTGGGCGCATCTCGACATCGCCGGCACCGCGATGGGCTCGCCGCAGACCGATATCAACAAGAGCTGGGGCTCGGGTTGGGGCGTGCGGTTGCTCGATTGCTTGGTCGAGGATTACTACGAACGCTGACGTGTGGACGAGCTCTCGTAGCTGCGGACGGCGTTAGCGCAGACGGATTGGCCGGATGACCGAAATCCTCTTCTACCATCTGAAAGGCCAGACGCTGGAACAGGTTCTACCGGCGCTGCTCCAAAAGTCGCTCGAACGCGGGTGGCGGGTGGTGGTGCAGGGCTCCTCGGACGAGCGCATCGAGGCGCTCGATGCGCACTTGTGGACCTGGCGCGACGACACCTTTCTCCCGCATGGAACTTGGCGCGACAGCGAGGCGTCCGAGCAGCCCATCCTGCTCACTGTCAACGAAGAAAATCCCAACGGCGCCGGCGTTCGCTTCCTCGTCGAGGGTGCTGGCATGCCCGGCAACGCAGCCTCTTATCAGCGTGTCGTCCTGCTCTTCGACGGGGAAGATCCGGACGCCGTCGAGATGGCGCGCGCACGCTGGAGCGAGGCCAAGGCTGCCGGCTTTGACGTTACCTATTGGCAGGCCGATGAGAAGGGTCGTTGGCGACGCCAAGCATAACTGTGATTGACCTCATGGTCTGGTGTAATGCTTTGCCCTATCGAATTGAGCGATAAGGATTTTTTGCGGTCTTAATTTAAAAGCTTAAGAGCTCCTCGCAAACCGCATTGCTCAGCATCATATTCTTTGCTCCATCGCTGATTTGGATGCTATAGTGAGTTCTATGAATAAACCTTCAGTGAAAAAAGCCCGGCCCGCGAAGACGAGTACATCGGTTCACAAGGCAGCGGTGCGCAAGGCTCCTGTACGACAGGCGGTAAGGAAGCCGGACGCGACCAGCGCCATGAACATGGCAGTGAGCGTGGTGCAAGTCGTGGCGCGGACCACAGCTTTCCGAGCGCATAAGTATCGCGTCGGCCAAACCGTGTTCTACACGTCGAGCCCCATCAGCCGTCCGGGCGCGAGCGGAAGCTACAAGGTCGTCAGGCTGTTGCCGTCCGACGGCGACGATTACCAATATCGCATCAAAAATCCTGGCGAGGCGTTTGAGCGCGTAGCCAAGGAAAGTCAGCTCGAACTCGAGCACTGATCGCGATCGGGAAAATCCACTCCAATGTAGGTTACGGAGCGAGCCAGGTCGTGCGCTTTGATCGCGCGATGGTGTTCTCCTGCCGGCAGGCGTCAAGGGCTGGCGTCTCCGCCACCGCTGCGTCATACTTCGCTCTGCGCGGGCGTGGCGTGCGTGTTCGTCAGTGGGGTGGTTGATGGTCGGCGTTGATCCCGAGATAGGAAGCTCGGTGTTGCGCTTATGGATCGCGGCCGGATCGGCGGCGTTGCTGGTGGCTGTTTGTGTGCTGGCATTTGCTCGTCCGCGGACGAGTCTGTTGAGCGCCGTGGCGCGCACAGCTGCTGTCGCTCTCGCCGCGATCCTGGGCGCGGCGATGACCTGGGCATTCCTCGACCACGTGGCCGTGCGCGATCATGACGCCGACCGGCGGGCGCTCGAAATGCGCGCGGAGGAATTGACGGCGCGTTCGCTCGCGCCGGGCTCCTCGCTCGCCTGTCTCGACGCCTTGGCGGGCGATAGCGTTGAGGCGGCGTGCGAGAAGGCGCTGTTCGCCTCTCCGGCAACTGTGGCGATCGCCACTTCCTACGTTGCGGCGCGGCTTGCACTCGTTTCGGACATGATTGCCTACATCAGACACGGCGGTGCGGATATCGACAGCGCATTGCTGCAGCTGCGTCACTCGCTCGAGACCGACCCTTTCGGCTTCCTTGCCCATGCGCTCGTGGTGCGTGACGGCTGCACCAGCCAAAGTTGCAAGGCGATCGAGGTCCTTCATGATTCGAGCCGGGTGCGCGCCAACCTGAGCGCAGCGACGCTCGATCGTTATCTCGAGCACTATTTGACGGTCTGGGCTCAGTCGCCCGATGGCCCGGTCGCAGAGGCGACGGATGGCCAGCCAACTGCCACGTCGCAATTGGCTGCGCAGGGGCCGCGCAAGGTACTTGTCAACATCGACTTCCCCACAGCGGCCTCGATCCCGCCCGTGAGCATTATGAACCCTGAGCCTACGGGGAAAGTCCTGCCGGGCGTGGCGGCCGCTGCTGCCGCTAATCCGAATCCGCCGGCGGCGGCTGCAACTTCCGCTGCGCCGCAGGCGCGCCGCTCGCACAAGCAGGCTGCCAACCCACCCGTTCAAGCCGCGACGCCAAGCCCGCTTCCTTCACCCTCCGGGGCGGAGGCACAAGTCGATCCGGTCTGGACGCCGGCACCTCCCGCGGCGGCGCCGCAGGCTGACTTCGTGTCCGGCGGGGCAGCGCCGGTCCAGCTCAATCCATCTGCGTCGCCGCAGTGAGTTTGAGTATTCGGCCTCAGCGGCGTGCCGCTGACGCAGCACTGCGCGAGCGCTAGAATTCTCCGGTCATGTTCCGATCGGTCCTCATTGCCAACCGCGGCGAAATCGCTTGTCGCATTGCCCGCACGGCCAAGCGGCTCGGATTGCGCACGATTGCGGTCTATTCGGTCGCGGACGCGCGCGCTCTCCACGTGCACCTATGCGACGAAGCGCATCTCCTCGTTCCGGCGGAACCGCGCGAAAGTTATCTTTCGATCGAACGGCTGATCGACGTCGCTCAGAAGGCTGGAGCGGAATGTGTTCATCCGGGCTACGGGTTCTTGTCCGAGAACGCCGACTTCGTCGAAGCCTGCAACCGAGCCGGTATCGCCTTCGTCGGGCCGCCCGCCGAAGCCATCCGCGCCATGGGGCTCAAGGACCGCGCCAAGACGCTGATGGAGAAAGCAGGCATTCCAGTGGTGCCCGGCTATCATGGCGAACGGCAAGACGCCAAATTCCTCAAGGAGAAGGCCTACGAGATTGGCTATCCGGTGCTGATCAAGCCAGCCGCGGGCGGCGGTGGGCGTGGGCTGCGCCGCGTCAATAAGCATGCCGAATTCGAGGCGGCGCTCGAAGGCGCGATCCGCGAGGGTGAGGCGGCGTTCGGCATAAGCCGGGTCTTGATCGAGAAATATGTTGCCGCGCCACGCCACATCGAGATCCAACTCTTCGCCGATGGGCATGGCAACATCATTCATCTCGGCGAGCGCGACTGCTCGCTGCAACGACGCCACCAGAAGGTGATCGAGGAAGCGCCGGCGCCGGGCATGACGCCGCAGCTACGCGCGCAAATGGGTGCCGCCGCGGTGGAGGCCGCACGGGCCGTCGGTTACATCGGCGCCGGCACGGTCGAGTTCATTGCCGACGGCACGAAGGGACTGCGCCCGGATGCCTTTTGGTTCATCGAGATGAACACGCGTCTCCAGGTCGAGCATCCGGTCACGGAAGCAGTAACGGCTCTCGATCTTGTCGAATGGCAATTCCGCGTTGCCGCAGGCGAGAAGCTGCCGCTCAAACAACTACAGGTCCGGATCGACGGCCACGCCATCGAGGCGCGCGTCTATGCCGAGGACCCCGAAAACGGCTTCTTGCCGTCGACCGGCCGGATTGTGGCGATGGAATTGCCGGGCGATATCCGCGTGGACCGCGGCGTCGAGGCGGGCGGGGAGGTTACGCCGTACTACGATGCGATGATCGCCAAACTCATTGTCCATGCACCGACGCGTGAGGCCGCCCTGGACCGGCTCGCGGGCGCGCTGGATCATACATTGGTCGCCGGACCGCGGAGCAATGTGGCCTTCCTAGCTGGCCTATGTCGGGCAAGCGAGTTCCGGCAGGGCAAGGTCGATACCGGATTCATCGACCGCAATCTCGCGGCGCTTGGAGCGGTGCCGCAAGGGTTAGATCGCGGCGCCGCTGCGCTCGGGGTTGCGCATTTGCTCACCGGCAACGTCGTAGGCGACGTCCCCAATGAGGAAACGCTGTCCACTGCAGAGCCTGCTGAGGCTAACTCGCCATGGGCGGTATACGACGGCTTTCAGCTCGGCGGGACGCGCTCGCTCGCCGTCCCGGTCGAGATCGACGGTGAGAGCGCGGTCGCGACGGTGACCTACGGCAGTGATGGAGTGCGCGTTGCGATCGAGAAGACGGCGCCCGCAACCGATGCGAAGGTATTCGAAGCAGGGAATGAAGCCTATGTCTTGCGCCACGGCCGCCAGACGCGTGTGCGCATCAAGGACTTCGCTGTGGCACAAGCGGAGGCCGGCGCCGGTGACGGCGTTATCAAGGCGCCGATGCACGGCAGGGTGCTGGAGGTTCTGGTCAGCGTCGGCGATCGCGTGGCCGGTGGCCAGCGTCTTGCCGTCATCGAAGCGATGAAGATGGAGCACACGCTCCGCGCGCCATTTGGCGGTGTCGTGACGCAAGTCCCGGTGGGCACCGGCGCTCAAGTTGTGGAGGGCACCAAGATCGTAGTGATCGAACCGTCCGGGACACGATAGTATAGATCCATGCCCCTCCACCTCATCAAGCTTTGCGTCGGCTGCGACTCGGTTCGCGACCTCGAGGACTGGATCAAGCAAAAGCTCAAAGAGAAGAAGAAGCGCGGCGAGAAGCCCGAGCGCATCCACACCACGCGCATGGTGCCCAAGCGCGCCGCTGAGCTCATCGATGGCGGCTCGCTGTTTTGGGTAATCCGTGGCGAGATCGCCTGCCGTGAGCGCATCCGCGCGGTCAGGCCTTTCGTCGACCGAGACGGCGTCGGACGCTGTGCGCTGGTCCTTGATCCCAAAGTGGTTCTGGTAGCGCCCCGTCCGTATCGCGCCTTTCAGGGCTGGCGCTATCTTGCGGCCAAGGACGCCCCGCGCGACCTCGATCAGGCGGCGCCAGGCGCTGCCGCGATGCCCGAGAAGTTACGGCGAGAGCTGCGCGAGCTCGGCCTGATGTGAGCCGATTGGTCCTCCGACGCGTCCGTTGCCGCATGGCGCAGCCAAACGCGATCACGTAAAATCCGCCGCCAACGGAACACAGACGTTGCGGAGCGAGCGATGATCATCGGGAACGAAAAAGACGTCACCATAGCGGTGCTGAGCGAGCTTGAGCGCGCGCCGAACCCGCGCTTGCGCGAAATCATGTCCGCCTTCATCCGCCACCTGCACGATTTTGCCCGCGAGGTGAAGTTGACCGAGGAGGAGTTCCAGGCCGCCATCGGTTACATCGTCGCGCTCGGCCAGCACACGAACGAGACCCATAACGAGGCCGTGCTGATGTCCGGGTCGCTTGGATTTTCGACGCTGATCTGCCTCCTCAACAATGGCAGCCGCGGGCAGACCGAGACCGACGCCAACCTCCTTGGGCCGTTCTGGCGTCTGGACTCGCCGGCGACGGAGAATGGCGGCTCCATCGTGCGTTCGCCGACGCCCGGGCCGGCGCTGTTCGTCGATGCGTGGTTCCGTGACGTCAACGGCAAGCCGATCCAGGGCGCTGAGGTCGATATCTGGCAATCATCGCCCGAAGGATTTTACGAGAACCAGGACCCGATCCAGGCCGACATGAATTTACGCGGCAAATTCACTACGGACGCGGACGGCCACATCAGCTTCCGCAGCGTGAAGCCGGCCGGCTATCCGATCCCGATCGACGGTCCGGTTGGCGAATTGTTGCGCGCGCAAGGCCGGCACAATTTGCGACCGGCGCACCTGCATTTTCTCGCCTACAAGGCGGGCTTCAAGACGCTGATCTCGCAGCTTTACGACCCCGACGACAAAAACCTCGAAACCGACGTGCAGTTCGGTGTCACCCGCCACCTCATCGGCAATTATGTGCGCCACGACCAGGGGCGTGCGGGAACTCCCGACGTCAAAGCGCCGTGGTATTCGCTCGAACACACCTTCGTCATGGAAAGCGGCACGGCGCGCCTGCCGCGGCCGCCGATCACGGGAAAGGCGCAAGGCGAGCGTCCGCAGATTCCCCATCTCGAACCGGCGTGAAATTTTTTCGACAGCGCATGTTCCCCTCCCCCAGCCGGGCTGCGCTTGCGCGCGCCCGAGTGCAAGCTTGTGGGGAAGGGTAGGGGTGGGGGTCGCGAGGCCGTGCACGGCAGCGAGACATTGCATCATCGCTAAGCAACTCCTCCTTCCTTGCGGACTGCGCAGCGGGACTGGCACGAAGGCGCAAACGCCCGCTCTTCATCCTCCCCGCTTCGCGGGATTTCGGTGACAGTGCACCTAATATCGGATTGCAGGATTACCCCCCGCGCAAATAGCGATACGTCGCCCTCACATCGTGCGGCAGCCAGTCGGCGTAGCGCGGGATGTCGGCGTATTGCGGCAGCTTCACCTCGCGCACGGCGGCTTCCTCCGAAACACCGGCCTTGATCGCCGCCTCGACCGCGCTCCGCAGCGCCACCAGCAGGTCGCGGAAGCGGGCCACTTGCGCGAGATCGGTCGGCATGCCGTGGCCGGGAATGACGATCGCAACGTCGAGCGTCAGAACGCGCGCGAGGCGATCGATCAGGCCGGAGAGATCGCAATCGCCGAGCCACGGAAACCTGCCGTAAAACAACAGATCGCCGAGAAAAACGACTTTGCTTCTTGCAAGCGAGACGATGATGTCGCCGTCGCAATGCGCCGGGCCCCAATAGTCCAGGTGCATCGTGTCCTTCGGCCAATGAAAGGTGACATGGTCGGCAAAGGTCTGCGTCGGTGGCGCGATCGTCATTGTGGCATAATCCGGCAAGCCGATGCGCTGTCGAAACCAATTTTGTGCCGGGTCGTTCTCGGGCACGAGATCGAAGAGATTCTGGCCAAACAGCATTTTGATTTTGGTGGGGTAATCCGAAATCGTCCAATACGCGCCGGGCTTCGCCCCGAGATTGGCGTGCATCGCGCTAAGCGTTTTGTCGTGCGCGAGGATCGGCACGTCCGCGAAGACGATGTTGCCGGCGGTGTGGTCGAGGTGGCAATGGGTGTTGATCAGCATGCCGATCGGCTTGCCGGTCTTGGCTTCGATGGCGGCACGAAATTTTTGCGCCAACCGCGGATACTGCTGGGCGTCGATCGCGACGATCCCGTGCGGGGTTTCGACGGCGCCGGCGTTGGAGTCGCCGCCGGCGCCGATCCAGGCGTAGACACCCTCGGTCACGGTCAGCAGCTGCGGTTCCACGGAAGGTCTCTCGCGTGCTTGGTATTAGTGTGTGTCATACGCGCTCATATCGTCATTGCCGGGCTTGACCCGGTAGCCCTAGGATGAGCGGGCTTACCGACGTCACTGCTATCCGCAAGTAGAGGCTGCAGTGTGGGTGCCAACTGCCAACGCGCGGGAATGTGATGTCGCAACCTGAATAATGGAGGTTCCTTCTGTGGATGATAGCGTGACAGCCTGCGAGAGCGACAAGTCTTCAAGCACAAAGCCGAGTGTGGAGCCCGAGCAGAAGAAGTATCGCTTTTTCTTCGTCAATGCCTTCAGTCTTCCGAAGGACTCGCCGTATCTCCATAGGCCGGTGGATGGTCCGAAAGAAATACTGCTGATGAACTACGATAACGTGAAACATCTGCTCGAAGACGTCGAGTGGGATCTCCATCCCGGCGCTATGGCGACATATGGAGACTGGCCTGTCGAAAACCGGGAGGAATTCTGCCTAGCAGCCGCCGCCCGGCTGCCGCTCGTGCAGCAGGCCTGTGAAAGTGGCAAGTACAACGCGATCGTACTGCTGGGCGGCGGCGAACCGGGCTTTCTGGAGTCTAGAGAGATCGCACGGAAATTCAATATTCCAGTTACTGCCTGTGCGTTTTCACAAATGCACATCGCCTCCATGCTCGGTAACCGGTTCAGCGTGATCGACCTGAGCGAACTCCATAATATGTATTACTACAACCTCGTCGTTCAGCACCGCTTCACCGAACGCTGCGCTTCTATTCGCAACATCAACTTTCCTCTTCCTCGGCCTGGCCTCAGCGAGGAGCGATCGCTCCCCAAGGAGAAAGCCAAGGCGCTGAAGGGAGAAAAGTCCGAGATGGTCGAGGCGGCCGTCGAAGAGGCTGTGGCCGCAATTGAAGAAGATGGCGCTGAGGTGATTACCTTTGGGTGTTCGGCCACATTTTGGCTGCAGCCATTCCTGCAACAACGACTGCGCGCTCTCGGATGGGAAATTCCGGTGCTGGAAGGTTATAGCTGCGCCATCGAACTGGCAAAGCTCATGGTGGACTTGCAAGTTGATGCCAGCGGGCTAACGTTCCCGAACGATTCACCTAAGAAATGGAGACGCAAAAAGACGTTCTAGGGCGCGGCCTCAAAACGCCCGACCAAATGCCGATGTTCAGTAGTCGCCAATGAATGTCCGTTACGAAAATGATAGACGGCTCCGGGGGATATCATGATTTTTGCACGCGCGCTCGCGGCGTCGATTCTCGCCGCGGGTATTTTGGCAAACGGCACCGCTTCGTCGCAGACCTATCCCAATCGGCCCATCACCATGATAGTGCCGTACCCGCCCGGTGGCACGACCGACGCGATCGCGCGCATCATCCAGGACAGCATGGCGAAATCGCTGGGCCAGCCGATCGTGGTCGAAAACCTCGGCGGCGCCGGCGGCATGATTGCCGCCGCCCGTGCAGCCCGTGCCGAGCCCAACGGCTATACGATACTGATACACCAGGTGGCGCTGGCGGCGGGCATGGCGCTTTACCCGAATTTCACGTTCGACGCCGAAAAGGATTTCGTCACCATCGGCCTCATCAATACCGCCGCTTCGACCCTTGCGGGGCGTCCGACGCTGCCGCCGAACAATTTCGACGAGCTGTTGCGCTGGATGAAACAGCCCGGACAGAACGTCAAGATCGGCCATCCT
>Ga0181536_10003504_pt1 | contig 17056 bp, 10 predicted proteins | sample PEATcosm2014_Bin_41_FD_121105 | JGI IMG/M metagenome (GOLD analysis project Ga0181536, IMG submission 121105) | Peatland microbial communities from MTU Mesocosm Facility, Houghton, MI, USA - PEATcosm2014_Bin17_60_metaG | ecosystem: Environmental > Terrestrial > Soil > Wetlands > Peat | place... | reverse complement strand
GGGCCTTGAGAGAAAGCTCCTGTTCCCGAAACCTCTGGGCCGTAGTCAAAGAAGGCGGCTAATCCGCCGCCCAGAATCCGGTTCACGCTGGCTCCGAAACCGAACACATGGGACTTGACCGTCAGACCGGCATCATAACGAAACTGCTTGTCCGATTGGAACGTCTGCTGTGGTGCATTGACGTTGGGGCCTGCACGAAAGCCGTGGATGGTGAGATAGATGCCTTTTACCGGATCAGGAAGGCCGGCCGACTCGTCGACGATCAGATTGTGGAATTTCAGATAGCTGGCGCGCAGGCTATTGGAGATTTTGCCAGTCATGAAGTCGGCGCCGCCGGCCCAGATCGGGGTGTTGTCCTTGTTCCCATAGCGGGCATAGCCGTCGCCAAACGTGCCTTCGCTCAGGTTGTTCTCGTATGCGCCGCGGAAGAACATATGAATGCCCTTGGGCGCGTTATAGTCCAGCCTTCCCACGGAATAGGTATCGCGGTAAGGTGAGCCGTAGCCGCCTGAGAGGGCCTGAAATGGATTCGGCACCTGGTACGGATTGAAGGAGTCCTGCTTGACGCGCTCAGAATCGCCGAAGAAGAAGAGCTTGTCCTTGATAAAAGGTCCGCCCGCGCGCATACCGAACTGTTCGCGCTGGAAGTAATAGTCCGTGCCGCCAACTGCCCGTGCGTCGCCGGCCCGTTGATCGCGCAGCAGTCCGAAAGCCTGTCCGTGATACTGGTTGCTGCCTGAGCGAGTGCTCACAGTCACCGCGCCGGAACTGGTAAGCTCATTGGAAATGTCCAGCGAAGAACGGCTCATCTGGAATTCTTCGATGGAGCCCGCGCTCACGTTGAGAGTCGTGGTCCCGACAGTCTCATCCGAGATATCCTGGCCATCCAGGAGGATGCGCGCCGTGCGGCCGTTGACGCCATTGAAAGATATGGAAGAATATCCGCCCTTGGTCGGGTCGAAACCCGCGCCGTCTTGCAGTTGCACGCCCGGCTCCAACTGCGACAGGTCGAGGAAGTTGCGCCCGCTGATCGGCAGGCTGTCGATCTGCTCTTCGGTTAGTACGCCCTCAATGGTGGACTGAACGGTGTTGACCTGAAGAGCTTCGGATCTCACATGGACTTCTTCAGTCGCGCCGCCCACCTTCATCTTCACATCGCCGTTCGTGGTGGTTCCGATCTGAACCGTCAACGTGGTCGTCAACTTGGCAAATCCCGGAGCAGCAACAACAATCTGGTACTGGCCGGGCGCCAGGGGTGCAACGCTGTAGAATCCCGCCGAGTCGGTGACCAGCGATTTCTTGTTGCCTGTTCCCAGATTGGTGATGGTGATTGCGGCTCCCGACAGAATTGCGCCGGCGGGATCGGTAACCGTTCCCTGAATGGAGCCGGCGGCTGTCGTCGCCTGACTGTAGGCTGCCTGCTGCAGCAGAGGGGTCGCAACCAGCAGAGCCAGGATGACTCCAAGGATCAGGATCGCACTGCAAAATCGGAAAATTCGCATTGAACTCCTCCAAAGTGTGATGGGACCGGAAACCTAACTGAGACGCCTCACTGCTCACGCATCATATTACAGCGCCTCGGCGGTGGGACGGCGCTGGTCCGCTGTTCAAATGAAAAAAAACGACAGACGTTTTGATGAGGTGAAAACTCCTCCACGTATCGACTGAGACAAAAGGCTTTCCAGGAGACACGATGTGCGACTTGTTTGGGTCAATGATGCAAGGCGAGTGCCAATCTCCACAAACGCCTAAAATAATCGCTTGGTCATTGAAAATAAAGTTCTTGCCTTCTTCATCCCCGCTCTATGTATATTAGAAAAATTTAAGAAAATATGAAAGATTGGATAACGTTTTCACGAGATTTCAAAAATGGGCACTGCCTTCCATTTTTTTGGATTTTTGCGGCAGGACCACCGGACCCGGATTGAGATATTCTCCTCTCCATGAACCTCACCCTCGCCCATATCGGCGCCCGCCCCAGCTCAAAGGACCAGTTCGACGCCCTCGCCGCAGTCTACCTTGAGCGCTGCTCGCCCTTTGCCCGTTGCCGAACCGAGGCCTTCCGCACCGAGGAGATCATGCTCGAGTGGCTCACCCGGCAGCAGGGCCGCACGCCGGCCGTGGCTGTCCTGCTCGACAGCCGAGGCCGCCAGATGACCTCCGAAGTTTTCGCGGCCTGGCTCGGCGCGCGCCGCGACGAGGGCGCGCAGCACATCGTCTTCGCCATCGGCCCAGCCAGCGGATGGTCCGAAGCAGCTCGCGCCCAAGCCAACCTGCTGCTCTCGCTGGGGCCGATGACGCTGGCTCACGCCCTGGCCCGGCTCGTCGTCGCCGAGCAGTTCTACCGGGCATTTACAATTCTCTCTGGCCACCCCTATCACGCCGGCCACTAGCTGGGGTCAGAGATCAGGAGTCAGTTGCAACAATTCGTGTGCCAGGGAATATGCGCTAGGGTACCTCTGATTAAGTAGGAGTTTTGAAGGGTACGGGCTTTAGCCCGTACATAAACCCTGCAAAATCAACGCGGGCTCTAGCCCCTGAGGAAAGGTTTCTCTGCGGCAGGACTTGTTCAGAGCTTCCTTAAAGGAATCCCTGCGCAGGTGCGTGATTTTGCATCGACAACGCGAGCGCAGTTGATTTTATGAGGAAACCCGGAGAAATGATGCACAATATCACTACCCAGGCGGGCCAAATCAAATGGTCAAAGTGGGCCACGCTGGAATAGCAAACTCAACCTCGATCATTTGGCGGTCGTCGTTTCCGTTTACGCAGCTTCTGGGAACCTCAGTTCATCCCAGTCCCGTTTTCATGCGGCACCTCCGGAATGGATCGGATCCGCTTTGCCGCGCAGTTCCAGGCTGGGGGAGACTTGCGGGTCAGTGCCACATCGGACTTAGCGGTCCGGCGAAGAACGAAAACTTTCCCCTCTGTTGGTAAGGTTCTCGGATCATCGGAACAGCCCAAAGATATTCTTCGTCTTGTGCTTGAAGACATCGATCTCGGCCAGTTGTTGTTCGCTAGGCGGCTTGAACAAGATTCCATGCTTCCCGAGTGAGGAGTCCGCCCCCGCCACACTTGCGGATGCGGGGTTTGGAGGGACATCTTCGCGGCAAGTGTCCTGATCGCCATCGTGAAGGGCGAGTTCTATTGACTCGTAAAGTTCCCGGCGGTTGAACGGTTTCAGGAGGTATGCGTAAGGCTCCTCCTGAACCGCCCGCGTGATCGTTTGTGCATAGGAGATAAAGATCACGGGGAACTGGCAGGCGCCTCGCAGGGCATGAACGGTCTCGATCCCATCCATCTGACCGCTGAGGGCTATGTCCATCAGGATCAGATCCGGATGAGTCTGCTGGAAGGCCAACTGCGCCTCCGACGAGTTCCGCGCCATTCCCACGACCTCGTGTCCCAACCGCTCGACTTGATGCTGCAGGTCAAGCGCGAACATCAGATCGTCATCTACCACCAGAACCAAGCCGCGCACAGTGGACTTATATGAAGTATTTAACGCGGTGTAGTACCTGCTCAAAAGCGGCTGCCGGCGGCGTATGCTTCCCGATGGATTCCCCAGGTGGCGCGCGATGTATTCCTACTTCGCCATGTGGAGCGAGTTAGGCCCGGACGGTATCGGCGTTCTGGAGCGGGCCTTAAAAATCGGTTGGCGAGGCCCGCGCCAAACAGGGATGGGGTGCCTCGCCGTTGAAAGAGGAAACCATTTCCCGGAGCGGAGCGTCTTTAGAGAAGAGTGCGGTGAGCCCCTTCTGCCGCATTCGCGCGTTTGGTCAGCCCGGTCGTCTACCATTGTATTTTCAACAAAATGTTGGAACGGAGCTGCGCGGCGAGCGCTGTCCGGTCCCGAAACCCGGTGAGCCTATGACCGGATCAGACTACTGGTTAAGCCGTCCCAGCGCAGCCTGGTCACGAGCAACCCGGCTCAGGAGCGAGAACCAGCCTTATGTGGATTGTCCGGCTTGCGCTGCGGCGGCCTTACACCTTCGTCGTCTTCGCGCTTTTGATTCTGATTCTCGGCGTCTACAGCATTCTGTCGATGCCCACGGACATCTTTCCCAACATCGACATTCCCGTGGTCACCGTGATCTGGGGCTACAACGGCCTCTCGGCGCAGGAGATGGCCAGCCGCATCGTAACTCCCAGCGAGCGCGTAATGACCTCCACGGTCAACGACATCGAGCACATCGAGTCGCAGTCGCTCAACAGCATCGGCGTCATCAAGTTATTCTTTCAGCCGCACGTGAATATCGGCAACGCTGTGGCCCAGGTGACCGCCGTCAACCAGGTGATGTTGCGCGCCCTGCCGCCCGGCACCACGCCGCCCTTCATTATCCAGTACAACGCTTCCAGCGTTCCCATCTTGCAGTTGGGACTCTCCGGCCAGGGCCTCAATGAGCAGCAGTTGAACGATCTCGGCCAGAACAACATCCGCGTCCAGTTGGCCACCGTCGAGGGCGCGTATTCACCGTTTCCCTATGGCGGCAAGCAGCGCCAGGTGCAGGTGGACCTGGACCTGGAAGCCCTGCAGGCCAAGGGGCTATCGCCGATTGATGTAGTCAACGCCATCACCGCGCAAAACCTGATCGCGCCTTCGGGCACCATGAAGATCGACCGCTTCGAGTACGCGATCGAAACCAATTCATCTCCCCAGGTCATCGATGAACTGAACAATCTCCCCATCCGGGCGGTGAACGGCGCGGTCCTCTACATTCGCGACGTGGCCCATGTGCGCGACGGCAACCCGCCGCAGACCAACATCGTGAGAGTAGACGGCAGCCGCGCCATTCTGATGAGTATCATGAAGATCGGTTCGGCCTCCACGCTGGACATCATCGCCGGGGTTCGCGCCAAGCTGGAGAGCATCAAGGGCCAGTTGCCGCCGCAACTTCAGATCAACGCCCTTTCCGACCAGTCGATCTTTGTGCGCGGCGCTATCAATGGCGTGGTCCGCGAGGCCATCGTCGCCGCCTGCCTCACGGCCATCATGATCCTGGTCTTCCTGGGCAGTTGGCGCTCGACGCTCATCATTGCGGTCTCCATTCCGCTTTCCATTCTCTGTTCGCTCAGCGTGCTCGCCATGCTGCGCGAGACCATTAACATCATGACCCTCGGCGGCTTTGCTCTGGCCGTCGGCATCTTGGTGGACGACGCCACCGTTGCCATCGAGAACATAAACCGCAATCTCGAAAGCGGCAAGGAACTGGAGCAATCCATACTCGACGGCTCGGCGCAAATTGCTGTCCCGGCCCTGGTCTCCACCCTCGCTATCTGCATCGTCTTCGTGCCCATGTTCTTCCTCAGCGGCGTGGCGAAGTACCTGTTCGTGCCCATGGCGGAGGCGGTGGTCTTCGCCATGCTGGCCAGCTACTTCCTCTCCCGCACGCTGGTGCCCACCATGGCCAAGTATCTGCTCCAGGAGCACGACGACGCCGAAGTCGAAAGAAAGCGCGCCAGCCGCAACCCTTTCATTCGCTTTCAACAGAGTTTCGAGGCCGGCTTTGAGAATTTTCGCCACGGCTATCTGCGCCTGCTTACTCTATGCGTGGACCACGCGAGAGTCTTTCTTCTCCTTTTCATGGTCTTCGCGCTGGGTTCCGTGGGACTGCTGGCGCCCTGGCTCGGCCGGGACTTTTTCCCCTCGGTGGACTCCGGCCAGTTCAAGATTCACGTACGCGCCCGCACCGGCACACGCATCGAGGAAACAGCAGCGCTGTGCGACCACATCGACTCGACCATCCGCGAGAACATTCCGGCCCGGGAGGTCGTCTCCATTGTCGATAACATCGGCCTGCCCTATTCGGGGCTAAACCTCTCCTATTCGACCTCGGCGCCCATCGGTCCTGCCGACGCGGATATTCAGGTGCAGTTGAGCAAGGATCACCATCCCACTGCGGATTACGTGGAGCGCCTGCGCGCCGTGCTGGCCCGCGAGTACCCGGGCGTCACGTTTTATGCGCTGCCGGTCGACATCGTAACCCAGATACTCAACTTCGGCCTCTCCGCGCCCATCGACATCCAGGTCGTCGGCCCGAATCTCAACGGCAACCGGGCCCTGGCCGAACGCATGGCCAACGAGATTCGCTACGTTCCGGGCGCGGCCGACGTGCGTATTCAGCAGCCCTTCGATCTGCCCAATATGACGGTGGACGTGGATCGCACCCGCGCCCAGACCATTGGACTTACACAGAAGGATGTGGCGACCAGTCTGCTGTTAGCCTTGAGCGGCAGTTTCCAGACCAGCCCCAACTTCTATCTGGACCCCAAGAACGGAGTTAGCTACAATGTTGCGATCCAAGCGCCGCAATATGGAGTCGACTCGCTGGCCGCCCTGGAAAGTTTGCCCGTCACCGGCAATTCCGCCGCGCGGCCGGCTAGCGGCTCGGTAACTACCGGCGCGCCGGGCGTTCCTCTGCCCACGCAAGTTTTGGGGAACTTGGCTTCCATCACCCCCGGCGCCGAACTGGGCACCGTGAGCCACTACGATGTTCAGCCGGTCCTGGATATCTACGCCAACGTCGATGGAACCGACCTAGGCACTGTTACCAAAGCAGTGGAAGGGATCATCGACCGCCACAAGAACGATCTGCCGCGCGGCTCGCACTTCGACCTGCGCGGCCAGAGCGAGACCATGAAAGCGTCTTACATAGGCCTGCTGGGCGGTCTGGCCTTTTCCATTCTCCTGGTCTATCTGCTGATCGTGGTCAACTTCCAGTCCTGGCTCGATCCGTTCCTTATTATCTCGGCGCTGCCGGCGGCTTTGGCCGGGATAGTCTGGTTCCTGTTTCTGACTAATACGCGACTTAGCGTGCCGGCGCTTACCGGGGCCATCATGTGCATGGGCGTGGCCACGGCCAACTCGATCCTGGTGGTGAGCTTTGCGCGCGAGCAGTTGGAGGAGTTGGTGGGCGACGCCCGCAGGGCCGCGCTGAACGCGGGGTTTGTGCGTCTGCGCCCGGTGCTGATGACCGCGCTGGCCATGATCCTGGGCATGGCGCCGATGGCGCTGGGCCTGGGCGAAGGCGGCGAGCAGAATGCCCCGCTGGGCCGAGCCGTGATTGGCGGGCTGCTGTTGGCTACCGTGGCCACGCTGTTCTTTGTGCCCGCATTTTTCTCGGTCGTGCACGGCTGGCTGGAAGGCCGCCGCAAAACGGCCCACGGCGCGGCGCTGGCCGGAACTTTCGACGAGTTTGACGAGTTATCGGAGTAACTTCTTATGACCAATGAATTCAATCCGAACCGGCAAGCGGGCCACGAGCGCGGCATCGCGCCCGAGCAGGCTGCTATCTCGCCGCGCAAGGCTCTGGCGGGCGTGGCCTTGGTGGCCGTTGTGGCGGCTGCCCTGGCGGGCTATGGCATCTGGAGCCGTATGCGCGCAGACAATGTGCTGGCCGAGACCACCAACGCCTTGGCCGCGCCCACGGTGATCGTCGCGGTTCCAAAGTTAGGCGCGCCGGTGGATAGCTTTGTGCTCCCCGGCAATGTAACTGCCCTGACGGATTCGCCTATCTACGCGCGCACCTCCGGTTATTTAACGCGCTGGTACTTCGATATTGGCGCGCGGGTGAGGCAGGGCGCGCTGCTGGCTGAGATCGCCGCTCCCGAAGTGGACCAGCAATTGGCCCAGGCCGAGGCCGATCTGGTTACAGCGCAGGCCAACGCCAACAACGCCCGCATTCAAGCCGAGCGCTACACGGGTCTGGTCAAGTCCGACGCGGTCTCGCATCAGGATACCGATACGTTTGTGAATCAAGCGGCGGCAACGGCGGCTGCGGTCAAGTCCGCGCAGGCCAACGTTGAGCGGCTCCGCGAGTTGCAATCCTTCGAGAAGGTCTATGCGCCCTTTGACGGGGTGGTAACTGCCCGTAACATTGATACCGGACAGTTGATCGATGCCGGAGCCGGAAAAGAGCTTTTTCATTTGCAGGCCACTCAGACTTTGCGCGTATATGCTAGCTTGCCGCAGAGTTACTCGGCGAACGTGAAGCGCGGCGCGAAGATCGGGCTGACCTTTGCCGAACACGCGGGCAAGACTTATCAAGGCACGCTGGCGCGCACGGCCGATGCAATCGATCCGGCCAGCCGCACCCTGCTGGTCGAGATCGACGTGGACAATCGCGACGGCGAACTGTTGCCCGGCTCGTTGGCTCAGGTCCACTTCAAGACGGCGGCGGCTGGGCCGACCTTCATCGTGCCCGCGGCGGCGCTAATCTTCCGCAAGGAAGGCTTGCGCGTGGGGATCGTAGTCAAGGGGGAGGGGGTCAATGGCAATGTGGCGCATCTGACTACGGTAGTCATCGGCGAGGACGACGGAGCCAACGTACAGATTGTTACCGGACTTGGCGCGGGCGATCAGGTGATCCAGGACCCTCCCGACTCGCTTATAGAAGGCGAAAAGGTGCAGGTAGTTAGCTCCGGTAGCCGCGCCGATGCGGGAGGCAAGCAATGACGCCGGTGCTTCTTGCTGCGAAAAAACTCCTTCAAGTGAAGGGTGCGGGCTTTAGCCCGTACATCAACTCGGCGAAGGAAGTCGGGGCTTTAGCCCCTGAGGGAAGTCTTTCAGGAAAATTCGATTATTTTCTCCTCGCCGGCTTGGACGCATCGGAAGATATTCATAGCAAGAGTAAGATTTTCTCTCAGGGGCTAAAGCCCTTGTGCTTCTCTGCCCCAAACGTACGAACTGAAGCCCGTACCCTGCAATCTTTGCAATTCCTTCTGCAATATAATCGGCTGAAATCCCGCGTATTTTCGGCTTTTGGCGCTTTTCTTGCACTGGTCTTTCTAGCCGGCTGCAAGCCGGTGGGGCCGAACTACAATCGCCCCGGCTATGAAGCGCCCTCCGCGTATAAGGAAGCCGGCGCATCCACTGTAACTGTCCCGCCGCCCAATCCGATTGGAGGCGGCTGGCAGCCCGCCTCGCCCTCCGACGGCATGATCCGCGGCAAATGGTGGGAGATTTATCAGGACCCGCAACTCAACCGACTGGAAGAGCGCATCGAAACTAACAATCAAACTCTGCGCTCGGCGCTGGAGAGTTATCTGGCCGCGCGCGATCAGATAACTGTGGCCCGCGCCGCCCTCTATCCCACGCTCTCTGTTGGGCCTTCCGTCGCCCGCGACCATGTTTCGGTAAACGGCCCCGACTACTCATCTGCCAGACCCAATAGTTACAACGATCTTGTGATCGGCGGTCAGGCTAGTTGGGAGCCGGACTTCTGGGGCCGCATCCGCCGCACCGTGGAAGCTGCCCGCGAAAACGCGCAGGCCAGCGCCGCCGACCAAGCCACCCTGGACCTGAGCCTTCATGCCGAGATGGCCGCCGACTACTTCCAACTGCGTGGTCTGGACGCCGAGATCAAGCTGCTAAAGGCTACGGTCGCTGATTTGGAGCGGCAACTCGATCTTGCGCAGCAGCGGCTTGCCGGTGGAGTTGCTACCGAGGTCGATGTAGCACAGGCACGCACCCAGCTCGAAACCGTCCGCGCGCAACTGGTGGATGTGGGCGTGGCGCGCGCCCAGTATGAGCACGCCGTCGGCGCCATCGCCAATTACAAACTATCCGAGTTCAGCATTCCGTTTTCGCCGCTCGACCTTCCTCTGCCCAAGATTCCCCTCGGAGTGCCTTCGCAACTGCTGGAGCGCCGCCCTGACATTGCCGCCGCCGAGCGCCGCGCCGCCGCCGCCAATGCGCAGATCGGCATCGCAGTCAGCGCCTTCTATCCCACCATCAGCCTGGGCGGGCAAGGCGGCTTTGAGAGTATGCACGCCGGAACCTGGATTCAAGGACCGAGCGCGCTGTGGACCCTGGGGGCGCAAGCAGCCGAGCTGCTCTTCGACGCCGGACAGCGCCACGCCCTCACCGGCCAGGCCCGCCACACTTACGAGGCGCAGGTCTCCGCATACAAGAGCGCCGTCTTTCAAGCCTTCAACGACGTGGAAGACCAGCTCTCCGGGCTGCGGATTCTTGAGCAGGAATCGGCTGTCGAACATAGAGCCGTAGAGTCCGCGCAGCACTCATTCGATTTGTCGAACCAGCGCTACAAGGGCGGCGTGACCAGCTACCTTGAAGTCCTCACCGCCGAGACCGCGCTGCTCCAGAACCAGCGCACCGCCATCGACCTTCAAACGCGCCAATTCGTCGCCACCGTAGGATTAGTTCGCGCGCTGGGCGGCGGCTGGGACGCAAGCCAGTTGCCGAAGTGAAAAGCGAGGAATAGGGAGTAGGGAACCGGCGTAGTGGGTCAACCCCGATATCGGACCGATTTGCTCTTGCTTTTCGCTCAAAATAGTAGTTATAATAACTACATTTCATACCTGGAGGGAGAGATGGAAAAATCCGTTTCAGCCGCCGAGGCCAACCGTAAATTCTCACGCGTGTTGCAAGATGTGAAAAAAGGCGACATCTACATCGTCACCAGCCACAGTAAGCCGGTAGCAAAGATTGCTCCCATCGGAGAGGGCAATCGTTTCCAGGAGAAGGCGCGAACCGTGCTTTTCGACAGACTGCGAGCAAAGCCTGCCGTGGAGATTGGCAGTTGGACGCGCGACGAGTTGTATGCGCGATGAACACCATGAGGATTGCGCTCGACACCAATATCCTTGTGTATGCCGAAGGGTTGAACGGGGACGCGAAGAAGCGGTCTACGCTGGATATGGTGCAAAAACTGCCTCAGGATCTTATCGTCCTTCCGGTTCAGGCGCTAGGTGAACTGTTCAATGTCCTTATAAGAAAGGCTGGGCAGGCGCCGGCAGATGCGCGTTTAGCCATTCTCTATTGGCGCGATTCCTATACAGTGGTTGAGACCACGGCTAAGGTAATGATTGCCGCCACAGATCTGGCCGCTCAACATCGGCTTGGTATTTGGGATTCGGTCATTCTCGCCGCAGCCGCGGACGCCGGCTGTCGCCTGCTTCTTTCCGAAGATATGCAAGAAGGATTCACTTGGAACGGAGTCACCGTCGCCAACCCACTCGCGTCTTCGCCGCACCCGTTGCTCGCCGCCATGATTCAGGGATAATGCTCTTTACGCAAGAGCCTCTCCGGTCCGGATTATCAGACCTGGGAGAGCATGAACCTCAATCATGCGAAATCAGAGGTTCCAACGCACTACGGATGCTTCGGAATCCCAGGTCTTAAGATCGAGACCAGGGGCACCAGACCATTTTGGGTTGGTCAGATACGGGCCACCCGTCCAACTGCCAATGTAATAGGGATCAGGGATCTGTAACCGCAGAAATAGCAACACTCAGGGGTTAAAACCCCTCTCATGTAGTGGCGGTCGATTACCGGGGTTGAAACCCCAGCCTACCGCTTCCGGCCCGACCCCTTGCTGCGATGAAACGATGCCGAGGATGGTGCACCGAAAGAAGAAACTCGCGGTCGAATGTCTTGGTTTTGTCTCTCTGCTTCCATCAGTAATTGATGTGCGGAGTGGGAGGGGTCCATGACGGACCTGTAGTACTGCCAAAGGCTTTCATGTAGTCTCTTCCAGCCTTGGGCGTCAAAATTGCCATTATTGCGCTCCAGAGCCCACTGCCATGCTTTTGTCTCGGCATCAAGCTTTTCCCGGTAGGTGGTTCGTTCTTCATTTGGGTCGCATTCTACATGCCCTATTTCATGGAGTGCGACAACATAGTCTCCTGTGTCGGTAATCTTATTCACCCACACCTTCTTCTGGAGTCGGTTGGCGCAATTCACCTTCTTCTGGATTCGATTGGCGCAATTGTCGTCGGCTGTAATCCATTCATATTGGATTCCAAGTTCCTCGCATATGTCCTCGATTTTCTGTTTCATTTCTTCGTTTGTCATTTTGTACCATCCTTGGCCCTGGATTGGGCCGATAATTTGTGCTGCATTATATAAATACCGAGAAGTTGAGATTTTTGGACACTATTTTATTGATTTTTCTTAGTTGGAGTGGTCTTCGGAGGGAAAAACATACCTCTGGTGGGGTCGAGGTATCCCACCCTTTCGCCAGAAAAAAGGCGAAAGGATGGGGCACGGAACTTGGCAGCAAGTCCGGCCTCCTATTCCCTATTCCGCGTTCCTTGCTTTACCGCATCCAGCCGCAAATGGCTGAATGCCGCCGGCGGCACATCGTTCAGCGGCAGCGCCGGACCTTCCCAGAGCAGCCTCGGCACACCCTGGCTGGCGGAGTGCAGTCCTTCCAGATGGAAGGTATGTTTGCCTGCGCGCAGGCCCAGCGAGCCGCGAGCGTAGCGCATCGCGTTGCCCGGCGACTCGCAGACCTGGGCGAAGGGCGGACCGGTTTTGGCTACTTCCACGCCGTCGATCACCAAGCGGGCGCCATCGCGGGCCAGCAGGTGGAAGGTATAGCCGCCGTCTGCGGGAATGTCGATGAAGCCGTCCCAGGTTGCGGCATAGTGCGTAAAGCCCTGTGAGTCCGCGTACAGGTTGGGCGACTCGCCGGCGAAGACCGGGCGTTCGGCGGCGAGCTCCGGCAGCTCGGTCCATTCTCCGGGGTAGATCTGCCAGGCGAGGCCAGCCAGCGAGGAGCCGGCGGCGGAGAGGGCCTCGTGCCAGTGGTCCACGGCCACTACGCCTTGCGCGGCCCAGTCTTCATGGCCCTGATCGTCCTCGACGTGAAGCAGAACCCGGAAGCGGCCCAGACGGCCCGAACCGTCCGGCCCGCTTGTCCCGTCCAACTCGGTGCCCTCGGCATCCGGGAAGCGATGGCGCACACGGCGGCCCGTGGTTTGAATCCCGTCGCCAAAGAGCCAGGTATAACGCGCGCCGGGCGAGGGCTGGGCGGTAAAGGTGACATACTGGCCCGGCGCAAAGACCGGCGGCTCGATGGTGAAGGCCGCAACCGGGCTGCGCGCATCGGCGTAGCGCGGCTGCTGCGCGCCGCCGGAGACCGCCAGCGGCAGGCCTGCATTGCCGCCCGCGCGCGTCTGGCCGTACTTCACATTGTCGAAGGTCACATCCGCCACGTCGCCGATCATCGTGGAATCGGCCAGCGGCGGCTGGTCCAGCGCCCAGATGTTGCGAAAGGTAAATTCATGCAGGCCGGGGTATTCCTGCTCCAGTTGCGCCAGCGAGTACCAGTTATCCAGGAAGAGATTCTCGAAGGTAAAGTTGGAGTGATCGCCTTTGGCCTCCTTTGCGCCCCAGAAGCCGAGCAGGCCGAAGGTCTGGCCGCAGGCGCCGATGCCGGCGTGGAGAATATCGGAGTCGCGCAGGGTAAAGTTGCGCGAGTTGAAGCTCTTGCGCGGCCAGCCCGCGCGCACAATGTTCGAGATGCTGGTGGAGAGCACGCTGTGCTCGATGAGAATATTTTGCACATCGTGGCCGGGGCGCAGCAGGTCCTTGTCGTTGTAGCCGTCCCAGTTGCCCTGCATGGCGAAAACATCGTCGGAGGCGCGCAGAAACGAGTCGCGCACAATGGTGTCGCCGCCGCCCAGCCAGTCCATGCCGTCCTGGTTGGCGTTGGCGGGGTTGCCGCCGATCAGGCGCAGATCGTCAAAGGTGAATCCAACGGAATCCTTCATCTGGATCGACCAGGTGCGGGAGCGGACGATGCAGGTCAGGCCGTCGATCTCGACGTTGCGGGCTTCCAGCGCGCCGATGCAGTGCCAGTCGGGCTTCTGCATCCAGCCTTCGTCGTTGTTGGGGTCCTGAGGGCCGTCGTAGACGATGGTTCCCCGGCCCAGAACCTTGACGTTTTGCACCTTCCACAGGTTCAGGCTGCCATAGAAATAGGAGCCGGGCGCCAGATAGAGGGTCTCGCCGCTTTTGGGGTTCAGGCTCTGGTGATAGACTCCCGGCTGATAAGCGTGAATGGCGGGATCGCGCGGCATGGGCGGAGGCGGCGCGCCGGCAAAGACAAAGAGCATCCGGGCGTAGTTGAGAAAGTCGCCGGGACGGGAGATGGAGAGCTTGGCGGGTCCGGCGAGACGGAAGCGGATCGTTTGGCCGAGCCGCGCGGGACGCAGGCCGAGCCGCCAGGGCTGAATATCGACGCCTTTGTCCCAAAAGCCCGGCTCGGCGGCGGTGATGGCCACGTCCACGGGTCCGGTTATGTCGAAGCTGACGAACTCATAATTTGCCGCCGCGTGGGCCACGTCCACCGTCTGGCCGTTGACGGTGACGGTGAAGGCGCTAGAACGCAACTCCGCCGGAACCGGCGCGGCCTGCACGCGCGCTGCGGCGTGGACGTGGGCGGCAACTGGAAGCGCGAGAAAGAGCGCGAGCAATAAACGAAAGACCAGCAAGAAGACGAACTCCGGCAAAAGAATGAGAACAAAACCACTGTAGCACCGGAAACCAAGGCGGAGATCGCGATGCAAACCTCAGTTTTCAAGACCCCTCCCTCATTCGGCCCTCTTCTTCGAGTTGGATGGAAAGTGATAAGGCGATTATGCATAAAGCGAAAAGCATTCCCGACGATATCGGCGTTTGACGAAGGTTTGGAGAAGTATCGAGAAGACAATAAACGGGAGTCAAAGGGTGGTAAAATAAGAGATCTTCAATTAGAATAACTACTTGCGCATGAAGGAGCGGAATGAAGGCAGGAAAGGCCGTTGGTGAAAGCCCTCAAAAGCAACAATCTGCGCGGAAAGTGCAGCTTTGGCTGTCTGTGCTTGAAAACGCGGACTCAGTGGAATGGCCTCCCACCATTGAAAAGCAGAACTGGCGAGTGTTCCTAAGGTCGTCGCACAGCCTTCAGGGATGCAATCACTCTGGTCTTTATCGAACGAGTCCCGTTTTTCCCGCAACGAGTGACTTTCGACCCCCCGCTCTGTCGCGCGGTACTTACCACCTTGTTTTCTATTGTTTCGATCCCGCTTTCCAGGTTCTCGGACGCCTGACCCAAAATGCGCCGAAGGCGTTGAAGTCCGGATTACTCTACTCGACTGGACTTGCTTCGATTCTATTGTTTACGAAGAACCCTAGCCATTTTAGCCAAGTCGAAAAGATAGCAGGAGTGAAAGCAAGATGCAAAGAGTTGTGGTGCATAGAACGCGGTAGAATCGCTTCGATAACTTGTGAGAGCTCAGGTCGCGCCTCATCGCGATTAAATAGCATAAAAATAGTTCCTTACGAGACGCTCCCGTTAGTTGCCAGAACAACAGTCGATGAATTCGTTGCAAACATTGCTGTTCTCGTGCCCAAGGTTCAGGTGCACCTTCCCAGTGAAGTCTCGACTTTTGTTCAGCTGGTGAGTTTGGTGAACGAACTTGTTTCGGAGATGGTTTATGTCTGCACTCCGCAGGGCCCCCCGCCAGAAACCTTGGCTGAATACACTGAAAAGCGATTCCGAGCTGACGCGCAACTGCGTCATAGGATTCTCCACCAGGATACAGACAGATTGGTTCAGATCAACGCGGCCCTTTCGTACGTCTCAACGCAGGCTTTATCCGGGGCAGTTCCAATTCTGGATAGGAGAAGCCTGATTAGGCGGTATTCATTGCTCGGTGTTGGGACTGCCACGTTGGCTCTCATGCGGATTGCACATTCGATCGAGGGTGCCTTTGCTAAGGGCGCAATCGAAGACCTCTTGGCTGACCGAGGCAGAGATGCTGCCCCTCTTCCGGGATTGGAAACGCTTCCTGACTATGATTCAAAAGAATGGAAAGAAAACTCTTTCAATAATTGGACCGGCAAGGTTGAGCCACGCCGATCATATCCAAAATTGCCTTATTTCAGCGGCCGGCTCGGCTTTAGAGAGGCCGAATATACGGTTTCCGCAGCCTTACAGGCTCTAGCCGCAGGAGCCGGTCCCGAGTGGAGTTTGCTCACCCTCACGCACGAGATGCTTCACGGCCACGTGAGAAATCTCCTGTCGATGCTCTTCCAAGGCACCCCAGACAGGCGCCCTGACCAAAAATGGAAGGAATTTTATGATCGATTCGCCGCGCACTGTAAAGGGAACGCTATTAAGAAGGAGAGTTTCCTAGACTCAATACGTGCAATCATTCTCTTTTACTGTTGCAGGACAATCACTCATGGTTCTATAACCAAATACGTAAAGGTCGACTCGTCTCAGTTGAAAGACGATACTGTTGAGCTCCAGTTTCGGCTGCTGGCCCCTGAGCATCTTTGGCTAGCATATGAAACGGAGTCCAGAAACATAAGCGAGATCTTCGTTCACATATTGGATGTTCACTATTTTTACTGTAGCTCGCATTCCAATTACATCCCCCTCATCTGGCGTTCCTGGTCTAACGTCCCTCAAGTCTGGGGTGACCTGCGTCAGTATCTCCTTCGCAGTCTTTTGATCTTGGCGTCGAAAACTGACGGTAGCCCGTATGAGCGGTTCGTTGCCGCCCGGGCGCGTTTGGTTGAGCTTCTTGGTTCCTTGCAGACAAATCAGAGCAGCCGCTCGCCAGTTATAGATGAAGCGCTGAAGAAGCTTCGGAGCGAGGTTTACACTGAAGAGCAACTTTACTACTCGTTCGATGCGAGTCTGATTTTGGTCGATTTGGTTCAGAACGTGCTTACCTCGAGCAGAATACGAGGGGCATTGAACGCGGACCCTCACCTTAGTGTTGCGAAGACAACGTCCTTTGAAGAGTGGCTGGTTTATGACATGCCGAACGAATTCGTCGACGACAGCGTAGTCTCGCCGACGGCCTTTCTTGCTGATCGATTGTCGCGGGAACGGGGGGAACTAGATGAGGCGGCGCTCGAAGCTAGGACTTCGGCAGTTTTTTTAGCATGTGCATCGCATGTTAAAGGAGGAAAATCGTGGTTGAAGCAATGACGGGAATTAGCAGCCTCGCAGACAAGCGCTACTACCATTTCGTCTTAGCCAAGACGGAAGCTACAGGCCTAGATGCCTGTTGGAGAAAGCTGCGCGCTCTTGGCGATGTCCTTCGGCCCAAGGCAGCAGTCCCCCTTGGGGCGCCGGGTTTCGCTCTAGAACACCGTAAACTAAAGTCCGAGCAGGCCTATGCTCGGGGCGAGGCCGCCATTATCCTTTCGGAAAAGGGCAATGGACGGCCGCCTTTCCATTACGACATCTTTGCCGCGAAGATCAGCCTTCGTTCTGAGGATTATGTGCTTCTTGGGTTTCCCTTTCTTTCG
>Ga0181536_10003503_pt1 | contig 17056 bp, 21 predicted proteins | sample PEATcosm2014_Bin_41_FD_121105 | JGI IMG/M metagenome (GOLD analysis project Ga0181536, IMG submission 121105) | Peatland microbial communities from MTU Mesocosm Facility, Houghton, MI, USA - PEATcosm2014_Bin17_60_metaG | ecosystem: Environmental > Terrestrial > Soil > Wetlands > Peat | place... | reverse complement strand
CGCCACCGTGGGAAAGCCGATGCCCGTCGCGAACACGCCTTCATTGAAAAGCTCCGCTGAAAGACGATGCGCCTTCGCGGCGTCGCCCACCATCACGGGCGTGATGGGGGTCTCGCTGATTCCCGTGTCGAATCCCAGTTCCGTCAGCCCCTTCTTGAAGTAACGCGTATTCTTCCAGAGCTGTTCGATGCGCTCCGGCTCCTGTTCAAGCACGTCGAACGCAGCAAGGCACGCCGCGGCCACGGCGGGCGGATGCGAAGTCGAAAACAGAAACGGGCGCGCGCGATGGTACAGGAACTCGATCAGGTCCTTTGTCCCGCAAACGTAACCGCCGAGAACGCCGATGGCCTTCGACAGCGTTCCAACCTGGATATCCACGCGGCCGTGCAGCTGGAACAGATCGACGGTGCCGCGTCCGTTGCGCCCGAGTACGCCGGAGGCATGCGCGTCGTCGACCATCATGATCGCGCCGTGCCGTTCGGCATGTTCCACCAGATCCGGCAGCGGACCGATATCGCCGTCCATCGAAAACACGCCGTCGGTAATGAGCAGCTTACGTCCGGTGGTGGAGTCGAGGTCGTCCAGAATGCGGCCGGCCGCGTCGTGATCCTTGTGCGGGAAGACGTGAATCTTCGCTTTCGACAATCGGCAGCCGTCGATGATGCTGGCGTGATTCAACGCGTCGGAGACGATGTGATCGTCCGGCGTGAGGACGGCCGCGACCGTCCCGGCGTTGGCCGCGAAGCCCGACTGGAAGACGACGCAGGCCTCGACGTTTTTGAATTGGGCAATGCGGCGCTCCAGCTTCATGTGGAGGTCCATCGTGCCGGCGATGGTGCGAACGGCGCCCGATCCCGCTCCGAACCTGCGCGTGGCCTCGACGGCGGCTTCAATCAGTTTCGGGTGGGTGGTCAGGCCGAGGTAATTGTTCGAGGCGAGATTGATGACGTCCTTGCCGTCGTAGCGCGACTGGGCTGCGCTCGGTCCTTCGAGGACGCGGAGGCGTTGCCAGGTGCCGGCGGCTTTCCATTCCGTGAGCTGATCGCCGAGATATGCAAGAGGGTTCGTTCGTGCCATGGCGTCTTGATTGTCGCTCAGGAAGCCGGCGGAACCGCCTGCTCCACATCACTCGTGTGATTCTTCTTCTTCGGGCGGCTCCTCGAGCGATTCCGGACGAGCGGCGACTCGCTTCAGTGCAGCCAGAATCGGGCCTGAAGTGAAACCGGCGCGGCGCAGCCTCCGGTATGCGGCGGCCAGCTTGCGGTCGTCGTCGATGCGTCCGGCCGCGGCGAGTGAAGACATCCGGCGTTCGATATAGGCGTCGATCAGATCGGCTTCGCTTTTGCCGTCGAGCGCGTGATCGACAGCCTCGGTTGCGAGATTCCCGGAAATGCGCCGCGCGCGAAGATCGGTCAGGAGTCGCTGGCGTCCGAAGCCATCGTTCTGAAGGCGCACGGCGGCGAACGTCTCGGCGAACCGGCGGTCGTCGAGGTAGCCGATGTCTTTCAGGCGATCGATGACGGCATCCACCGCGCCAGGCCGCGCCGCGCGCATGTGCAGCTTCGAACGCAGGTCTCCGGTCGAAAACGCACGCATTCCCAGGCACTTCACGGCGAATTCGAATAACTCCTCGTCCGCGAGTCTTCGGGGCTTTCTGGGCTGCTGCACGCTGTACAGAAGTGTACCGGATGCTTCACTGCGCATCGTATGCCGGAAGCGGAACGAAGTATACTGTGAGTGGCTTTCACGTAAAGGAGAAAGCAACAATGAGCAAGGACGGAACAGCGAACTTTTTCCTCGGACTGGGAATCGGCATTGGGGTTGGCCTGCTCTTCGCGCCGAAGTCGGGCGAGGAGACACGCGATATTCTGCTGGGCAAGGCCGATGAAGGCAGGGACTTTCTGAAGAAGCAGGCTGCGGACCTGCGCGCCAATTCGGAGGACATTATCGAAAAGAGCCGGGAAGCGATCCATCGCCAGAAGGAAACGCTGAGCGAGGTCATCAATCGCCAGAAGGATTCGCTGAGTGACGCGATCGAGGCAGGGAAGCAGGCCTATCGCGAAAAAGTCGAGCCGAATTCATCCACGCAGACGATGTAAGGAACGGAAATGAGAGGTTAGCGGAGGGCCATGCCGGAAGAGACATTTCGCTGGGTGATCACGGGCGGCGTTGCGATTGCGGCGCTGTGCATTCTGATCATGGCTGCGACTGCAATCGCGCTTTATCGGGTCGTGTCGCGAGTCCAGGCCCGCGTGGACGATGTGGCGGGACGCGTGGAGCCGCTGGTCGATACCGTGCGCGGACTGACCGCCGAAAATGCTCCGAAGTTCTCGAAAATCGCGAGCAGCGCCGTAACGATCGCCGCCAATGCGGAGGATATTTCGGGTGTGGCCAAAGACCAGGCGCATCGCTTTGCCGAAGTGGGACGCGATATCGCGGACCGCACCAAGGCGCAGGTGGCGCGCGTGGACGCCGCCGTCGACGAAACGGTGGAGAATGTCCAGCACGCCGGCGAGAACGTCAAAGCGGCGGTGCTGAAACCGATGCGCGAGGCGGGAGCGGTAGCCGCGGGGCTGAAGGCCGCTTTTGCGACTTACACACAGGGCAAACGTCCTACGGTGGACCACACCACCCAGGACGAAGAGATGTTTATTTAAGAGTCTGCATGTTGTGCACGCACTCTGCGTGCCGCGTCGGCAACTCATGCCGACGCAGTCTTTCTTCGCGCGAGAAACGCGTGTCGAGAAGAGTCTCGACACGGCACGCAGGAGTGCGTGCGCTACGCGCCTTCAGACAGCTACTTCGTTAGCGGGGGGCTACGCGACCTTCTGGACTTTGCCGTTGCGGATGCAGGACGTGCATGCGCGCAGCCGCTTGTGCGCGCCATTGACGATGGCACGCACCGTCTGCAGATTCACATTCCAGCGGCGATTGCTCACGTTATGGGCGTGACTGATCTTATGCCCGAACAGCGGACCCTTGCCGCACACTTCACACACTCTTGCCATTTGCGAGAAAACTCCTGAATCATCAATCCTAGCAGAATCATTTCGTTGACGGCAAATTCGCCCGGTTGAAACAAGGCTGTGTTATCTTGCCAGCGGAGGTTCAAATGACGATCAGCGAAATGTTTCTTCCGGAATTCGATCAGGAGATGGCGAATACGCGCAAGATCCTGGAGTGTGTACCCGAAGACAAGTTCACATGGAAGCCTCACGAAAAGTCGATGACGCTGGGTCGGCTCGCCAGCCACGTGGCTGAGATGCCGAACTGGGCCGTGCTTACGATCAACCAGGACAAGCTCGAGCTGACGCCGGGCACGAAACCCTTTCTGGCGGGATCGAAGGCTGAGCTGGTGGAAGCGCTGGACAAGAACGTCGCGGAGGCGCGCCAGGCGATCACGGGCGCGAGCGACGAGCACCTCGCCAAAACCTGGAGTCTCATCTACGGCGGGAATACGGTTTTTTCGCTGCCGCGCGCGGCCGTTCTGCGCGGGATGGTCATGAGCCACATCATTCACCACCGCGGTCAGTTGAGTGTTTATCTGCGATTGAACAATGTAGCGATTCCGGGGATGTACGGGCCTTCGGCCGACGCGAATGCGTTCGCAGCCGCGTCTTAAGCGGGCGGAAAAAGCCGCTCCCTCACGGTCGCGGTTAGGAAAGTATTTTTAACTTAATCGTTCGGCGCCACGAGTTCCGAGAGATTGCCGATCATCTGCTGTTCGGCCGGGGAATAACGATTGCGGAATTCCTCGCTGTTCATGCGCGCACGCCGGTCTTCCTCCGGCATGGCGCTGAGGCGTCCCAGCTCCCGGCGTATGGTCGCTTTCCGTTCGTCCGGCAGGGCCCTGAACTGCTGCAGCGACCGGCGCACCTGGTTCTGCCTTGGCTGCGGCAGACTCTGCAATCGCTCCACTTCCAGAGTCGCACGCTGTTTGGCGGTCGGGGGCATATCCTGGAACTCCCGGAACTTCTCCAGGATTTCCTGACGCCGCTGTGGTGGCAGATTGGCCAGGGCTTTCTGGCGCTCTTCCGGCGTCATTTGCGCCAGACGCTGAAGAGCCTGGACGCCCGGCTGATTGTTCTGACCCGCGGCCTTTTTCGCGGCGCTCGGGCGCGGTGCCGCATCTCCGCGCGCCTCCTCCTGGCCCGCGACGAGAGGGGCCAGCAGGAACCAGCCCAACAGGGAAAGCACGACTGCGCGGCCAGAAGTCATTCTGAGATGGCTTTTGCGTTGCCGGGAGCGGCCGCTGCATTGAACTGGTGCAGCAGCTGAATGTCGTCGAGCGTCTGCTCAACCTGGTCGGCCTCGCTCACCGAAACACTTGTGGCGGCCGGCGCAGTTGGCACGACCGCTCGTCCTCCCGGATGGTCAAACAGAAATCCGGCGGCAATCAGAAGAATGGCAGCAGTCAGCGGCAGTACAGGCTTCCACTGGGCAAAGCGCAAAGACTCGACCAGGCGCGTGTACCAGGGGGCAGCCTCGGCGGCATCGATCCGCTGCCAGAGACGCCGGTTGAAATCGAGGCTGACCGGTGCGGGTTGCCATACATCGAGTGCGTTCCAGACCGCTGCCTGCTCCATGCGGAACGCGGCGCAATCCGCGCAGTTCTCCATGTGCCGTTCGAGAACGGCGCCTCTTGCGCTGTCCAGACGGCCCGCCGAATAGTCGAGCAGAATGTGCGCCGTCTCTTCTTTTCGCAAAGGACAATTCATCGTGCACCTGCCGTGACCATGTGCGCGAGCCTCGCCCGCAAAGTTTCGTACGCGCGGAACAGCAGACTTTTCACCGCCGATTCCGAGCATGCCAGAACGTTTGCGATTTGCGAGTATTCCATCTCCTCGTACTTGTGCATCAAAACCGCCGCCCGCTGCTTCTCCGGCAGCATTGCAATCGCTTCTCTCACTTCCCACAGCCTGGCCTGAACCACCATTTGCTGCTCCACCGACGGTTTCCGGTCGGCCACTTCGCGTGCCGGTCCGTCCCCGTCTCCGTCATCGTCCAGCCGAACCTGCCCCCGTTCGTTCCGCCCGTCCCGCAGGCTGTTCAGCGCAAGATGCGTGGCAATTAGAAACAGCCACGTCGTGAATTTGGCCGTCGGCTCATACGTTCCGCGCGACCGGTAAACCCGCAGAAAAACCTCCTGCGAGAGTTCCTCCGACACCGCCTCATCCTGCACCATCCGGTACAGGAAATGAACCACTGGGTTCCGGTGCTTCTCAAGGAGTACACGAAAACTCTCCTCGTCGCCGTCCCTGACCCGCAGCATCAGCTGGGCGTCAAGATCAGGAGCCGGCGAGGCTCCCATAGCCGTGTTAACCCCTTGCGCCATGAATAGTTTCTCTCAGCGGCGCGCGAAATGAAAGAATTTTCATTCGGTCTCGCATCGAAGGGTGCGGCTCATCAGCCGCTGAAGGGCTTCGCGTGGCGGTCGCCCGTGGTTGAGTACGGCGTGCATTTCCGCGGCGATCGGTAAATCGACCCCGTGCCGGGAAGCGAGTTCTATTGCTACGGCGGTAGTTTTTACTCCTTCGGCGATCATTGGTGTGGCGTCCAAAATACGGTCCAGGTCCAAGCCGGAGGCAAGTTTGAGACCAACCTGACGATTGCGGCTGAGATCGCCGGTGCAGGTCAGCACTAAATCGCCCAAGCCTGCCAAACCGGAGAGCGTCTCGGGCCTGGCACTGAGTGCAACCGCTAACCGATTCATTTCAGCCAGTCCGCGCGTGATCAGCGCGGCGATGGCGTTGTGTCCGAGCCCCAGGCCGTCGCTGATTCCAGCGCCTATCGCTATGACATTCTTCATCGCTCCGCCGATTTCTACGCCGACAGGATCGTGGCTCCCGTAAACGCGGAAAGTTGGACCGGAGAAGGCCCACTGAACTTCGGTGACAAGACCCTGGTCGTCAGAAGCGAGTACGACGGCTGTCGGATGGCCAGTGGCGACTTCCCTGGCGAAAGTCGGTCCGGAGAGCGCGGCGATCCGGTAACCGGGTCCGGTGACCGACCGGATGACCTCCGTCATGCGCAGCATGGTGGTGGATTCCAGCCCCTTGGTGGTGCTAACGATGTGCATCCTGGCTGTCAGCCACGGCTGCATCGCGGTGTAGACTTGTCGAACCACATGGGACGGCACGGCGCTGACCACCACATCGGCTCCCGACAACGCTTCTTCCAGCGAATGGCCAGCCTGAACATTGCCGGGCAGTTCGACCCCGGGGAGAAAGACGTCGTTGATGCGGGTTTCCTGGATACGAGCGGCAAGATCGGGCTCGTAGACCCAGAGCCGGACGGTTGAGAACCTGGGCGCGAGGACACACGCCAGCGCGGTACCCCAACTGCCGCCGCCGATGATGGCCAGTGTCATGAGTCAATTGTGGGGCGGGCAATCCTGCCTGCAGCCGGCTTTCCAGCCGGCTGGACTCGCTGGAAAGCGAGTCCGCAGCCTGAAAGGCTGCCCCACATCAGATGGCCCGCATTGTCGGGAATCAGCCTGGACATGCCGTTCAACCCACGGTCCGCCGGAACTGGAACACGTGCTCCTCACCAGCGCGAATGCGGGTGATGTTCTCGCGGTGCCGGTGGATGATGAGGGCGGCCGCGGCGAGGGACGCGATCATGACCGGCCAGTCCGGGTGAAGGATCAGGAAGCAGGCGACTGGAAAGAGTCCTGCCGCGACGATCGAGCCGAGCGAGAGGTAGCGCGTCCAGGCGACGATGCCCACAAAAATCAGGACGACGGCGAGAAGAGGTACCGGCGTGAGAACCGCAAACGCCCCGACGAAGGTTGCGACCGCCTTGCCGCCCTTGAAGCCGAGCCATACCGGGAACGCGTGCCCGGCGAGCACGGCCAGAGCGGCGAAGCTCATCCAGAACGTGCTGCCTCCCGAGAGCGCACCCGCAATCCAGACCGCGGCCGCGCCTTTGAGGCCATCCAGAACGAGCGTCAGGACGCCCGCCTTTCGGCCGGTGGTGCGCAGGACGTTGGTGGCGCCAATGTTTCCCGAGCCGGCGGCGCGCACGTCCGCGCCGGTCATCAGCTTGACGACGATCAGACCGAAGGGAATGCTGCCGATGAGGTAGGCGATTACGACGGCGATGGCGCCCATCATGTGCGCGTCGTTCCTGTGTGAGATGCGGCGCCGACTCCGGCGAGGGAATACGACGCCAGCTTCGAATAGACCGACCCGCGCGGGCCCGGTTTGCTCAGGTACAGATGGAAATCGACGGCATCGAAACTGCCGAAATCGGGATTGTTCATGGAAGCGATGTGTTCTCGCAGGTCGCGAATGTTTTCGTTCTTGATTTTTGCAAGGGTCAGATGCGGCGAGTAGGGGCGTTCTTCGCGCGCGCAGCCCAGCGGGACGAGCGCGTCGTCAATCGACCGGGCGAGTTCGCCCAGCGCGGGTCCGGATTGTACGCCCGCAAAAAATACGCGCGGATGGTGCGGATTGGGGAAGAAACCGAAACGCGCCACCGATATTCCGATGTTGCCTGGCGGCCGAAGCTCCCCGAGCGCTCGCTCCAGCTCGGCCAGTCGATGTTCGGGCCACTCGCCGATGAATTTGCTGGTAATGTGCAGGTTTTCGACGGGCGTCCAGTTGAGGCGGGCCAGCGGACGCAGCTCTCCGAGCAGCCGCTCGATGTTATCGAGGACGCGCGGGGCGATGGCGATACCGGTGAACAACCGCATCGTCGATTATTCTGTCATGTAATGACACGGGTTCGCATCGTTCACTGGAAACCAGCCGAAGCCGAGGCGCTCGTCGAGACTTGTCGCGCCGGAGGATTCGAAGTGGAATTCGATGCGACCGATCTTCCCCTGGTGGCTAAGACGATCCGGCGGACGATGCCGGATGCCCTGGTGATCGACTTGACGCGCATGCCGAGCTACGGGCGCGAACTGGCGTTTGCCATTCGGCGGACCAAATACACGCGGCAGATTCCCATCGTTTTCGTCGACGGCGAGCCGGAGAAAGTGGAAGCGATCCGGCGGCAATTGCCCGACGCGGTGTTTGCTTCCCGCAAGCAACTCTGCGCGCGCATTAAAGCCGCGTGCGGGCGCCGAATTCCGAATCCGGTGACACCGCCGGGGGTGATGGAACGCTACGCGTCGCGGTCGAAGGCGCAGAAGCTGGGGATTAAAGAAGGCTCGACGGTGGCGCTGTTCGATGCGCCGCGCGATTATGCGGCGGTGCTTGGAGAACTGCCCGCGGGCGTGGAACTGGTGGAGGATCCGGATGACGTCCATCCTGTGACGCTGTGGTTCGTGCGCGATCCGCGGGAGTACCAGGCCGGCTTGCGGCGCATGCGGACGATCGCGGACCGGACCAAACTCTGGGTCGTCTGGCGCAAGGGATCGACGGACGGGCTGACCTCGAACCTGATCCGGGAAGCGGCCAACGAAGCGGGCCTCGTCGATTACAAGATTTGTGCCGTCAGCTCAGAATGGAGCGGCATGGTCTTCGCGCGCAGGAAAAAAGTGTGAAGGGATCAAATGTGGGGCAGGCGGTTCCGCCTGCCCTGGCCCTGGGGCCGATTCTGCGCCGGGCGTTTTACAAGCGCGGAGCCGTTGAGGTGGCGCGCGAACTGCTCGGAAAGATCCTCGTACACGGCGCGACGGCCGGAATCATTGTCGAGACCGAAGCCTATCTCGGCGGCGACGATCTCGCATCGCATTCGGCTGTCGGCATTACCAACCGGACGCGCGTGATTTTCGGTCCGCCCGGTCATGCTTACGTCTATTTGTCATATGGCATGCACGAGTGTTTGAACATTGTGGCGGAGCCCGATGGTAAAGCCGGGTGCGTTCTGATTCGGGCGCTCGAGCCGGTGACCGGATTCGACGCAATGTACCGCAGAAGGCCTGCCGCACGCACGGATCGCGACCTCACATCCGGTCCGGGAAAACTAACGCGCGCGCTGGCGATTACGCGCGCGCACAATGGCGTCGACATGACGCGGGGCGATCTGGTGGTGCGCGAGCCGGAACAAAAAACTGCCGTCGAGATCGAAGTCACGCCGCGAATCGGGATCACGAAGTGCGCGGATTTGCCCTTGCGGTTCCTCGTCAGAGGAAATCGTTTCATTAGCCGGTAACAGGCATTTGGCAGTATATGAAGATGGCTGGCGAACTATGGCTGATCCGTCATGGCGAAACCGAATGGAGCCTTTCCGGAGCGCATACGGGGCGCACGGACTTGCCGCTGACGCCAAACGGTGAAATGAGAGCTGCGAGGGTCGGGAAGCTTCTCGCAGGGCACGATTTCGCGATGGTCCTGACGAGTCCGCTGCAGCGCGCGCGCCGAACATGCGAACTCGCGGGCCTGGGTGGCAAGGCGCTGGTCGATCCGAATCTGGCCGAATGGGACTACGGAAGGTACGAAGGGCGGACTACCAGCGAGATTCAGGAAGAGCGTCCCGGATGGTCGTTGTTTCGCGATGGCGTTCCCGGCGGAGAAACGATCGAACAGGTCGCGGTGCGCGCGCAGGCTGTGATCGATCGCGCGGCCGCGGCTTGGGGCGACGTGGCGCTGTTCGCGCATGGACATATTCTGCGAATCCTCGCTGCGTGCTGGCTGGGCCTGCCGCCGGACGCGGCGCGTCTTTTCGCGCTGGGTACGGCGAGCGTGTCGACACTCGGCTACGAACGCGAGACGCGCGTGATTGCGCGCTGGGATCTGCAGTAGGCGCCACACCCTCACTGGAAAAATATCCGCCACAGCGTCACCGTCAGCGCGTGCGTGACCATACTGGCCTGCACGCTGCGCGAGCTCTTCCAGGCGAGGCCATAGAAAAAACCGGCGATCGCGACCACGATGGCGAAGCGCCAGTTCGGAAACGTGCCGTGATAGCCGAGGTGCGCGCTTCCGAAGAGAATGGAAGTGACGATCAGCGCCGCAATCGAACTGCTGGTCCATCGCTCCATCCACTGCTGCAGCAGTCCGCGAAAGAAAAATTCCTCCGAGAGCGCGACGACCCAGAGAATACCGAAGAAGGTTCCGATCGACTGCAGGGGATTCAGGGGCGCCGCTCGCAGGCTCACGAGGCCGAGCGCCCAGAATGCGAATCCCGCGAAGGGCAGTAACATCGCGAAGTATCGAATACCCGTGAGCCATTCGTCGCGGTTAGGCACGAAACGGAATTCGGTCCGCGCATTCCCGCGAACCATGAGGATCGCCATCGCAGCCGTGCGAATCAGCATGATGTGTCCCATCACCGAAATGGACAGCCTGGGAATCGGCGACAGGTAGATGCGGTCGAACACCTTCGCCAGAACAACAGCCGCGAGCAAAAGCAGAAACAGCGCGTCCGTCGCGAACGCCGCGGGCAGAACCAGATACCAGAAAGACACCGCTGCAGTTATCATCAGCAGAACGAGGAACGGGATCGGGCTGAACTGGCCCGTGGGAAGAGCGTAGACGAAATAAGGCGCGATCGCACTTGCGGTCAGGATGCACGCGAGGAACATTTTTCCGCGCGCGGCCAGCGCGACGTGCGGCGCCTCGAACCCCGGCAGCAGATAGAATGGAAACTCGATGAGGAACGCGGCCGCAACAGGCAGGGCCGCCCACTCCGGGATGCCTTTCATGCGAGCGTATATCCACGCTCCCAATCCGAGCAACGCCCAGCCCGCGCCCAGGACCGCCCGGAAGCGGCCGAGCGAATTTGGCATCGCGGTCATCATAGCATTTGCTGTTACAGGTGCAGTGTGTGCGGCTGAACCTCCCGCCGACCTTGCAAAACGCGTCGCGCATCGCGAGAGCGAGACCGCCGAAGAGCGCCGGCAATATGCCTACACACAGTCCGTCCGGCTTCAGGAACTGGATACTCGCGGCCAGCAGCAGGGCGAGTACCGCGAAGTTCGCGAAGTCGTCTTTTCACCCACCGGAGACAGGACGGAGCGTTTCGCGAGCCAACCGATATCGCGACTGAAGAATCTCGAAATGTCGCCGGAGGACTTCGCGGACATCCGTAACATCCAGCCATTCGTAATGACCGAAGACAAGCTGCGGATTTACGAAGTGCAATACAAAGGCGAGGAGCTCGTGGACGGTCAAACCTGCTGGGTGCTCTCGATTCGTCCCCGGCAGATTCTATCGGAACAGAGATTATTCGACGGAATGCTCTGGATCAAACAGGACGATTTCTCGGTGATCCGGAGCGAAGGAAAAGCCGTGCCGGAGATCCTGAGTCTGAAGCAGGAGAATCTTTTTCCGCGCTTCACGACGGTGCGCCGGTTGGTCAACGGCTTCTGGTTCCCGGCGATCACGTCGGCGGACGACACGCTCTATTTCCGCAGCGGACCGGTCCGCGAGAAACTTGTCATTCGCTACAACGACTACAAGAAATTCGGCTCGGAAAGCACGATTACTTTCGATAAGTAGGGACTACTTCTTCGGCGTTGCAACCAGGAACGGTTCGACGGTGAGAGGGAGTTTAAACGGAATGGTCTCGGGAGGCTCGCAGACAGTGTTGCCGCACTGCTGAAAAGAAAGTTTGCCTGACAATGCGGTCCTTCCGGCGTCGACCGGGAATTTGAGCAGCAGCGAGCCGAGGCACTGAAACGAACCACCGAGCAATGCGCTGTCGCCGGGAAGCTCAAATGACTGGCGGACGATTTTCGGATCGTCGAAAGTAATCGCAGTGGAGCTATACACGTGCCATCCGGGCTCCACTCTGAACCTCGCGAAGAAGCCGATCTCCTGGCCTGCGAACGCCTCTGCGGCGGCAAGCCCGATCTCCACCGTGAGCGCGCCGCTCCGCAGAGTCACTGCCGCAGCGTCCTGCCCGGCGTTTCCGAATTCTCGCAAAGCGATCGTTGACGCGGTCACGCGGTGCTGGTAGTTCGGCACGAAATATTTGCGAGTCACCGTGCCGTCGGGGGCAACCAGATAGTCCACCGGATGTGGCACGCCCCAGGCTCGCAGCGCCGGAGCGATGTTGGTATTAAAGATGCCGAAGCTGCGGATCACGGCGCTGTCGCGATCGGACAGCAGCGGAAATCCGATGCCGTACTTTTCCGCAAAGGCCTGGAGGATCTCGCGGGAATCATAACTTACCGCCGCCATCCGCACGCCATTTTGCTCCAGCATCGAACGCGACTGTTCCAACTCGACCAGTTGGGAGCGGCAATAGGGTCACCAGTCGGCGCTGCGATGAAATACCAGCAACAAGCCGTTCGGCCCGGTAAGATTCCCCAGCGATCTCAGCGCGCCGCTTTGATCCGGCAAGGCGAAGTCGGGAATGCGCTGGCCGGTCGCGGGGCCGGTCGCGTAGCGATCGTTGGTTGCATTCACGTGCTGTGCGTACAACTCATCGGAGACGGGCTCGCCGGCGGCGCGCCGCCGTAAAAACTCCCGCATGATCGCGGCTTTCTCTTCCAGATCGTTTGGAGGTTCGTGGTTCATCGAAATTCCAGTGTATTAGCCTGGACAACCGCTCCCTCACGGTCACGGCTCAGTAACGTTTTTCGGTTTAAACGAACGCTCGCGGTTTTTACTGAGTTGTGACCGTGAGGGAGCGGTAACGGAATCGCAGAGACAGCTTACTAACTCAAGCCGCCGTCCACCGCGACGACTTGTCCCGTAATAAATCGGGTACTCTTCAGGAAAAAAAGTACGGCTTCGGCCACTTCTTCGCCAGTTCCGGCGCGCCCCGCCGGCGTGGCTTCGATGAAGCGCTCAATCCGTTCGTCGATTTTGTCGAACGGGATCACGCCCGGCGCAACGCTGTTCACGGCGATCTTCGGTGCCCAGGCTTTCGCCAGCGCCTTGGTCAGCATGACGACGCCTGCCTTCGAAGCGCAGTAATGCGCGTGCTCGGGCCACGGCCGCAGCGCGCCGAGCGAACTGATGTTAACGATGTGTCCGCCATCGCCCTGAAACATGATCCGCGCCGCCGCCTGGCAGCAGAAGAAAACGGATTTCAAGTTGACGGAGTGAATGAAATCCCAGTCGGCTTCCTCGATCCGAAGAGGATCGAAGCGGGTGAAGCGCGCGGCATTGTTCACGAGACCGTCGAGCTTTCCAAATCGTTCGGCCACCCGATCGAACATCGTGCGAATTTCCGCGACGTTTTCCAGGTTGGCCTGAAACAATGGCGCGCCGCCGCATGCGTCAGCCGTCGCACGGGCCTCCTTTTCGGAGTTGCCGTAATGCATCGCAACCTGCGCGCCTTCGGCCGCCAGTGCAAGCGCGATGGAGCGGCCAATCCGTTTTGCCGCGCCCGTAACCAGAATGACTTTACCCTTCATGAGGCCACTGGCGGCTCCGGATGGAGCTCCTCTTCTTCAGCCAGCGAAACCGGCAGCCGCGGCGGTTCGGGAAGCCGATGGGTCCAGTTCGCCCAAGTCCAGTAGACGGCCGTCATGGTGCTGAGTACGCCGGCGCACGCGCCGATCTGCCTCGGCGTGAACACGGTCGTCGCGGCTCCGGCAGCCATCATCGAAATCATCATCGTGGACCAGGTCAACGATTCCAGCGTAGCGAAAACCCGGCCGCGGAAGCGGTCCTCGACGTGCCGCAGCAATTGGGAGAAATTCAGCACCGAGCTCACCGCCACGCCGGCGCGGGACAGGGCGATAAAGACGCAGGCCAGCGCGAGCGTCGGCATCTGACTGAACAGGATGTAAGCGCCGCCGTGAATCACGTAGACGACGGCGATGGTGCGCTTGTACTGGACAAAGGTGAGACGTTTGCCCAGCCAGTAGCCCACCCATCCGCCGATGAGCAGACCGATGCCCGCGAAACCCCAGATCACGCCGATGCCGAGCGGCCCGGCGTTGAAAACTTTTTCGCCGAATAAGGTGAAAAGGATCTGGGCCGCGCCGCCCCCGCTGGCCCAGCCCACGCTGACCATGGCGAGGCCGAACAGCAGCGGCGTCGCGCGCATATAGCGCAGCCCGTCACGGAACTGAACGAAGCCCGTCTCTTCTGTTTTCCGCGCGATGCCGGCGGCGCGGAAGCCTTCGGGGCGGCGCAATGCCGAGATGCACAGCGCGGAAACTATGAACGAAAGTGCGTTGAAGGCGAAAGCGATCCGGTAGCCGTACTGCGCTCCCGCCGCGCCCAGAAACGCGCCCACGGTCAGACTCGCCCAGGACGTCGTCTGTGTCATCGTGTTGGCGACGTGAAGTTCTTCGGGTGTCGTGATACTCGGCAGGATCGACGACCGTCCGCTGGTGAAAAAGGGCGATGCGAACATCAGACCCGCGCTGAGCACATAGAGGAGCAGCGTGCTCTGCTGGTGGATGCACAGAATGAACCCCAGGGCGAGGATCGCGCGCGTGAGATCGCTGGCGATCATGACGCGCTTCCGGTCGAGACGGTCGAGCAGCACGCCGGCGATGGGTCCGGCCGCCAGCATAGGGACCGCGCGCGAGAGGAATACCGCGGTGACCACGATCCCGGGGTTGGCGTGTTCCATCGCGAGGCTCAGCACGGCGATGTTGTTGAAGTGGTCGCCGATCTCGCTGACGACCTGACCGGTCCATGTCCAGCGGTAGTTCGGGTTGGAGCGAAGCAGTCTGGTGAACGCGCTCATCGCGGTGGAATGTGGCGCACGCACTCCTGCGTGCCGCGTTGGCACTCATGCCGACGCTGTAATTCCTCGCCAGACCAGGTGTCGAGACGAGTCTCGACACGGCACGCACGAGTGCGTGCGCCACGCGCGCAGGCCATACAAATCCTTACCGCTTGGCCTCCTGCCAAAGCGCTTCCAGTTCTTCGATCGGCGTGCCGGACACTTGCTTCCCGCGATCCGCCAGACGGCGTTCGATATGTTCGAATCGTTTACGGAACTTCGAGTTCGTCCGGCGCAGCGCCTGTTCGGGATCGACCTTATAAAAGCGCGCCAGATTCACAATGACGAACAGCAGATCGCCCAGTTCGTCTTCGATCCGGTCGTGGGATCCCTCCGCGCACGCCTCGGCAAATTCAACGCGTTCCTCATCCAGCTTGGCCAGAACCTCGCCCGCATGGCTCCAGTCGAAGCCTGCGCCCGCCGCCCGCGAAGCGATCTGCTGCGCTTCCACCAGCGCGGGCAGAGCGCGCGGCACGCTGGAAAGCAGACCCTGTGGCGCGCCTTTCACGCGGCGTTCCTCGGCTTTGATCTGGTCCCATCGTTTGCGAACGTCGCCTTCCGTATGCGCGGTTTCATCGGCGAATACGTGCGGATGGCGTCGGATCAGCTTTTCATTGATCGCGTCGAGCGAATCGCCGATATCGAACAGCTTTTCCTCCGCAGCCATCTGCGCGAAGAAAACGGCCTGCAAAAGGAAGTCTCCCAGTTCCGCGCGGAGGTCGTCCCAGTCCCGCCGGTCGATCGCATCCAGTACCTCGTAGGTTTCTTCGAGCGTATACGGCTTGATCGAATCGAACGTCTGCTCGCGGTCCCATGGACAGCCGCCGGGAGCCCTCAGGCGCGCCATGATTTCCACCAGCCGCTGAAACTTCGTACCCGCGCCGACTGTGGTGTTTTCCTGCATTGTTCAAAGATGTCCAAATGTAGCACTCGCGAGTTCATACGAACACATCGACAAGCGCAGACGTGTGGCGCGCTTTCGGGCGACCGGCGACGGATAGCAGACCCGGGTCAACGAGGCATTAAAACAGGCAGCGCGCTGCCTGCATTGAACCCTTACTTCCCCACTGGCACTTTGCGCTGCAGTTCGTCGGCGAAGTTCATGAGGAAGATCACGTGGTTCTGCGTCTGCTGCGCTTCCGCGGTCTCGACCGGTATCAGCGCGGCGATGCGTTTGCCGTCCGGCGCAAGATCGTAGTTGCCGACAAAGTTCCCGAGGTTCGCGAGCTGCCTATCGGACCATACGCGCGGCTTATCCGGCACAAACGAATCCGCCTTCGCGGCGTACGTGGCCACCATAATCCGGTTGTCTTGGGTTCGGAAGAACAGTTCATGCCCGTTGCCCGACCAGACCGGGAACCTTGCTCCCTCGTTCGAGATCTGCCACTTTCCTCCCTTGTCCGGAAACGCCCGCACGTACACCTGATACGCCCCCGACTCGTCCGAAATATAGGCCAGCCAGCGGCCGTCGGGGGAAAAGGCCGGTTGGCGCTCCTCCGCCGAAGTTTGCAGGAAGCTCTCGGGCTTTCCGGCCCGCAGCCCTACACCGTCACTTTCGATGGCCGCTGCCCAGATGTCGTACGCGGTGCGCGGATTATTTTCGTAGTATGCCAACCGCTTTCCATCGGGTGTGAAAGACCATGGATACAGTGGATTCTTGTTCTGGATCAGTAGCTGGGGCTTGCCCGCCCCATCGGAGCGGACCCACCAGATGCCTCCGGGTCCCTGGAACGCGATGTAGCGGCCGTCGGGGCTCCATACCGGGCCGATGTTGGCGCCGCCGCCGAACGTCAGGCGCGTCTTGGTGTCGCGCCGGGCTTCGTACACCCAGATGTCCGTCCCGTCGTCCAATGCCAGGCGCTGGCCATCCGGCGACAGGCGCGGCCGCTGCCAGGCGCCCGGTTTCGCCAGTAGCGGCTCTGTCTTACCGGCGGCATCCAGCCACTGCACGGTGACAAGATTTCCTCCCGCCGCTCTGCCGCTGCGGTAGACCAGCGTTCCGTTTCGCGAAAAATCGAACTGTCCGAAGCCGTTTACCGTGCTGTAGGCGACCTCCTCCAGCACCGGCGACGGCGCGCCGCGCGCTTCCAGCTTGTTGGGATCGAACGGCATGGCAAACAGGGTTCCTTTATTGATGTAAACCAGGTAGCCGGTGCCGTTCGACCCCGGCAGATACCGGCCAAAAGTGCCTCCGCGTACGAGCGTTTTCCGGCGGTGATCCGCCAAAGACATGACTTCGATGTTGGCGTTATCGTAATTGGTCAACGTGTTGGAGGTGAATAGTACCGACTTACCTCCGGGCAGAATCTGCGGCCAGCGATGCGTGACTTCTCCCTGCGCCAGTTCTGTCACTGGCGTCGGTGCGCCTCCGGCGGAGGGAATCCGCGACAGAACGCCGCCGGTGTTGAAAAGCGTCGCGATGTTGTTGGTAAGCGCAGCGATGATGGTGCCGTCCTCGCCCCAACTGCCT
>Ga0181536_10003502_pt1 | contig 17059 bp, 27 predicted proteins | sample PEATcosm2014_Bin_41_FD_121105 | JGI IMG/M metagenome (GOLD analysis project Ga0181536, IMG submission 121105) | Peatland microbial communities from MTU Mesocosm Facility, Houghton, MI, USA - PEATcosm2014_Bin17_60_metaG | ecosystem: Environmental > Terrestrial > Soil > Wetlands > Peat | place... | reverse complement strand
GATTCGGGGCGCGCCACCCGTGGGCTGAAGCCACACGGCTACCTTCAAGACATCGCTCCGCGATGAGCCCCGGGCAACCAGCGCGAACCCGCGAAAAAGCCGGCGAAAACGTCCAAACTCCAGATCGAAGGCGATGCCTTCGATGTGATTCGGCGCTACGGCGACGACGAAACCGCCGCTTTCTTCGCGGACCCGCCGTACGCCGTCGCCTCCAAGCGTCTCTATCCCCACTGGCAGGTCGACCACCGCAGTCTATTCGGCCTGCTGGCAAATGTGAAAGGCGATGTCCTCCTCCCCTACGACAGCACCCGCGAGATCGCCTCACTTGCCTCGGAATTCAGGTTCGACACCCAGGCCATAGCTATGAAGAACACCCATCACGCCAAAATGACCGAGCTCGTGATCGGCAAGGACCTGTCCTTTTCGACGCCCGCGCCCCCCGCATGGCTGGTCTAAGACAGGGGATGGGCTGGCCAGCAGAGCGTATTTGCCGGGAAAACCCAACGATTTTTTTTGAAAAAAGTCGTTGCAATGGCAAATTGCCCTGGTATATTGCGCGTTCCGTCTCCCCAATTGGGATGCGGACAGCATAACCGCGAAGCCGATAACTGGCCGCCCGTCCGGCGGCCGGGAATGATGGTTTTGCACTCCAAGTAGCTGACTTGGGACAAGAAATTGATTTATGCCAGTGAAGACATTTAGGCCGCTGACGCCGTCCGCACGTTATGTAACGTATGCGGACTACAGCGACATTACGAAGGTCAAGCCGGAGAAGGGCCTGGTCCAGACCCGCAAGCGCACCGGCGGGCGCAATGTTTACGGCCGAGTGACCGCCCGTGGCATCGGCGGGGGCCATAAACAGAAAAACCGCCTGGTGGATTTCAAGCGCAAGAAGCATGGCTTCGAGGCGGTGGTCAAGACCATCGAGTACGATCCGCGCCGGACGGCCCGGCTGGCCTTGCTGGAATACAAGGACGGCGAAAGGACCTATATCATCGCCCCCAACGGCCTCCAGGTCGGCGCCAAGCTCGTCAGCGGTCCGACGGCCCCCCCGGAGGTGGGCAACTGTCTGCCCCTGCGGGCGGTCCCTGTGGGCTTGCCTATCCACAATATCGAGTTGACCCCCGGGCGGGGCGCGCAGATGGTGCGCACCGCCGGGGGTTCGGCCGCCTTGATGTCGCGCGGCGAGGGTTATGCGCAGATACGACTGCCCTCCGGCGAGATTCGCAAGGTCAACGAGAACTGCTACGCCACGATCGGCCAGGTCGGCAACACAGACCACGAGAACGTCGTCCTCGGCAAGGCCGGCCGGTCCCGTCACCGCGGCATACGGCCCATCAACCGGGGGGTGAGCCGCAATCCGGTTGACCATCCCAACGGCGGCGGCGCGGGCAAGTCCAAGTCCGGCGGCGGTTGGCAGCAGCTTACCTCGCCCTGGGGGCTCCTGGCCAAAGGCTATCGCACCCGCAACCGGAGAAAGCACTCCAATCGTTTTATCCTGGTCCGCCGCGATGGCCGGCCAATGAAGAACCTGTGAACCGGCAATCAATGACTCCATCACTCCACTTCGCTTCTTCCCATGGGACGCTCAATTAAAAAAGGTCCGTTTGTGGACTTCCACTTGCTGGAAAAGATCCAAAAGACCAAGGACGCCAAGTCCAAGACGCCGATCAAGACCTGGTCGCGGCGCTCGATGATTACGCCCGACTTTGTGGGGCTTACGTTCAGCGTGCATAATGGGAAGATCTTCAACCCGGTGTTCGTGACGGAGAACATGGTCGGGCACCGGCTCGGAGAATTCTCGTTCACCCGCACTTTCAAGAAGCACGGCGCCCACACGGCCAAGGCCGAAGCCAAATAGACTTATGGAAGTTCACGCGATCACCAGGAATGTGCGGATGTCCCCCCAGAAGATGCGCGAGGTGGTGCGGCAAATCCAGGGTCTGCCCGCCGCCCAGGCCCAGGCCGTCCTGGCCGTTGTGCCCCGCAAAGGGGCGCGGGTGGCGGCCAAAACCCTCAAATCCGCCATCGCCAACGCCGAGGACCTCAAGAGCCACAAGCCCGACTACAACGGCCTCAAGACTGACCGGCTCCGCGTCAAGGAGGCCGTGGCCCAGAGCGCCTCGATCCTCCGCCGTTTCACTCCCAAGGCGCGCGGCTCGGCCGGCCCGATCCTCAAGCGCAACTGCCACGTGAAGATTACTTTGTCAGATGATTAACTGGTATGGGACAGAAAACTAATCCTATCGGTCTGCGAATCGCCGTCAATCACGACTGGCGCTCGAAGTGGTACGCCGGCAAGAAAGAGTTCGGCAAGCTGCTGACCGAAGACCGCGAGATCCGCGGACTTCTCAAGAAACGCCTCGAATCGGCGTCGGTGCCCGAGATCCGGATCGAACGGGCCGCCAACCGTTGCCGCATCACCATCCTCACCGCCCGGCCCGGCATCGTCATCGGCCGGAAAGGCGCCGAGATCGATAAGCTCAAGGAGGAGCTGAGCCGCATGACCGGCAAGGAGATTTACGTTGACATCGTCGAGGTCAAGTCGCCGGAGATTGAAGCCCAATTGGTTGCCGAGAACGTGGCCCTGCAGCTCGAGCGCCGGGTCTCCTTCCGGCGGGCGATGAAGAAGGCCATCCAGACCGCCAAAGACTTCGGCGCCGAGGGGATCAAGATCCGTTGCGCCGGGCGCCTGGGAGGCGCCGAGTTGGCCCGTGTCGAGCAGTACCACTGGGGGCGGGTGCCGCTGCACACCCTGCGCGCCGACATCAACTACGGCTTCGCCGAGGCCAACACCGTCTATGGCAAGCTGGGCATAAAATGCTGGATTTGCAAAGGGGAGACCCGCAACGACAAGGCCCAGCCCGAGAGAGTCCAGAAGCCCCAGCCGGCTCCCCAGTTCCAACCGCCGCCGGCCCCGGCCCCGGTCCCTGCCCCGGCGCCGGCCTTGGCTGCCCCTGAACCGGCCGCCCCTTGAATCGCCTTTAGAAAGACCCTGCTATGCCCTTGATGCCCGAGAGAGTGAAGTACCGCAAGATGCACCGCGGGAGCCGCGCCGGTCTGGCGACGCGCGGCCAGACAGTTGCTTACGGGGAGTACGGATTGATGGCCCTGGAGCGTTGCTGGCTCGACACCAAGCAGATCGAGGCCGCCCGTGTCGCCGTCGCCCGCCAGATGAAGCGGCACGGCAAGATGTGGATCCGGGTTTTCCCGCAAAAGTCCTTCACCAAAAAGCCCCTGGAGACGCGCATGGGCAAGGGCAAAGGTCCCCTCGAATCGTGGGTGGCGGTCATCCGGCCCGCCAACATTCTCTTCGAGGTGGACGGCGTCACCGAGGCCGTGGCGCGCGAGTCGTTGCGCCTGGCGGCGACCAAGCTGCCGATCAAGACCAAATTCATTTCCCGTCACCGGATGGGTTAGACACGACATTCCCGGCTCATGAAAAAGACTCAACGGAAGGAACTTCAGGAAAAGACCCTGGCCGAGGCCCTGGCGGACGAGCGCAATTGGCGGCAGGAGATACTCAATCTTCGCTTGCAGCAGGCCAGCGCGCAGCTTGAAAAGCCCGCCCGCCTGCACGTCCTGCGCCGCGATATTGCCCGCATGCAAACCCACATTTCGCAGCTTCGCAACAAACCCGCATAGATTTTCCTATGGCTGACATCACCCCCATCGCCCCGCCAACCGTGGGCGCTCCCGCTCCGCCGCCCGTGGCGGCCGCGCCGGCCGGCGCCCGCGGCAATCGCAAGCAACGCCTCGGCGAGGTCATCTCCAACCGGATGGCCAAGACCATCATCGTCCGCGTCGAGCGCCGTTTCCCGCACCCCAAATTCAAGAAGGTCGTCACTGGCTACAAGAAGTTCTGCGCCCACGACGAGGCGTGCGTGGCCAAGGTCGGAGACCACGTCCGCATCGAGGAAACCCGCCCGCTCTCCAAGACCAAGCGCTGGCGCCTGGTGGCCGTGGTAGAACAGGGCGCGGGTGTGACGCCGGTGGCTGTCTGATGCCCAACCCCCGCTTTCACCCATGACCTCCCGGAGAGCAGGCACTTTGATTTATGTTACAGGTACGTTCGATCTTGGATGTGGCTGACAACACCGGCGCCAAGCGCGCCGCAGCCATCGGTGTCCTTGGCCCCAACCAGCGGTATGCCCGCATTGGCGACATTATCAAGGCGCATATCAAAGAGGCGGCGCCCGACGGCACGGTCAAGAAAGGGGAAGTGGTGGACGCGGTAGTCGTTCGCACCCGGCAGGTCATCCGCCGCAGCGACGGCTCCTGCCTGCGTTTCGACAGCAATGCCATTGTCATCATCGACAAGGAGTTGAACCCGCGCGGCACCCGCATTTTCGGGCCGGTCGCGCGCGAGTTGCGCGACAAGAAATTCATGAAGATTGTCTCCCTCGCCCCCGAAGTCATCTGACCTGAGCCCTGTCACCCGTTGCTATGCGCAAATTTCACGTCAAGAAGAATGATGAGGTGGTTGTCCTTGCCGGCGCGGACAAGAACAAGCGCGGCCGCATCATCGCCGTCCTCGGCAAGCACCAGCGCGTCATTGTCGAAGGCGCCCACATGATCAAGCGGCACACGCGCAAGAACGCCGCCAACCCGCAGGGCAAGATCATTGAACGGGAGGGTTCCATTCACATTTCCAACGTGATGAAGGCCGAGTCCTTCGACGCTCGCGCCGCCAAACGCGCCGCAGCGGCGCCGGAGACCAACCCGCCACCGAGCCAATGAAAGCCCGCCTCTACGAAAGATACCTCAAGGAAGTGGCGCCTGCGCTCAAAGCCAAGCGCCAATACTCCAACCCGCACCAGATTCCGCGCCTGGAGAAGATCGTCGTGAACATGGGCGTGAGCGCCTCGCTGGAGAAAAGCGCCATTGACGATGCGGCCAAGGACCTCGCCCTGATTACCGGGCGCAAGCCCGCGATCAGCAAGTCCCGCCACAGCATCGCCAATTTCAAGCTTCGCGAGGGCCAGCCCATCGGCTGCCACGTGACCCTTCGGCGCGACGCGATGTACGAGTTCTTCGACCGGCTCATTGCGACCGCCCTGCCCCGTATTCGCGACTTCCGGGGGTTGTCCCCCCGCTCCTTCGACGGGCGCGGCAGTTACTCGCTGGGGGTGAATGACCAGACGATTTTTCCGGAAATCGACCTGGATAAAATCAAGCGGCAGCAGGGCATGGACATCACCATCGTGACCAGCGCCCGCACCGACGAAGAGGCCCTGGATTTTCTCAAACTCATGGGCATGCCCTTCGCCGAACCGGCCAAGGCCAAACCATCGCCCGTTTAATTGGTTGTTTTAACCCCCGAAATTGATTCTATGGCAAAGATGTCCTGGATAGAACGGAACAAGAAGAAGGTCAAGACAGTGAAAAAGTACGCGGCAATTCGCGCCGAGTTAAAGGCCAAGCGCGACTACGCCGGCCTGGCCAAGCTGCCGCGCAACGCCGACCCGGCGCGGGTGGTCAACCGGTGCTCGATGACAGGCCGGCGGCACGGCTACCTGCGCAAGTTCGGGTGCTCGCGCATGACGTTTCGGGAAGCGGCCCTCAGCGGCCTCATTCCAGGGGTGACCAAGGCCAGTTGGTGATGCCTATGAACGACCCGATTTCCGACATGTTGACCCGCATCCGCAACGCGCACCGCGCGTTGCTGCCCGTGGTCGAAGTGCCCTACTCCAGGATGAAAGAGAGCATTGCTTCCATTCTCAAGGGCGAGGGCTACATCGCCGATTTTTCGGTGGAGGCCAAGGCCGGGAACATGAAGCTCAAGCTCAAGTACCAGGGCAAGAAGGGCGTCATCGAGGGCCTCAAGCGCGTCAGCAGTCCCGGGCTGCGCCGCTACGTTGGGGCGACGGAGATTCCCCGGGTCCAGGGCGGTTTGGGCGTGGCGGTCCTCTCCACCTCGGAGGGTGTCATGACCGGCACGCAGGCCCGCAAGAAGAACCTTGGGGGAGAATTGATTTGCTACGTCTGGTAGCCCCCACCCCGTTTAACCCCTCCAGGCTATGTCACGAATAGGAAAACAACCCATCGCCATTCCTCCCAAGGTGAAAGTGGAGGTTGCCGGCCGGCAGGTCTCGGTCGAGGGCCCCAAGGGCAAGCTCAACTGGCAATTGCCCCACCGCACCAGTCTGAAGGTCCAGGACGGCAGGATTGTCGTCAGCCGCGAGGGTGACGACGCCCAGGCCAAGGCCCTGCACGGCTTGAGCCGGGCGCTGGTCAACAACATGGTGCGAGGAGTGACCGAAGGGTTTTCCAAAAAGCTCGAGATCCAAGGGGTCGGTTTCAAGGCCGCGGTGCAGGGCAAGAACGTCACCATGACCCTCGGATACTCCCATCCGATCCTCTATCCGATTCCCGAGCAGATCAAGGTGACGGTGGACGAGAACACCAAGATTACGGTCGAAGGGCCGGATCGGCAGGTGGTCGGACAGGTTGCCGCCGAGCTGCGCAGCTTTTACCCGCCTGAGCCTTACAAGGGCAAGGGAGTGCGCTACGCCGGTGAGCGGGTCATCCGCAAGGAGGGCAAGACGGTCCAGTAATTCGTCCGGGGGCGGCAAATGCCGCGCGAAAGTTCACGGCAAAATCCGTGGCCAAAACAAATGAGAACCGAAAAGAAACAGAAACTGGCCCGCAAGCGCCATTGGCGCGTGCGCCAGAAGATCAGCGGCACTCCGGCTCGGCCGCGAATGGCGGTGTGTTTCACCAACAAGAACATCCATGTGCAGTTCATCGATGACACCGCCGGGGTGACGCTGGCGGCGGCCTCGACGACGAGCAAGGCAACGCCGGACCGGGACAAAATGCGGGCCAACGCTGCCAGCGCCAAGGTCATTGGGGGGCTGGCGGCGCAGATCGCGTTGAGCAAGGGGGTCAAGCAAGTCGTTTTCGACCGAAGCGGGGCCCGTTACCATGGGAAGGTCAAGGCCCTGGCCGAGGCCGCGCGCGAGGCGGGGCTGCAATTTTAACGTTTAACCGAGAGAGACACTGTGGCTGAATCCAACAAGACCGAGACCGGCGAACAACGCGGACCCCGCGGGCCGATGCGCGGACGCCGCGCCAGGCCGGAGCCTGAGGTTACGCTCGACGAGCAGACGGGGCATGAACTGACCGAGAAAGTCGTGTTCATCAACCGTTCCGCAAAGGTGGTGAAAGGCGGACGGCGTTTTAACTTTAGCGCGCTCATTGTGGTGGGCGACAAGCAGGGCCGCGTAGGGGTGGGGCTTGGCAAAGCCGGCGAAGTGGCCGACGCCATCCGCAAGGGCGGCGAACTGGCCCGCTCCCAGATGGTAGGGGTCTCCCTCAAAGGCGTCACCATTCCGCACGAAGTGTTCTCCCACTATTGCGGGGCGAAAGTGCTGCTGAGGCCCGCCTCACCCGGCACGGGCATCATCGCCGGCAAGACCGTCCGGGCCGTGCTCGAATCCGCCGGGGTCAAGGACGTCCTGAGCAAATCCCTCGGCTCCAAGAACGCCGCCAATGTGGTCAAGGCGACGCTCAGCGCGCTGCTCAGTCTGCGATTGCGCGAGGCCATTTACCAGGGCCGCGGCCTGGAAATCAAGAAAGACCAACCTCCGACCCCGCCCCCGGCTGCGCCTCTGCCAGCCGCGCCCCAGGCGCAGCCCTAAACCCCCGCGAAAGCCCAATTCCCTATGCGATTACACGATCTCCAACCACGGCCGGGCGCGCGGCATCGCCGCAAGCGTTTGGGCCAGGGCGAATCCAGCGGCCATGGCAAGACCAGCGGGCGCGGCGGCAAAGGCCAGACCGCCCGTTCCGGCAGTTCCATCCGCATTGGTTTTGAAGGCGGCCAGATGCCTTTGATTCGCCGCATTCCCAAGCGCGGCTTCAACAACGCCCGGCACGGCACCCGTTACCTGGCCGTCAACCTGGAGGCCCTCAACCGTTTTGAAGACGGGGCCAGGGTGGATGAGGCCGCCTTGCGCAGCGTCGGTCTGGCCAACGGCCGCAGCGACGGCATCAAGATTTTGGGGCAGGGCGAGGTGACGCGAAAGCTGACGGTGAGCGCGCACGCGTTCAGCGCCTCGGCTCGGGCCAAGATCGAGGCCAAGGGCGGCGCCTGCGAGGTCATTGCTCCCAAGCAGGCCCGGCCCGCCAAACCAAAGGCCGCCAATCCCAAGGCGGCCAAGACCCAAGCGCCGAAATCCGAACCAGCCAAGACGCCCTGACTTGTTTAACTGACCATGCTTTCCGCCATTGCCAATACATTCAGCAATTGCTTCAAGATTCCCGAACTGAAGTCCAGGATTCTGTTTACCTTGATGGTCCTGGCGATCTGCCGGCTGGAGGCGGCGATCCGCGTTCCGGGCCTCAATGGCCAGGCTTTGACGGACTTTTTCAAAACGCAGGCCGGGCAAAACGCGGGCAATTCGGTATTGGGCCTCTACAGCATGTTCACCGGGGGCGCCCTCGAGCACTGCGCGATAGGGGCCTTGGGCATCATGCCCTACATAAGCGCCACGATTATCATCCAATTGCTCACCGCCGTCTGGGGCCATCTGTCCAAGCTGGCTCGGGAAGAAGGCGGGCGCACCAAGCTCATCCAGTACGGCCGCTACCTGACCGTGGTCCTGTGCCTGGGCCAGGGATTCGTGATGGCGCTTGGCTGGGAGAACCCGAGCAGCCTTTTCGGGCAGCAGATAGGGCGCCTGGTGATTTACCCTGATTCGCAGATCTGGTTCTACCGCCTCCAGACCACCCTGATTCTGACCACGGGCACAGTCCTGTTGATGTGGCTCGGAGAGCAGATCACCGAACGCGGCATCGGCAACGGCGTGTCCCTGGTCATCACCATAGGCATCCTGGCCCGCCTCCCGCAGGCCGTTGCCGCCCTCAGGGACATGTTCTTCTCCAAAAACGCCCAGGCGGAGTTCAATCTCGGCCATGCTGCGGCCCTGCTGCTGCTGCTGGTCGGTGTGATTGCCGGCGTCATCGCTATCACCCAGGCCCAGCGCAAGGTCCCCGTCCAATACGCCCAACGGGCGGTCGGGCGCAAGATATTCCAGGGCAGCACTTCGTTTATGCCTTTGCGGGTGAACTATTCGGGCGTCATGCCGATCATCTTCGCCCAGGCAATTTTGATGTTTCCGCAGAAAATCTTCTTTTTTCTGGGGAAAAGGCTGGAGATCAAGTTCTTCATTGAAATCGCCCGCGTCCTGGCCGAAGGCGCCCTGCTCTATATCACTATCTACGGATTGATGATCCTCTTCTTCTCCTACTTCTGGGTGGCCACCCAGTTCAACGAGCTGCAAATCGCCGATGACCTCAAGAAGAACGGCGGCTATATTCCGGGAGTGCGCCCGGGCCAGGCAACCAGCGAGTACCTGCACAACGCGATGAGCCGCATTACGCTGGCGGGCGCCGTTTTCCTTACTATTATCGCCGTGATTCCGATTTTGTTGAACCGATGGCTCAAGATCCCTTATGCGGTTTCCACGTTCTTCGGCGGCACGAGCATGCTCATCCTGGTGGGGGTGCTCCTGGATACGATGCGCCAGATGGAGACCCATCTGCTCATGCGCCATTATGACGGCTTCTTGAAGAAAGGCCGGCTCCGAGGGAGATTCTGACAATGGTCCAAGACCATGATCATTTTGAAGAACGAGCGGGATTTGGAAGCGATGCGGCCGGCGTGCGCGGTTGCCGGTTCCGTGCTGGACGAGGTCGCCGGGTTCATCAAGCCCGGCATGACGACCAGGGAAGTCGATGACTTCGCTGCGTTGCGGATGAAGAGCTATGGGGCGAGAAGCGCCTTTTTGGGGTACCGGAAGTATCCCTGCCATATCTGCATTTCGGTCAACGAGCAGGTGGTGCACGGCCTGGCCGGGCCGCAGCAGTTGCGCTTTGGGGACATCGTCAGCCTCGATGTCGGGGTCGTTTACAACGGGTTCGTCGGGGACACGGCTCGAACGGTGGCGGTGGGCGGGTGCGGATTGGTGGCGCAGAAGTTGATGGATGTTACGGAGCAGGCCCTTTACGAGGGCATAGGGCGGGCGGCGCCGGGCAGGCGGGTAGTTGATATTTCGCGGGCCATACAGGAGTATGTAGAGGGCAACGGATTCAGCGTGGTCCGGGAATTCGTGGGGCACGGCGTGGGCCGCTCGATGCACGAGGAGCCGCAGGTGCCGAATTTCGCGGACGGGAAGTCGTCGCCCAAACTGCGGCCCGGGATGACTTTGGCAATCGAGCCGATGGTGAACGCCGGGTTGCCTGCGGTAAAAATATTGAATGATGGCTGGACAGTTGTCACGCAAGATGGTTCACTGTCGGCCCATTTTGAGCACACGGTGTTGATCACCGAGGATGAGGCGGAGATTTTGACATGGCCCGCGAGGGTGCCATCGAGGTTGAAGGCGCCGTAGTGGAAGTGTTGTCCAACGGGACATGCCGGGTGGAACTCTCCAACGGCCATCGAGTGCTGGCGTATGTGGCAGGCAAGGCCAGGTTGAGCTTTGTCCGGCTGGCGCCGGGGGACAGGGTGCGGTTGGAAATGTCGCCTTACGATTTGTCGCAAGGGCGCATTATCGTGGAAGATCGGACAGATTTATGAAAGTTCGCGCGTCGGTAAAGAAACTTTGCGAAAACTGCAAGATTGTGCGGCGCAAAGGGGTCATTCGGGTGATCTGCAGCAACCCGCGCCACAAGCAGCGCCAGGGTTGACTCCGGCATGGCCCATGCAACTTGCGTAACGTGCTTAACTTGACCTTTTGAATTATGGCTCGAATTATCGGCGTGGAAGTTCCGCCCAACAAGCGCATTGATATCGCCCTGCGCTACATCTATGGCATCGGCCCCAACAACGCGAAGGTCATTTTGACCAAGGCCCGCATTGATCCCGGCATCCGCGCCAAGGACCTGACCGAGCAGCAGCTTTCCCAGATCGTGCATGCGATTCAGGATGGCAAGCATCTGATCGAAGGGGACCTTCGGCGCGAGATTGGCATGAACCTCAAGCGGCTCCAAGGCATCAAATGCTATCGGGGGGTTCGTCATTTGCGGGGTCTGCCGGTGCGCGGCCAGCGCACGCAGACCAACGCTCGCACCCGCAAGGGGCCGCGCAAGACGGTGGGCGTGGTGCGCAGCCCCACTGCCAAGGCCGGCATCCATTAGTCCGTAGGTCTCATAAGCATTATGCCTGACGAAACGAACAAGCCCCCTTCCAGCAAGCAAGACAAACCCGAAGCGGCCGGTGAGAAGCCTGCCGGCAAGCCGCCCGGTGAGAGGCCTGCCGGCAAGCCGCCCGGCGAGAGACCTGCCGGCAAGCCGCCCGGTGAGAGACCTGCCGGCAAGCCGCCCGGTGAGAGACCTGCCGGCAAGCCGCCCGGTGAGAAGCCCGCCGGCAAGCCGCCCGGTGAGAAGCCCGCCGGTAAGCCAGCGGGTGAGGGAGTTCCCGCGAAGGCTCCCAGGAAACCTCCGGCTGCCGGTGCCGCCCCCGCAGGAGGGGCGCCTGCGGGCGGAGCGCCCGCGCCTGAGGCGGGCGCGGCTGCGCCGGGCGCGGAGGCCGGGGCGCCCGTTCCGGCGGTTGCAGCGCCGACGGCTGCCGAACTGCTTGCCGACGAGCTTGCCGGCAAGAAGATCGTCAAGGCCAAGGGAGCCAAGAACATCATCAGCGGCGTCGCCAACATCCTGGCCACTTTCAACAACACGCAGGTGAGCATTGCCGACATGCAGGGACATGTAATCGGGTGGTCGAGCGCGGGGCGGGTTGGGTTCAAGGGTTCCCGCAAGAGCACCGCTTATGCGGCCCAGCAGGTTGCCCAGGATGCCGCCCGCCAGGCCATGTCGCACGGGATGCGCGAGATCGAAGTGCGCGTCAAGGGCCCGGGTTCGGGCCGGGAATCGGCCATTCGCGCTTTGCAGGCGATTGGCCTGGAGATCACAACCATCAAGGACGTCACGCCGGTGCCGCACAACGGGTGCCGTCCGCGCAAGAAGCGCCGCGTCTGACCCTTTCAACCGTTTGTTTAAGAAGCACTCAACACTCAACCACCCACTTTCAGCATGGCCCGTTATACAGGTCCTCGTGTTCGCATCAGCCGCCGGTTTGGCGTGCCGATTTTCGGCCCGTCGAAGTACCTCGAACGCCGGAATTACGGCCCCGGGGTGCATGGCCCCAAGTCCCGCCGCAAGCACACCGATTACGGCCTGGGATTGATCGAGAAGCAGAAGCTGCGCTATTACTACGGACTGTTGGAGCGGCAGTTCCGGGGGGTGTATGAGCGGGCGCTCAAGCGCCGCGGCGTCACCGGCGAGCAGATGCTCCAGATTCTGGAGACGCGGCTGGACAACGTGTGCTATCACCTGGGTTTTGCCAATACGCGCGCGGGGGCGCGGCAGTTGGTCGGCCACGGGCATGTCCGGGTCAACGGCCGGAAGGTGGACATTCCCTCCTACGGGCTGAAGGTCAACGACGTCATCGAAATCAAGAACTCGAATGCGGCGCGGCAGTTGGCCACCCGGAACCTGGAATCCGCCGCCAGCCGGATGGTGCCCGATTGGCTGTCGCTCAACAAGGAAGCCCTTAAGGGCGTGGTCATGCGCATACCTGCGCGCGAGGAGATACAACCCATCGCCAACGAGCAGGCGGTGGTCGAATTTTATTCCCGCTAACAAACCAAACGGGGCGAAGAAGCGATGAGCGCTTCCTGGCCCCATGACAATTATAGGGGCCGCGCCGGGGGGCGGGAGTGAACTCCGGCGAGGCCAGGTTAAAATTGTTGAAAGGAAAATGATATGCCAGTGCGTCTGGGACGTTTTGAAATGCCCAAGCGGTTGACCAAAGAGGAGTCCACCGCGACGGAAACCTATGCCAAGTTCGTTGCCGAGCCTTTCGAGACCGGCTACGGCCACACCATCGGCAACTCGTTGCGCCGGGTGCTGCTCTCCTCCCTGGAGGGGGCGGCCATCAGCTCGATCAAGGTCGACGGCGCCATGCATGAATTCGCCACCATCGAGGGCGTGGTCGAGGATGCGACCGACATTGTGCTCAACCTCAAGAAGGTGCTGCTTCGCGCCCACACCCGCGACCCGCAAACCCTGCTCCTTTCGGTCAACCGGGAAGGGGAGGTGACTGCGGCCGACATCCAACTCAACCAGAACATCGAGTTGGTCAATCCCACCCAGCACATCTGCACGTTGGACAAGAAGAAAAAATTCGAGATCGAGATCGAGGTCAAGGTCGGGCGCGGCTTTCTGCCGGGGGATGAGAACAAGAAACCCAACCAGGCCATCGGCGTTATCGCCATTGACTCCCTTTTCTCTCCGGTGACGCGCGTGCGCTACGCCGTCGAGAACGCCCGCGTGGGCCAGCGGACCGATTACGACCGGCTCCTGCTCGAGGTCTGGACCGATGGCCGCATCTCGCCCGACGACGCCCTGACGCAGGCCTCGGCCATCCTCCAGCATCACCTGGACGTCTTTGTCGGCTACGACAAGAACGCCGTCGAGTTCGAGGAGGTCGTGGACAAGCAGGACGAAGAGAAGACCAAGCTCAAGAAGCTCCTCAACATGAGCGTCAACGAAATCGAGCTTAGCGTCCGCGCTGCCAACTGCCTCAACAACGCGAACATCACCACGGTGGGCCAGCTTGCGATGAAGACCGAGCAGGAGATGCTCAAGTACCGGAATTTCGGGAAGAAATCACTCAACGAAATCAAAGATAAACTCGCCGCCCTGGGCCTGACACTGGGCATGAGCTTCGAGATCGACCTACTGGAGCCTCCCAAAGAAGAACCTACAACCCTGGCCTCGATGGGCCGCTAGGGGCCGGGCCGCCTGCGGCCGGGGGCCGTGAGCGCTCCCGCCGGCAGGACCCCGTCACCACCTTCCGATTTATGCGACACCTCAAGCGAACCGCCAAGCTGGGCCGCACGGGCCAGCACCGCAACGCCATGCTGGCCAACATGGTCTGCAGCCTCATTCTCCACAAGCGCATCACCACCACCCTGGCCAAGGCCAAAGCCGCCCGCTCGGTGGCCGAGAAAATGGTCACCCTCGGCAAATGCGGCACTCTGCACGACCGCCGCCTGGCTGCCGCGCGCCTGCACCAGGAAGAGGCGGTGAAGATTCTCTTTGACGAGATTGCCCCAAGCCAAAAGGAGCGCCATGGCGGCTACACGCGCATCCTCCGGCTCCAATGCCGCCAGGGAGACGCCTCCCAGCGCGCTATCCTGGAATGGGTGGACATCCCAAGGGCCGCCGAAACCCCGGCGGAAACCAAGCCGGCCGAGGAAACCAAGCCGGCCCCCGAGCCAACGCCCGCCCCCCAGGAACAGCCCGCCCCCGCCCCCGAGGCCAAGACCGAGGCCAAGACCGAGGCGACGCCCGCCTGACCTGCGGTCTCAACCAAAGCGGCGGGCCGGGCAGGATTAGAACAGGATTCAGGATTCCGCGACCCCGTCATCTTAAGCCGGGGCCGCAGCCAGGGACATCCGGTTGGCGGTTGCTCCATCCAGACAGTCGCGCACTGCGCGGCTAAAGGCTTGCAGCGAGAACGGCTTGTGCAGAAACCCGGCGCCCTCGACTATGTCCTCGAAGCTCCCGCCCTCGGTGGCGGTATAGCCGCTGATGCACAGCACAGCCAGGTCGGGCTGGCGGGCTCGCAAGCGGCAGGCCAGGTCGCGCCCGCTGATCCCGTCGGGCATCACCATGTCCGTCAGGAGCAGATCGAAGGCGCCGGCCTGCCGTTCCCACAGGAGCAAGGCCTCGGCGCCCGAAGCGGCCTCAACGACCCGATAGCCCAGGCGCTGCAAGTAGTCGCGCGTCAGACACCGCACCGGAGCTTCGTCTTCAACCAGCAGGATTGTCTCCTGCCCGGCTGAGGCCTCGGATTCGGGCTGGTTCTGCTCGCCCGCCCCAGCTGGGAGGGGCGCGCGGGGCAGGAAAATGCCGAAGGTCGTTCCCACCCCAAGGCGGCTGGCCACCTCGATCCAGCCGTGATGCTGCTTGACGATGCCATAGACGGTGCAGAGCCCCAGACCGGTGCCGCGTCCGATCTCCTTGGTCGTGAAGAACGGCTCGAAGATGCGCGGCAGGTGTTCCGGTTGTATCCCGCACCCCGTATCGCCGACTCGCAGACGGACAAATTCCCCGCTCCGGGCCTCGGAGGACTGTTTGGCCGCCGCCTCCGTCAGCACAACCGGTTCCGTGCTCAAGGTCAGCCGCCCGCCGTGGGACATGGCATCGCGCGCATTGCAGACAAGGTTCATCAGGATCTGCGCGATCATGTCTTCATCGGCCACCACCACCGCCGGTTGCGGCGAAGATTGGCAGACCAGCGTGATGTCCTCGCCGATGATCCGGCGGAGCATCTTCTCGAGGCGCGCCACGACCTGGTTCAAATCCAACGGCCGCGCCTGCATGATCTGTTTGCGGCTGAAGGTGAGCAACTGGCGGGTCAGGCTGGCAGCCCGCGCGGAGGCCTGGGCAACCTGGTCCAGGGCCTCGATGGTCTCGTCATCCAGGCCGGGCTTGTGCTTGAGAATCTGGGCGTAGCCCTGGATGACCGTCAGGATGTTGTTGAAATCATGGGCCACGCCCCCGGCCAGGTGGCCAATCGCATCCATCTTCTGCGAGTGACGCAATTGCTCCTCAAGCTTCTTCCGCTCGATGGCATGGCCGATGAGGCCGCCCACCGTCACCAGCATTTGCTCCATTGCCTCTTCCCTGGGCCGGATTTCGCGGTTGCGAAATTCGAGCACCCCGAGAATCTCCCCTTCAATGCGCAGTGGAAAGGCAAAACCCGCCTGCCAGCCAGCCGGCCCTATGGCCGAGAGCTGCCCCGGCGCGGCCTGCGCGGCGTCGGCCACCCACATCGGTTGGCCTGTTTCCCAGACCTGCCCCGCCAGCCCGCTGCCGGCGTTGAGCGCAGCTTCCACTTCCTGAGGCCCGGTCCCGTGCCCGTTGACCTCCAGCACGGAGGAGCAGCGCAGCATCGAGGCATGCCGGTCCACCAGCCACAGTCTGCCCTGCTCCCACTGCATCCGCCCGCAAATGATCCGCAGAATGCTGTTGACCAACTCCTCCACCGCCGAGGTCGGGTCCGTCAGCACCCGGGTCACCTCGTTCTGCAGGCTCAAACACTGTTCCCGCCGGTTGCGCCGGCCGATTTCGGCCTCCAGTTGCTCGTTGGCGCTCTGAAGATGCCCCGTCCGCTCCGCCACCAGTCTCTCCAACTCGTCCATCCGGCGCTTGGTGGCCTGCAAGAGCCGCCACTTCTCCGTCAGCGCGTTGGCCATCTGCAGCACTTCCACCGTGTCGAACGGCTTCTTGAGAATCACCATCCGGTCCGAATTCCCCAGCTTCTCCAACATCTCCTCCCAGGAATAATCGGAATAGGCCGTGCAAATGACCACTTGCAGGTCCGGATCGATTTCCCACAGCCGGGCGGTGGTCTCGATGCCGTCCAGGCCCGGGGGCATCCGCACGTCCACAAAGGCAAGCGCAAACGGGTTCCCCGCCGCAACGCCCTGGCGCACCAACTGGAGCCCTTGTTCACCTTGAAAAGCCGAACTCAAGTCGAAAGCCGGACGCCCCCGCTTCTGGGCCGATTGCTGCCCGAACAACTCGGCCTCCGTGCTGGCCAGACTTTCCTGGGCCGGACCGCTGGCCGCAAGGATCTTGGCAAAATCCGAATGGATCGAAGGATTGTCATCAATGATAAGAATCCGGCGATGGCTCTGGGTTGATTCGACTGTTTTCATCGTCTGCAATCAGCGCCATTCAATTCAATGCCAGTCTGGGCAGGGCCAAACGACCCTTCCAGCCTGGCCGTCCCCATAGCGCATCACTTGTGATGCGACGCTCACGGAGATGTCTCACATCCCTCTTTATCGGCTCTCCGCCGCTCCACTGTAGCGAAAAGTCGCGGGGTGTCGCACCGAGGGTTCAAGGACCCCGCCGTGGCCGGCTCGTCACTCGTCACTCGTCACTGCGAGGCGCCGGCGCCTGCTCGACCCGCCGGTCCTCAGGCCCTAAACCAGATTATATTTGAGCCGTGGCTCGCCCCGTCCCCCAGGCCCGGCTG
>Ga0181536_10003501_pt1 | contig 17060 bp, 14 predicted proteins | sample PEATcosm2014_Bin_41_FD_121105 | JGI IMG/M metagenome (GOLD analysis project Ga0181536, IMG submission 121105) | Peatland microbial communities from MTU Mesocosm Facility, Houghton, MI, USA - PEATcosm2014_Bin17_60_metaG | ecosystem: Environmental > Terrestrial > Soil > Wetlands > Peat | place... | reverse complement strand
GCAGTGGCGACCTGCCGCGGACGCAGGCGGCTCGGGCCGAATTTCGCGGTCATCGATTCGCGCGACAGGTACGTGATGTGCCCAAGCATCCGCGCCAGCGCCAGGCCCACCGCCGGCCCCTGCGCTCCGTAGTATCGCCCGCCGTGATAGTGCGGGTCGTGCATGATCGCATTGCGCGCGACTACGTCGAACGCCAGCGCCTGGCTGGTTAGCCGGGGCGAGGTCGCCATCGCCACGCATCCACGCACCCGTTCGGGATAGCGGATTGCCCAGGTGATCGCCTGATGACCGCCCATCGAGCCGCCGATCACCGCCAGCAGCATCCCCACGCCGAGGTGGTCGATCAGCAGTCGCTGCACTTCGACGGTGTCGGCAATGGTTACGGTGGGAAAGTCCGCCGCATACGGATGGCCGGTCGCCGGGTCGATGCTGTTGGGGCCGGTAGTGCCGCGGCATCCGCCGAGGATGTTGGCGCAGACGACGAAATAGCGGTCGGTATCGATGAACCGGCCCGGTCCCACGACGATATCCCACCATCCGGGAAAATCCGCGTCGTCGTGCCGAGCCACGTGCGAGTCGCCGCTGATGGCGTGGCAGATCAGGACGGCGTTGTCGCCCGCCTCGTTTAGCTGCCCGTAGGTCTCGTAAGTGACTGTTACCGACGGCAGTTCGCCGCCGAGTTCCAGTTTGAGCGGAGTGTCGAAGGCGACCTGCCTGGCATGCAGCAGCGGCGCTGCGGAACGGACCGCGTCGCTGCTGCTATCGAAATCGCCCTGCCCCACCTTCGCCTGATGGGCGAGCGGCTGCGTGGCACGTCTATCCACCGGCTCGGTTACCCTTGCGAAGCTGCCAGCGCCTGATCGAGATCCTCGATGATGTCCTCAATGTCCTCGATCCCCACTGACAGGCGAACATACTCGGGCGTCACCCCGGTCTTCAACTGCTCCTCGGGCGTGAGCTGCGAGTGCGTCGTCGAGGCGGGATGAATAACCAGCGTCTTGGCGTCGCCGATATTGGCCAGGTGGCTCATCAGCTTGACGTTATTGATAAACTTCACGCCGGCCTCACGGCCGCCCTTGATGCCGAAGCCAATGATGGCGCCCTGGCCCTTGGGCAGGTACTTGCGGGCGTTCTGGTAGTCCTTGTGGCTTGGCAGACCGGGATAGTTCACCCAATCCACGGATCGATGCTGCTCCAGATGCTTGGCGACCTTCAATGCGTTTTCGCAGTGCCTGGGCATCCGCACGTGCAGCGTCTCGAGCCCTTGGAGGAAAAGAAACGCCGCGAACGGGCTCATGCACGCGCCGGTATCGCGCAGCCAGTGCGTGCGGATGTGGAGGATGTAGGCGATATTGCCGATGGGCCGCAGCGCCTCCTCGAACACCATCCCGTGGTACGACGGGCTGGGCGCGCAGAATTCGGGCCATTTCTTCGGGTTGTCACCCCACTTGAACTTCGCACTATCGACGATCGCCCCGCCGATGTGCGTCCCGTGCCCGCCGATGAACTTGGTGGTCGAGTGAACGATGATGTCGGCCCCGTCTTCGATGGGCCGGTACAGCCACGGCGTCATCACCGTGTTGTCTATGACCACCGGCAGGCCGTGACTGTGGGCCACGTCCGAGAGCTTGCGGAAGTCCGGGACGTCATTCTTTGGATTTCCCAGCGTCTCGAAGTAAACCAGGCGCGTCTTGTCGTCCACCAGCCGGCTGATTTCCTCCGGCTTGGCGGAATCGAAGAAACGCACCTCGACGCCGAGCTGCTTGAACGTCTGCGTGAACAGGGTCCAGGTACCGCCATACAGGCTGGTGGCCGAGATGATGTTTTGGCCGCTGTGGGCGATGGTGAGGATGGCGGCGTTGATTGCAGCCTGGCCCGAGGCAAAAGCGAGTCCTGCGGCGCCGCCCTCGAGCGCCGCCAGCCGCTTCTCCAGGACGTCGTTGGTCGGGTTCATCAAGCGCGTGTAGATGTTGCCGAACTCTTTGAGCGCGAACAGGTTCGATGCGTGCTCCGTGTCGTTGAACAAATACGACGAGGTCGCGTAGATCGGCACGGCGCGTGCGTTGGTGGTGGGATCCTTCTGCTGTCCGGCGTGAAGCGCAAGCGTGCCCAGCCGATAGTTGGGATTGCTGTCTGCCATTACCTTCCCCAATCGATAGATTCGATCATTTGTGTGACTTTATAAGATAAGTAACGTTTTTGGATAGTCTCGCGTCACGCGCGACCTGCGTCGTGCTGACCCATTTTCATCTTCCCGGATTTTCAGGCCCACTCCTGGTAGAGCACCGTGGACAGGTATCGCTCGCCCGCGTCGGGCAGCACGGTGACGATGGTCTTGCCGGCAAACTCGGGCTGCTTTGCGAGCCGGACGGCCACTGCTACCGCTGCGCCGGACGAAATGCCGACGAGCATGCCTTCCTCGCGCGTCAAGCGCCGTGCAAAGGCTAGTGCTTCCTCGCTATCCACCAGCTCGACACGGTCAACGATCGACAGATCCAGCGTCTCAGGAATGAAGCCGGCGCCGATGCCCTGGATTTTATGCGGACCAGGCTTGAGTTCCTGGCCCGCAAGTTTCTGCGTGATAACCGGGCTTTCCGTCGGCTCGACAGCAACCGAGATGATTTGCTTGCGCTTGGTCTTCTTGATGAAGCGGGACACGCCTGTAATCGTGCCGCCGGTGCCGACACCCGAGACAAAAATATCGACGGCGCCTTCGGTGTCGTCCCAGATTTCCGGTCCCGTGGTCTTCTCGTGAATGCCAGGATTGGCGGGATTCTTGAACTGCTGAGGCATGAAATACCGCTGCGGGTCGGAGTCCAGGAGCTGCTGCGCCTTGGCAATCGCACCTGGCATACCCTTGGGCCCCTCGGTCAGAACCACCTCGGCGCCCAGACCGAACAGCACGCGGCGCCGCTCCACGCTCATCGTATCGGGCATCGTCAGGATCACCTTGTATCCGCGCGATGCACCGACGAACGCCAGCGCGATGCCGGTGTTGCCGCTGGTCGGTTCGAGGATCACTTGGCCCGGTTTAAGCAAGCCCTTCTCCTCCGCGTCCCAGATCATCGCCGCCCCGATGCGGCACTTGACCGAATAGGACGGATTACGCCCCTCGATCTTCGCCAACACTGTCGCCTTGGCGCCCTCGGTAACGCGGTTCAGCTTGACCAGTGGCGTGCGTCCGATCGAATACGAATTCTCTTGAAAGATTCTTTGCGTACTCATGCTTTCCGCTCCTGCACGGGGAGGCGCCTCCCCTTGCGCACTGATGTGGTCATTTATCTTTCCGCGGCCACGGTCCATCGCAGTTACTCCCTGGCTAGAACCCGAACTGGAGAGAGCCCGTGTACTGGTTGAACCCCCATCCGTTGGCGAGCAGGTTGAAACGATATTCGGTGCCAACCGAAATCTTGTTGAGGATGCCCTGGATTCGAGGCACCGACAGACCGGCGAGGCTGTACTTGGCTCCGAACCCGAAAACGCCCCCCGCCTGAGTGTCGGCGTCGGTAGCGCGGAACCCCTGACCCGCTCCCTTTCCATTATTAACCACCGGCGTGCTCAGCATGGTGATCCAAATACCCGGACCGGCGAGAACGTAAGGCTTGAGTTGCGCGAGCGCCGGAAATCCCGCCGAAGCAAGGTTCAGGTGGTATTGTACCGTCGGCTGAATCTCGACCGTGTCGGCCCAGGTCTTTTGCGCGCCAATTGAAGGAATCAAGATGGTCGCGAGATTGTTCGGAGTCGTCGCGCCACCGCCCTTGACCAGCGCGGCTTCAAGCTCGCCGCTTATGTCTCCGAAAGGGACTCCATCCTCCTCAGTGAGCAGACGATAGTTGAGAAAGGCGCTGTAGCGCAGTCCGCCCGGCATCCCGTAAGGCGATTCCGAGTATCCGACGCGGAAACCCACGCCGAAGGGAAGCTCCTGTTGGGCCGCCGTGATTGCGGTGACCTGTTGTGCAAGGGGGGCCACCTGCTGCTGGACTTGAGCCTTCACCTCTTCCTTCACCGACGGCGTCGCAGCGGCAAGTGGCTGAATCCTTTGCTGTAACTCCAGCACCTGGTTGCGCAGGTCGCGATTCTGCTGCTCGACGGCGTCGAGCCGGTCGAGCACCTTCTGGAGCTGCGTCACAGTCACCTTCGCCGAGCCCGAACCCGCCCGAGCGACCGAAGGAATGGCCATTAGTGAGCATGCGAATCCGACGACCAACATCACGAGTCTTGCCTTCATTTCCTGGTCCCCTCCATGGACCTTCACGAACATAAGTAAATCTATTGATTTACTCGACTAAGGCCGCACAGTATCTTTCGCACTGGCGCCAAGCAAGGCTCCAGGCGATGAAAAATCTAGGTCAGCCGCATTAGCCGCGAATCTTGACTGGATGCAAAGGCGCCCGAACCAAGTGCCTTCCGGATCGGGATTGACCAGGCACGCAACCCGATTGATCGCCAGACCGCCGACGCCTTCGATGGTGTGCAACGGTACTTATCCCCTTCACGCAAGTATCCAATAATCCGGTCGTGACAGGCCGGTAGAGGGTGAAAACTATGTACGAAGAATTAACGACGGACGACAAAGAGAGGCTTCGGGAGTTTTTAGTCAGAGCGGCAGAGTTTGATTACGCGCAAATCACCATCAAGCGCGATGGCGATATATACCGCGCATCAGTGAACATGGCAGTCGAGCCTGAAGTCACCCCTACTTAAAGTGTTCGTTGCTACTGATGTGCTGAGCCGCCCGCACCAACGTAAAGCGTGGATGATGGCAGGTTCGGCACGGAGGAAATGGGTGTCCATATACACACGTTACTTCGTGCGGTGCCGCGTGTGCTGAATCGTGCCTGACAAGATAGATTCCAGACTGTGGAACGCTGTCCCCCGGTTTGTATTCGGTAGCCATTGAAATCTCCCCTTATCGGTCAGCTTTTACAACGTTCTCCTGATTCATGAACGCCGTCTTGATATCAGATTCCGGCGCTCTACCGAGTCGCTCTAAAATTAATTGGCAGATTGCCATACCAGGAGCTAGACGAAGCGGGTATTCACCAAAATTATACATTTCCAACAGGATGCGTCCGGAAAAACTGCAATGAATGGTAGGCGCAGTCATGTGGATCGTCAGTCCAAGTCGAGCCAAAGTACTTCGGCCTTCTACTCGGGCGGCGATTTGGGAGATTTTCGGAAAACTGACATATTCATCTGTCATCCCGAGCGCGAACGTCTGCGGCATTAACCGAAAGTATCCCTCGTGCTGCAGATCTATCGCGACAGTATACTTTTTTAGAAACTGCTGGATGTCGATTGTAACGGGATCGACATCGAGCGAAAGAATTGCACCGGGCGGCTGTCCGGCTTGAAGTTCTGCGAAGGTCTTCAGTCGATATAATTCTGCCTTCAGGCGCAGATCAACGGCAGAAGCGTTGTACTGTTTTTCAGACGGGGCGGGATCGATAACGATCGCTTTGTTCGCTAGCGCTTCCTTGATCTCGCCATCGCTTAGAATCATTAGGCTTGCGTGAGTTGCTTCGATGACACTTGGATTCGCGGTCCTTCTGTAAGACTGCCTTGCGGTAAATCTACCCAAGCATCTTCGCCGATCATCTTAACCGGCGATACTTTTACCCAGCCATCGACAACGTTGTCATGATTCGGAGCGTGAACTTCCTTGACGTTTCGTTCATCAACGAATGCTACGAATTGACGCCCATCGAGGAGTCGAATCGTAATTTGTCGCTCACTCGTAAACAAGCCCCGCGCAATCTTGCAGGGGAGAAGAAAGTACTCTGCTGTTAGCTTTTTCTCCACTGTTGCTTGCCCATTCCGCTTCTGTTGAGTTGATGCCATCCCCGTCCCCTCCTGCACTTCCTGATGATTCTTAACAGTCGGGGAGGACTTGGGCTACAAAGAAAAGGCGAAAAGTCTATACCAAACAGTATCAGTCAAGCAAGCAATAAATTCTGTGGATAACCCATAGCAACCGCCCAATCCCTGAGATCGGTGATGGTTGAGTGTCGCTATCACGAGGGCGTATCATCGAAATGCACGGGGAAGACCGAAGCCTTGAGAGAGAACTTCGGTCTCGCCGTGGGGGAGATGGCCGAATGGGTACAAGGCACCGGTATCAAAAACCGGCAAGTCCCAAGGGGCTTCGGGGGTTCGAATCCCCCTCTCCCCGTTAGAGTCTCGCGCGTTGTCGAGTCGATTGGAAGTGGTAAGATACAGAATCTAAGGCAATTTATATGATGATCATATCATGGTGATACAAGAAATGTATTAGGTGATTTCGCGTGAATAAAATCGAGCGTTTACTGCAAAAATACAAAACGGACCGTGATAAACTGGATTATCTGATTCAGACTTTAGAGCGCGACTTGGCGGAACCAGAAGATTCCGAACCTCGAAGAAGGGGCCGACGGCGCGGTGCTTCAGTCGCGGACCTGGCGGAGAACATATTAGCAAAATTCCCCGAGGGTCTGATGATTCCGTCACTGCTTTTGGAACTGAAAAAACTTGGATATGAAAGCCAAGCCGAGAATCCAGCCAATACAGTCAATTCGATTCTTCATCGTGCAGACGAATTTGCCCGCCTGCCAGATGGACGCTGGACCCTCCAACGCTTTGCTTCCCTTGGGAAACCGGTAATCGCCATTCCCCGAGTTGCGAAAAGTGGCACCGAGGCAAAACAATAATGACAGAGAAGAAACGCCCATTCACTCAGTCTGATTTTGAGACGGTTCTTCGGGCCGCTGTCGCACCGTTGGAGTCGGCTTCGAAGCCGGAAGCCGCAAAGAAATCTCTTGGAACATCGAAGCGCCGTTCCGTCTCCGGTTCCAGCGGAAAGCGTAAGCATTGAGATAATCTTGCAGATAGTGGCTTCCCACGTGGCGATTCGAGCCGCGTATCCCGTAGGCTTCGAGCCGATTGATCTTAAGGACGCCAAGGCGCTACTCAAGGAGCCAGACGGTTAGTTGCGTCTGCGTAGAGGGCATAAATTGAGGTGTTTGAAACATCGATAGGGAGGAATCGTCGCATGCGGGTACCCAGCAAACTATTGCTTACGGCCACCTTCGGAATGCTGATCCTGGCCGGCGGAATTTCAGGATGCAGCATGTTTTCCCCGTCGAACGCTCCCGTTGACTGCAACGCCGTGAAGAATCAGGAACAGGCGGGTTTCAGTGACGCCAGGATCGCCTCGGATCTTGGCGCCACAGTCGCTCAGGTCGCAGCATGCCACGGTCCGAAAACCGCCGCAGGGCCCCAGGATTAATTGGTACGGCGGGATCGTCGGATCGATCGCCTCGACCTGGTTAACATTGGGTGCAGAGCCTGTCCTGAGCGAAGCCGAAGGAGGTCACCCCTGCCGCGGTCGGCGGCTGTGCGTGCGCGCTCGAACGTGCGCCCTCTCGGCCGCTTGCAGTAACTCGTCGAATGATGCGCGAATTGCCGTAACCAGATCGCCAAGGTCGGGCAGCACATCCCAGTCCCCGTTCAATCCCCAATACAACCGGCCATCGTAGCTGAGCAGCGCGATGTTGAGCGATTGATCCAAAAACAGCGGCCCGATTGGATATCCGGCCAACAGCCGCGAGCCGATCATATAAAGCGGGATCTGCGGTCCGGGCACGTTGGTGACGATCAAATTGAACGGGCGCGCCCGCGCCGCCAGACGCATCGCCAGCGACAACAGTGTGGCCGCCGTCCACTCGCTGACCCGCGCGAGCACCTCTGCTCCCATCGCCTGCCGCGACCCTTTGAGATCGGCCGTGACTGCGCGGACCGCATCCAGGCGCCGGCGCGGATTGGTTTGGGCGATCGGAAGGCGCGCCGCCCATGACGCGATTCGATTTCCCAGCGTGCCTCGCTCCGACGACGCGCGCACGCTCACCGGAACCATCGCGCGGAAATCGAGTTCCGCAATTTCTTCAGGAGAAAGTCCTCGCCCGCTCAGAAACGATCCAACCGCACCCGCCACCGTGGCGAGCACGACATCGTTTACCGTCCCGCCTAGAGCGTTCTTCACCCGCTTGACGTCCGCCAGTTCGATCGCGGTCCATTCGAATCGCCGATGCGGCCCGATTGGCTGATTGAACGGCGACTCCGAAGCTGAAGACATTCCCGCGCCGAGCGTTTCGGTTACTGCGGAAATCTGCTCGCTGATGCTCTCCGCGGTCTCGACCGGATTTTGCATCGCGCCGAGCACCGCTTTGCCGAATTCCAGCGGGGTCGCCAGTCGGCGCCGAGCTTCCTCCATCACCAGCTCGCCGCGCGACGGCGCGGATTGCGGCTTCCACGGCTGCGCGTCGGGAATCGTCGCGTCCGACGACGGACTCAGCAGCACGGTTGCGAGATCGACCGCGGCTACTCCGTCGATCATGCAGTGATGGGTCTTGGTGATCATCGCGAAGCGATCGCCGTCGAGTCCCTCGACTATCCACAATTCCCACAGCGGTTTGCCGCGATCGAGTTGCTGCGAGATGATTCTTCCCGTCAACAGCTTGAGCTGCTCGTCGCCGCCGGGCCGTGGCAGTGCAGTGTGCCGCACGTGATATTCGAGGTTGAAGCGATCGTCGTCCACCCACACCGGATGATTCTCAAGCGGTATCCGCGCGATCCGCTGTCGATAACGGGGCATGAGATGCAATCGCGACGCGACGTGTTTCCGGATCTTTTCGACATCGATTCCGCCGCCGGGAGTCCGCAGCGCAGCCGCGTCGAAAAGCATCACGCCCGCAACGTGCATGTGCGTTTCAGGATATTCGAGGTCGAGGAATGTCCGGTCCAGGGCGCTTAGCCGTTCGTGCGTGGCCATCGCGTCGCCTCCTCGCGTCGGACTCGTGATGATCCGCTTCTAGCAGGAAGCCCGCCCGTAAGACCATCATCGCCCGACGCCTTGCGTGCGCGATACCGCCGGTTCTATGGTTGCCGGGGAGGACGTATGCGAAATATCGACGCAGTCCGCGGGCTCAAGGACCTCTTTGTAAGCGCGGTCAACGGCGGCACAACAGTCGTTGAGGAGATTCATGCCGCGATCGCCCGGCGTCCTTTCGAGGCGCTCGAACTCGACCCGGCGACCCGTATCCCGGCGGCTGCGGTTCGGATGGTTCACGACGCAGTCGCGGGCGGTGTCTACTGGGGGCTTCGCAGCCTGATGGAGTTGGCCGGGGATGCGGCCGACTGGGCGCTAACGCCGCTCGAACAGACACCGCCGGCCGAAGAAGAGCCGCTGCCCCCCGCCCTGGACCTCGCCATCGGCGCGCTGAACGGGTTCATGGGCGACCATCTGGAACGCAATAGAAACGGTTTGCGGACCCGCATGGAGTTTCGCCGTGAGGGTCGAACCGTCGCCCTGGACCCCGAGACTCTGCGCCGTACATACCCCGGCGCCGGCCGAAAGCTCGCCGTGTTCGTTCATGGTCTCTCGTGCAACGAGCAGATGTGGCGCTTTTACTCGGAAGAAAATTACGGCGACCGCGAGACGACATACGGATCGCTTCTGGAACAGGACCTCGGCTACACGCCGCTCTATCTCCGCTACAATTCCGGTCTCCACGTTTCGGAAAACGGCGCCCTACTGGCGGAAGAAATGGAAGAATTGGTCAACGCATGGCCCGTCGCTGTAAACGAGATCGTTCTCGTCGGCCACAGTATGGGCGGGCTGGTCGCGAGAAGCGCGTGCCATCAGGGCAAGCAACGTCGAAACGGCTGGATCGGTTCCGTTCGCCATATCTTCTGCCTCGGCACCCCGCATCTTGGAGCGCCACTCGAGAAGCTCGGGAACGTGATGGGATGGGCCTTGAACGTCTCCGACCTGACGCGGCCGATCGCGAACATCGTCAACGGCCGCAGCGACGGGATCAAAGACCTGCGCTTTGGCTATCTGGTCGAGGAGGATTGGCGGGGACGAGATGCTGACGCTCTGCTGGAGGACAATCGCCATGACATCCCGTTTCTCGACTCCGCGGCGCACTACTTCGTTGCCGCAACCGTGACGGAAAGCCCGAGCGATCCGCTCGGCTTCATTCTCGGAGACATGCTGGTGAGATTTCCAAGCGCCTTGGGTCGCGGCGTGCAGCCGACGAGACGCGTTTCGTTTCGAGCCGCGAACAAGAGCCACTTGGGGACGACGACCCACCTGCGGCTTCTCAACCATCCTGCGGTCTACGATCAGATCCGATTGCGGCTTGAGCCGACGACCGCCGCGCTGACGATGCTCGGCGAAGCTCAGTGAGTTGGCGCTCGGCCTTCAATCACTGCTGACAGAGAAGCGTGTTCCGTTATTCACGCTGCGTAGGTGACGGGTTCGCCCTCCTTCTATGCTCTGCCGCACAACCTTCGCCGCACCGGCTGCCGCGCAAACCTCGTCGTCCAGTTCGACGCGATCGCGCTTGCAAATGCGACCTGAACTAATTTAATCAACTACTACAAAAGATCGGTAGGCTACACGGATTCTTATCAACCCAAACTCTCGCTTATAAGTCGGAAGTTGTGAACCCAAAGATTGTCGATGAAACTATCGCGCGCGCCGCGGCCGAACGCCGCAGTGCGCTTTCGGAAATCGAATCCAAGCGGATCCTCGAAGCGATCGGCATCGCAACCCAAATGCCCGAGCCGGCCCGCAGCGCCGACGAAGCCGCGGCGGCGGCCGAGCGGCGCGGCTTCCCGGTGGTGCTCAAGGTGCTTTCGCCCGATGTTACGCACAAGAGCGACGTCGGCGGCGTCGCGCTGGGCCTCGCTTCGAAGGTGGAAGTGCGCGAGGCCTTCGCGCGCATTGCCGCAAATCTCTCGCAAAAGGCTCCCGACGCGCGATTCGAAGGCGTCGCGGTGCAGGCCATGGCGGCGGCGGGACCGGAACTGCTCGCAGGCATCGTGCGCGATCCCCAGTTCGGTCCGATGGTGATGGTTGGTCTGGGCGGAGTGTTCGTTGAAGTGCTCAAGGACACCGCGGTCCGGATCGCGCCGATCGATAAGCACGAGGCGCGCGCGATGCTCGCGGAGCTGCGCGGCGCTGCGCTGCTTGACGGCGTGCGCGGCCAAGCGGCGGTTGATCGCGACGCGATCGCGGAATTGCTGGTCCGGATATCCGAGTTCGCCGCGCGGCGCACGGAAATCAGGGAAATGGACCTGAACCCGATCGCCGCTTATGCGTCGGGGCTGAGCGTGCTCGACGCCCGCATTCTGCTCGAGCACGAGGTCAAAGACGCCGCGCACGGGGGTTTGCCGGCCGCAGAAGCGGCGGCGCTTCAAGCTCGCCGCCAGGAAAACCTCCGGCGCGCCCTCAAGCCGCGCACTGCGATTGTGATCGGCGATCGCGCCTCGCGCGATTTCATGTGGCTCCGTGCGCTCGATAACTTCAAAGGCAAGCGCTTTTCGGTGCAGCCCGACGCAAAGGACGGCGCCGCGATCGAGGCGCTTGGCATCAAGAACTTCCGCACCGTGTCCGAGATTGGGGAACCGATCGACTACGCGATCGCGTCGGTTCCGCGAAAGATCGCACCGCAGACGCTTGCCGAATGCGCCGCGGCCGCGGTCGCAGGCATCGGATTCTTCACCGCCGGTTTTTCCGAAACCGGCGATCCGATCGGAGTGGAACTCGAAGCGGAGCTGAAAAAGGTCGCTTCGCGCTCGGACATCGCGCTGGTCGGCCCCAACTGCATGGGCCTGTGCAACCCGGGGCTGGGGCTGCTCAATTCCGCGGGTCTGCTCGCGGGCGAACCGGGCGACGTGTGCTTCATCTCGCAGAGCGGAACGCACGCAATCAGTTTCTGCATGCAGGCTCCGGGACGCGCAATCAAGGTCAGCATGTCGGCGTCGTACGGTAATGCGCTGGTGCTGGAGGCCGCGGACTACCTCGACGTGATGGCCTCCGACCCCGCGACGCGCGCGGTCGGCATCTATGTGGAGGGAGTACGCGACGGACGGCGTTTTTTCGAGAGCCTGAAACGCGCCACGGCGCGGGTCCCGGTGCTGGTCTGGAAAGGCGGCGTTACGGACTCGGGCGCCCGCGCGACATTTTCGCACACCGGATCGCTCGCGACCCCGGCGGCCGTATGGCGTGCGGCGATGCGTCAGAGCGGCGCGGTCGAAGTGAAGGGCCTCGAGTCGATGCTGGACGCGATGGAGCTGTTGACCCGCGCGCGGCCGGTGCGGGGCCGCGGGATGGCGCTGGTCGCGATGACCGGCGGACAGTCGGTGGTGATCAGCGACACGTTTGCAAGTCATGGACTCGAAGTTCCGGCATTGTCGGAAGCTTCGTACGCCGAGTTCAAGAGCTTCTTCCAGGTGATCGGCGGCAGCTACCGCAATCCGCTTGACGCCTCGTGGACGCTCGGACCTCGCACGGCCGGCGGCCAGGATAATGTCGATCGCGTACTCGACATTCTCGACCGCGATCCGGTTATCGACGCGATCGTGATGGAGGTCAGGCCGGGACTGGGGTTTGGCGGTCCCAGACGCCCAATCGACGCCAAAGACACCATCCCTTTGCTGGATCGACTCGCGCGCTTTGCACAGCGCGCGCACAAGCCGTTCGCGATCGCGGTCGAATCGCAACATGTGGTGCCCGACCGGCGGGCCGCAGTCGCGGCCGACGCAGCCGCGCTTGCGCGCGAGCGGGGACTGGCGACCTTCGACACGTTCGAACGCGCGGCGGGTGCGTTTCGCGCCGCGGCTGAGTATTTCGAGCGCGCGGGAGCCTCGGCAAAGGAATCGACCGCCACGGGTCGTTGAAATCGGGGACTCAAAACGAAGATTCCGGTTCCATCCACATGAACCAAAAGCCCGCATGGCTTCGAGAGCTCTTCCCATGGGAGGATAAAACGCTGTGCGTCAACGGCCGCAACATGGCCTACGTTGATGAGGGGAGCCGTGACGCGCGGCCCGTGATCCTCCTGCACGGAAATCCCACGTGGGGATTCCTTTACCGCGACTTCATCGACCCGCTCGTCAAAGCGGGCTACCGCGCCGTGGTTCCCGATTGGATCGGGTCGGGCTACTCCGACCATCCGCGCGTCGATGCCGCGCTTACGCTGGCGCATCATATCGCCGACCTGGTCTCGCTAATCGACCAGCTCAATCTGCGCGGCTTCGTGATCGTCGGACAGGACTGGGGCGGCCCGCAGGGCGTGGGAGCGGCTCTGCAAAGACTCGATCGACTCGCCGCGCTGGTCCTCATGAACACCTGGCTTTACACCGATTACGTCGGCAAGTTCCATCAGTCGCCGCTCCCGTGGACGACCTGGCATGCGCCGCTAATCGGCCAGCTCCTGATGAAGCGCTTCAAGGTGCTCTCCCATGCGGGACCGTCGGCGATAACCGTGCGCGGGATGACGGACGCGGAGAAGCGCGGCTATCATCACGTCTTCGACGAACCCGATTCCGATCACGTCGTACTTACCTGGCCCAGGACGATCCCGCTGCGCGAGGGCGACCGCGGATGGGCCGACATGACGATGATCCAGCGCCGGCTGCCCGAGCTGGGGCGTACGCCGACCATCCTGCTGTGGGGGCAGGAGGACGCCGTCTTCCCGATCGAGTACGCGAATCGGTTGAAGGAGCTGATGCCGCACGCGGAGGGGCCGATCCTGTTCGAGCGGGCCTCGCATTTTCTCCAGGACGACCGCGGACCCGACCTGGTCGCCGCAATCATCGCGTTTCTGAATCGGACGGCGGGGAATCGCTTATGAACTTCGTGACGCCGAGCGCGGACGAACTGGCCGGCTTGCGCGCCGACCCGATCCTCTGGGAGCAGGAACTGGACACCCGGCCTGAAGTGGCCGAATCGCTCGAACGTGCGGCGGGCAAGCGCGCGGGCCGGGTTTACTGGCGATCGAAGAGCGGCCATCTGTACGCGCTCGAACTCGCGGACCTGGGGCGCGGTCGGCCGTCAATGGCGATGGTTTACGGCTTCTGGAACCGCTACGAGCCGCGTCCGCCCGAAGATCAGATCGACCGGGATCTGATCGATTTCTGCCTGTGGGTTGCGCAGCTCTGCGACGGCCTCAACCCCGAGCATCTCGCGCGCGTCCTGACCTTCGCCGGCCATCCCGTCGCATGGCCGCGACCGTGAGCACTGCGCCGGCGCGGACTGACGATCGCGCAGGGAAAATCTCGCGGTGTCACGCTTATGTCAGCTAGAGGGTGTAGCTCGAGATTCTTTAATTTTCCCGATGAGGCGCAAGAGGCCGTCAAGGATTGTCACGGGGTGTGGCGGGCAGCCAGGGACGTAAAGGTCTACCGGAACGATGCTGTCTGAGCCGTTGAGAACCTCGGGATGATCGCGAAATGGACCGCCTGAAATTGCACAAGCGCCCACCGCGATTACAATTTTCGGGTAGGGCACGGCTTGGTAAGTCTTGTCGAGGGCCAAGCGCATGTTCTGAGTGACGGCGCCGGTAATCAGGAGTCCATCCGCATGACGTGGGGACGCCACAAACTGAATGCCGAATCTGCCGAGATCGAACACTACGGTATTCAGCACATTAACGTCCGCCTCGCATCCGTTGCATCCACCGGCGCTGACCTGTCGGAGTTTGAGGGAGCGGCCGAGGATCCGGTGGGTCTGCTCGGCTAGACGGCCCGCCAGTCGCAGCGTTTCTCCTTCGGTCAAGACCAAATCATTCCGATTGCCGGTCGCGAGTTTATATTGCGAAGTGAAACGGATCGCTCCTTGGGGACATGCGTTGGCGCACTCGGGGCAGAACAGACAGCGACCGAGATCGATTTGCAAATCTCCGTCGCTGGTAATTGCATCGGTCGGGCAAGCATCCGCGCAATTCGTGCAACCGGAAGGACATCGTGCATGATCCAGAACGGGCAGACCGCGGAATCGCTCCGGCAGAACCGGTTCGGTCTCGGGAAACGGCAACGTGCGTTTGCCCTGACGGAATCGAGTGAGTATCAAGCTCGGCACTGGCTATCCTCAGAGATCGTGACCGCAATATGAGAGGTTGAAGCTTTTGTTGCACAGAGGAAAATCGGAGATTTGCTGATTGCGCATTGCAATCGCCAATCCCATCCAATTGTGGAACGACGGATCGACTATCTTATAACGTGCGAAGCGCCCGTCTGCGTCGGTGATCGCGACGTGGCAAATTTCTCCGCGCCATCCCTCGACCAAAGACACCACAAGATGATCGGGGAGTAGCGGCCCTGCCGGTGACAGTATGGGTCCCTCGGGCACCGCGGCGAACTGCTCTCTTAGGAATGCACCCGAACGCTGAATTTCAAGCCATCGCAGCCAAGCCCGCGCAAAGACGTCGCCGCTATGCCATTTAGATATAGGGATCTGCGCGAATCTGAAGATGCCGCTGGGAAAGTCTTGTCTGACGTCTCGCTCAACCCCGCAGGCGCGCGCCGCGGGACCAACCAGCCCGAGCGCCTCACACGTTTCTCGCGTTATCGTCCCGGTGTGCTCGAAACGCGCCTGGACCGATGGTGCGTCCCATAGCAGCGCGAGCGCGTCCTCGACATCCTTCAAGGCCGCTTGCAACTGCTGCTGTAGCTTGGCGGCGAGCGGCTTACCCATGTCGAATCCGACCCCGCCAGGTCTGATCAATCCCCGGCCGAAGCGGCTTCCGCACAGTGCCGCCGTTAAGTTGAGGAAGTCTCCGCGAATGCGGCCGCAATAGGCTGCGCTCGGGAGATACCCGACATCTCCAGCGAGAGCGCCGAGGTCGCCGGTATGGTTTGCAAGACGCTCGAGCTCCAGTGCTACCCCGCGGATCACTTGCGCCCGGGCTGAAACCGCGGTGCCGCTCAAGGCTTCGATTGCTTCACAATACGCAGTCGAATGTCCGATCGAGGTGTCGCCGCATAGCGTTTCCATCAGAGGGATCGTTCGCTTGCCGGGCCCTCCCACGAGTGCCCGTTCAACCCCCCGATGCTGGTAGCCGAGCGATATCTCCAGGTGAAAAACATCCTCACCGTGACATTGGAAACGGAAATGGCCGGGTTCGATGATCCCCGCATGCACGGGGCCTACCGCGACTTCGTGAACCTCGGCTCCGGCCATCGCGAAGAAATCAGTCACTCCAGGAACTGGTGCTGGAGATAAGCTGTTGCCCGACCGGTAGGGCGCGTGAAATCGAATCGGCTTCAGCCAGGGATGCCCTTGCGGATGAACCTGCCACTGCTCGGCGATTTCACGCTCGAACCAATGAGCTTGCGGGCATTCGAGCGTCAGGCATGGGTACGACTGGCTGACTTTGGTGCTGAGAATCGAGAGGCTATTCGTCACCGAGTCAGCCGCGACGGCGATCAGTCGCACGTGGCCATTCTCGGCGGGCATCCCGAACAGCGCTGCCAGGCTGCAGGTTCTGCTCACCGCGGAGAGAATCGCGGTTCTGAACTCCGCAATCGAGAGATTGGGAATGCTTTGAAGCGGAATTGCTTCGCCAGTGTGAAACGATGAAAGAGCAGTCGCCATTTCAACGCTGACCAAGCAGGCGCGCGGCTTCATGGATTGTCCGACTCAGGACCGGAGGAACGTAAATGCCCATCAGCAGAATTGCAGCGCCGAGTATCGCCGGGACCGCACTCAGTGCAACACCTCGGCCTGCCGGGACAATGATATCTTCGCGCGGAGTTCCCTGTGCCATCGCAAGCACGGGCGTAGCCATTCCCACCAGAATGATCGCCAAAAGAATCAGGTAAGCAATCGCAACGAAAGACCGGCCCTGGTCCAGCGCGGCTTTCAGGATCGTGAATTCACTCAGGAACGGGCCGAATGGCGGCGAGCCCGTGATCGCAAGAAAGCCTAACACCCATAGCAGACCGGATACCGGCAAGACCTGCAAAGCTCCGGTGACATTCTTCGCAGTCTTCGTATGGTAAACAGCCAGGAGGTTTCCAGCCACCATGAACAGCATCACCTTGGTCAGCGAATGATTGATCACATGGAGCATCGATCCGAACAGCCCCGCACCGCCCAATCCCACGCCCACCGCCAGGATGCCCATATGCTCGACGCTCGAGTATGCAAGCATGCGCTTGTAGTCAACCTGGCCGGTGATGAATATGGCAGCTACCGCCATCGAGAGCAGGCCGAGAACCAGCAGCAGCCGTTC
>Ga0181536_10003491_pt1 | contig 17085 bp, 15 predicted proteins | sample PEATcosm2014_Bin_41_FD_121105 | JGI IMG/M metagenome (GOLD analysis project Ga0181536, IMG submission 121105) | Peatland microbial communities from MTU Mesocosm Facility, Houghton, MI, USA - PEATcosm2014_Bin17_60_metaG | ecosystem: Environmental > Terrestrial > Soil > Wetlands > Peat | place... | reverse complement strand
TAGGTTCGGACGCCTTGATTGAATTTCAGATTGTCCGGCCACTCGGATACGCCGAGCTTGAATTGAACGTCACCCCGGCGCTCAAGCTCCCGGCGCGTCTCGGCAGTCCAACTTTCAGGGATGGATTGCACGTCACCCGCCAGATAGCGCACGCCATCCACGGTTATTGACCGCAGAATTTCCATCTCAATGTGGATAGCAACGGCGGCCATGGCGTCACCCGAACAACCCGTCAGCCGAAGAGCCGACTGAGCAGCGCCGGCCGCGGAGCATGGCGCTCCGCTTGGGCAATGAGCTTGGATAGCTTCGCTTCCTCGGCGCGGACGGCTTGAGCTTGCTTGACGATGCGAGTAGCGAGCCCTTTGCCGTATGAGCTTCGGGCGCGGAGGCGTTCAACAATGCTGTTCATGGCCGAGGTTTCCTTATACGAGGGACAAGATGATCGGCGCGGCAACAAGCACGCAAAGCCGGAAGGTTTCAGATCGTGCCAAGAGCAGTAGGGGGAGAAAGCGTGTCAGGTTCATCGGCTTCTTTCCCGCGCTCTATGCAAACGGATATAGCCATCGGCGACCAACTTGCGCAGATCACTCGGGCGTATCCACTTTTCGAGTTGCTGCGGGGTTATTGTGTCGCCCACGTTGAACGATTGGCGTCCCAGCACCGTCAGAGCTTTCAGAACCAAACCGCTAGGCCGGGGCATGACACGTTTCCCGTTCGGCTCGCTGGCGGGCTCGCGTTGCCCTCAGCTTGGCGGCACCCTCAGCCTTGACGACTACCATAACCTGATCGCGCTTCTGCTCCGCCTCGCGAACCGCTTCAGCGAAGCCCAGATCGCGGGCTCGCTCTATGTCCACTCGATGGAAGCAATAAGCTTGCGGGCCTATCCGCCGAACAGGTGGTGCCGCAACTTCCTTGGAGACTAAACCCCTCCGGAACAGAAGGCTCTCTAACGTAGAAGCGGGCACATTCAAGATGCTGGCGGCCTCGGCGAGAGATAGCCTATCGGCCGGATCAATTTCGACGATCGGCGGGGAGTTGATAACCATCATTTCCTCCCGTACTGGAATTTGTAGAGCCGGGAATAAAACGCCTTGCCGTCCGCGGTTTTCTTGGTAAGGCGCATGGCGTGTAAGGCGGCACCTGTCAGATTGGCCGGGCCGACACGCGCATCTAGGCCGCCGGCGATCGGATTTGTGGAACCGTGTTCCTCAGTCTTGAGCCCCATTCGATGATATCGGTCAAGGGAGCTTTGGAGCGCGCGTACAAGGGGCTCCCCGCTCTTCATGCCTTGGCCTGGATAGGGGAGCGGTTCGCCTTGCTGAAACGGCGTCAAGCTCGCTTTCATCACGTAGTTGCCGAGCCGATTGTAATTCGCGGCTCTTCCCGCGCGGCCAGCGCCGCCTTGACCGCGCACATGATAGCCGCGCGTCGTGGTTCTCTTCCCTCGGATGCCCGCGAGCCCAACGCCCGGCCGCTCATGGTACGCTTTGCCGACGTGGGCGTATTCGTGGGTGCCAAGGTCGATCGTGCGGCCGGGGTTGTATCCGAGAGGCGCTTGCTGGGCGCGCTGGGCATATCGCCTCGCAACGTTTGTCGCTACGTGCCCCGCCATCGCAAGCGGTTTAGGTGCCAGTGCAGCTAGACCGATATGCGCAGCGTGCGCCGCAATATTGATCGCATGGTTGATGAGAAGGTCGCGATGCTCGGGCTTCAACTTGGGCAGGACACGCGCGATCTTGGAGCCGAAGGCTTGACGCACGACTTGCTTGTCGCCTTCCTCGCTGCCCGTCGTCCAGCGCCCATCATTTGCGCGCGGCTGTTCAGGCCAGTTGGGATTTGACTTAGCGAATAATCCAGTCATGCGTACCTCGGAAGAAAAGCGGAGCGGGAGGGAGTGAAGCTCCCGCCCCGAGTGTCCCGCGCGGGAGATGAAACCACGCGAGCCTTGGTAGGGCGCGGCGGGAATGGGGAGGACGGTGTACCACTCCCGCCGCTTTCAAGCGCCGACCCGCGGCCAGCAGATCGTCGCTTAGAGAATAGGCGAGTGGAGCTTGTCGCGCGGTTTAGGTCCGGTCGGGCCGCCCCGTTATGGGCTCCACTCATGCGGCGGAAAGGAATAAACCGCCGCAATTCGTCAGCCTCGCACGCGCGTAGCGCGCCTCGAATTCGCGTAATGCCCAGGAAGCCGTTGACCAGCTTGCAGAAGCGCGTTCACGCGGCTTTGCTTCGTGTCGGCTTGGATACGGTCGGCTTCGTCATTGATCGCCTGCATGCTCTCATCCGGCGAAGCGCCGTCAACGTCCAGATCGGAACCGTCATTCGACGTGTTATCGGCTGGCGCGTCGTCGGGATCGGCGCTGTAGTTGTTCGGAACCGCGCCGGTCCCTTCATCGCGGCCGAGCTTCCGCATGGCGCGATACAAATCGGGCTGGATTTTGCATATCTCGGTGAAGGCGCGGGGGAAGCCCATTCCAGTTTCCGCGTCGAGGCTCTTCGCGAGCTGATTGATTGTCGCTTCGGCGCGCTCGGCCGCCTTAGAGAAATCTTGAAGGGCGCCGTTCGCGACCTTCGCGAATACGCCGCCTTGGAGGCCGGCATTCGCCTTGACGATCCGCGCCGACAATTTCTCGGCGAGCGCAAGCATGGTTGGGTCGCCGCGCTCTACACCCTTGCGGATTTCAGCGGCGAACGCTTTAGCGACGGCCTTCTGGGACTTTTTCATGGCTTTGGACTTTCTCGATACGCGGTTGACGAATGGACGGCCGGGGTTTGCGAGGGTCGGGCTCTCCACAGGCCAGCTCGATACGGCGCCCTGATCTTTGAGGATCGCGGCGATTGACGCGGCGCTGGGCATTGAGCCGCGCGCCTTCGTCAGAATGAAGTTGGCGCCCGGTGATGCGGGATCATCGACAAGCGACACTTCGCGTATCTTCATGTTCTTCAACCAATGCGCTTTGCCTTTGCGCGTCGGATCGGCATGGAAGATTTTCGCCATCGGTTACTCCCCTTTTGGCGCCGGCAGAAGCGTGATGCGGCCTATCCGCGCCAGCAATGCACGGTTTTTGATCGGCCATGCTTGGATCGCTTCGGGACTGATCAGATCGCCCGGCGCGTACTGGATAGCGTTTGCCGTGAACTTGTCGTTCGCCATCGCTCCGAATTCGCCGAGATTTTCACTTTCGATGATAACGGGTGCCGCGGCGGCCGGCGTATCGGTGCTCTCGGCGGGCAGCGTGATCGGCATGAAGCGTGACCAGAAGCGCAGCTCCGCGTCGCAAAGGCTTTCCATTTTGCTGATCGGCTTCGCGCGCAACAGGTCAAGCGCTTCTGCTAGAGCCGGACAATCGGCAAAGACCGCGCTGGCGTAGTTGTCGCTCAAGTTGAGCCGGCTATATCCGACCTTCGTAACGTCATTGAATGCCGCAAGGGCTTTGGCACCGTCTTGCAACGCCTTCGTGGTTGCTTGAAGCGCCCGAAGCTCGGCGCGGAAATTGACGAGATGTTGAAAACGCTCGGCGACTTTCTCTTCCGCGAGCTTCACGCGCGCGGCATGAGCTTTGATGCTTTCCGCTGTGACAGCCGAGGTAACGGCTTTGCCGAAGCCCGCGACGGCGCGCTTGAGCCCCGCAATTTCCGCCTGGATAGTCCCGAATTCCTCGCGAGCTGCGGCAAGCTGTTCCTCGGCGCCCTCATGAGCGAGACGCACGCTCATCTCGCAAACGCCTAGCCGCTCTTCAATCTCGGCCTTGCGGCGCTCTGCGGCGTCAAGATCGGCCTGGGTTTGCTCCGCGAGCCCGCGGGCTTCGCCAGAAGTCAGACGTTCGATCAAGGCCACCGGGGCAGGGCGAGCGTTGGGATCGCCGGCCGCGCGGACGGCTTCAAGAATGACACCGCCAGCGTCGGGGCTTGCGCGGTTCGCTATCTCGGGGGATTTGGCACGGGCCATGCGGGCTTGTCCTTCGTCACGGGCCGGGCACAGGCCGGGCCACGGTGCGAAGGGTAAGCGAGAATGTCTAATAAATTATTGCTAAACCAAATCTAGGCGGGATTTCAATGGATTAGCCGATTATTTCGGTATGAACACTCCGTCAATTCCACTATCGCAGAAAGGCGAACCCGAGCCCGCATCGCCGCGGGGCTCTTGGCAATCGATCCCATAGCCGGGGCTGCCGCCGCCCGGGAAATATCCCGGCGTCTTGGTTTGCTGCGGTTGCGGCCCGATGACGACGGCGGGCACGCTCGCGATCCACGCGCTCGATACTTTCCCGAGCACAAGCATGAGCGCGCCGGCTGCGGCGACTGCCACGTCATCGTGCCCACCAAGCGGATGAGTAATCGTCTCGGTCCCGCCGCGAGAAACCGTTCGCTCCAACGCGATGAGCTGATTTGCAAGGACAGGATTGTCGAGCAAGCTAACGTGCCCGCTCGTCAGGTGCGGCAAGAGCCCACGGAACAACTCTCTCTTGGGCGGGCTATCCGTTCGCATGTTGATCCCACACTTGCGGAACATATCCGCGACGACTTGCCCGGAGAACGCGTCGCAGTGCGCGTTGACGATGCCCCATTTCTTGAACCAAAGGCTCATCTCTTGAACGACGCTCTCCGCAGAGAAGGGCGGCTTGCGCGTCACTGTCAAATCGAGTACGGCGGTTCCGTTGTGATTGTGCGCAATCGCGATGACGAAGCTGTCTTCCCCGGCACCGCCGGCCGCGTCGCAAAATCCGTAGTAAGTCAAGCCTGGAATGAGCTGGCGCTGCTGGACGCCTTTTTCGATGCAGCTCTCGACAACTTCGCGGGAGATATAAGTGTCCCGATCTTGCCGCCACTGCCCCAACCACTCGGCGCCCGCCCGCGCGGGATCGGCTTCAAGAGCCGCATCAATATCCGCTTGCGGGATGTTGGAGTTGAGCTGCCGCGTGGTCGCACGGTAGATTTGAATATCGTCGTCCGGCTGAGCCCAGTACCGTTCGAACCGGGACCACATCAAGCCGTGCCGCGCATAGGGCGAGCTTATCCCGATGAGCAATGAGCCTGGGATCGTGACGAGGGACGGCATGAGAGCGGCAACCACTTCCTCGTCAGCGTCAGTTGCATCCGCGCCCTGGTTGAAGAACGCCAGCTCATCAAGGACCGCGGCGGGGCAAGTGAGGCCGCGGATGGTCCGCGCGCTCGCCGTCGCTACACGAATTTCTACGCCGAAAGAGAATTCGAGGGAGCTTGTCGTCTCCCGGATGATTTCATGCTTGAGCATGTCGCTCGCCGCTGCCATGCCGCGCACCGTCTTGAAAGCGATCTCCGCTTGCGAGCGGTCGGGCGCAATGAGCGGGATCACTGCGGTAGCTCCCGGCGCAAGGTAAGGGCGATAATCCCGCTCAACCGCCTTGTGCAAGGCGATTGCGGAAGCGAGAGTGGTCTTTCCGCCGCGCCGGCCGGCGACGACATAAGCCTGTTTCGCAGGGTGAGCCGGCGGGTAGCGCCTTCCCGTCAATTCCTCATAGACCGTGCGTTCCCTGGCGCTCATGCCAAGCCCGTATATCCCGCGGCAGATCGTTCGCCACGTGTCCCAGGAATGCCCGGAGAACGTGTCATTAAACAAGGCGCGGTTCTTCAAGGCTTCGATGATGTTCATAGCTCAGTCTCCAACTTCCCAGATCACGAAATTTCCAAAAAATTTTTCAAGGTTTCGTCTGCCGGGTTGCAATCGTGATCTGTTTTATGCCCTTATTAGTCCGCAAGCCTCTGTGGAAAGGCGTTTCACTCGGCGGCGGTTGCCGGGAGCCTTCAACCTTGCATGCTCTTTTGCCTTTCCTCCAAGACCTGAGCGAAAGTCTTTCCTTCGATCGCCGCCTGAGCTGCCAACTCTCTAATGTCCATACCCTCTTGCTTCGATCGCTTCGCTGGCACAACAGCAGGCTCAGCAGCGACAGACTTCTCAGGCGGCGCCACGACAGCAGGTGTTTGAACGACAGCGACAGGCGGCGTTGCCTGTTCCTCTTCAGGACTGCCGGGTTCTTGCTCTTGTTCCAGCAGTCGCATGCGCTCATGGAACGACAGCTTTTCCGGCTCGGCCGGCTTCTCAGCTTTCATCCCGAGCTTGGAGTAGATGGCGAGCAACTTTGAGACGCGCGTGCAGTACTGCGGCACGTCGCCGGGCTCGCCCCGCGCCCTGGCAATGTCAGCCAGCTCATTCTCGACGATGAGCGCCGCCGCGGCTTTCACAAGCGCAAGCTGATAGGCGTTTGGCTTGAAGCCGAGATCAGACAGCAGCTCAGCCAGGACGCGCTTGCGGCGGTTCTCTTGTTGGAGTGGTGTAAGCGCACGCGGCGCCCAGCTATGCATCATCTAATCCTCAAGTGGTACCCCATTGGCACCCCAGAACGCTTTCGCAATGGTAAACGCGGCAGAACGCCTAGCTCTTGCACGTGATCGAAGATTTCGTGATCGCTCGAATTTGGACGCCGCCGGGCGCCGACATTTTGCAACGTTCGGAACCCGTCACGGGAAGAGTTTTGCGGGTACTGCGGGTACTGCGGGTACTGTGCCTCAGTGCCTCTATGTGGATTGGGGTATATAAAAACGTGATGTCGCTCCAACTTCGGGAGTAAAGGATAGTACCCGCAGTACCCGCAGTACCCGCAAATTTGAACCCGTCTAACTTCTGATCACTTGCCATCGGACTGTCTTCTGATGGCTGTCATGGCTGGCTTGCTGAAACTCCAAGTCGCCAATCGGCCGCTGTTGATGGTTGCCAATGTAGTTGCCTAGCCATTGGCTGCTGCTCGGGTTAAGCCTGTCAGTGGTTGAGATGGCACCGAGAGCTTCCCTAAGCGCCACGTCGGGAGATGGTTCTTGTTCCGATGTCATGGGCTCGAATAGCTGCGCCGCCGTCTCGACAGTTGGAGCTACGGCTTGGATCAGCTCTCGTGCCAGGAATGGCTTGCCAACTCCAAACTTCGGATGGTTGGCGATGGCATGCAGCAACGCGCCGAGCGCCGCCCGCTTCGGATCGTCTTGCTTGACGAGCTGTTGCGTCTCGGCCGGATTTGGAAGCCCGAGGAAGTGAAGGGCGCCGCATACGTATTCCGACCATTCCTCGAACGAGCCCAGCAGCGCGACGCGGCCCGTCTGCCCTTCCATGAGGAACGCGCGATGAATGTTGAGGATGCAGGATAGATAACGCTCCCGCTGCGCAAGGGCGCGCTTCACGGGATCGAATGTGAATTGCCGAGCTTCGGGGCTTTCCATGTGCGCATTCAACCGGCAGAGCACGGCGCGCCGCGGCATGTCGTCGCCGAAGCGAAGAAGATTGCCGGTTGCCGTCCAGAAGACGCCCTTGGTGCTCGCCTTGACGAGCTTGGATTGCCCTAAAATTCGGACTTCCTTCTCATCCTGAGTGAGCGCGGTACAGAGCGCGGCGCCGCCAACGCTTTCGCCCGGCTCCACATTGTCGATCAGCACCATCCGGCGACTGGCGAGTAGCGCGCTATCGATCCGCTTCTCCCATTCCGCGCCTTCTTTGCAGTGCTGGATAGCCGGGGCTTGATGGCCGAACATGATCACGCTGGAAATATCTACCAGCTTCCCTTTTCCCGTCCCCGGGACGGGGGACCAGAAACCGTGCACGGGCGCATGCGGAACAAAAGACATTGCATGCGGCGTCAGCAATCCGGATACAGCAACCGCAAAGTCGATGGCGTCCACGAATGGAAAGCCCGCTAGAAGCTCATCTTCCAAGATTTTCAGATCGGCAACCGCGCTCTCATGCGTCGGGTGCGGATTGATGGTGAGCTTGGAAAGGTCGAGATTGCCCGGCCGGAAGATCAGGCCGGTTTCGCTATCATATCCAGCGATCATGTAGACCGAACCATCGGCTCGCAAGATTGGCCCCGATACGATGCCTGTTAGGTGCGGGACCTGCCAACGGTTGACGCGCGCGAGATAACGGTTCGCGAATTCCGAGGGACAGTTGCAGGGTATCCACTCGCCCTTCACTCCCGGCTCTTTGAATTGCGCTACACTCTCAAAGATGCTGATCATCCGCTCTCGGCGCGTCGGCACGATCTGCGGCGCCATGATTTTCTTTTTCTTGCGCACTTCAAGCGTGGCCTCGGTCACTTCGACGATGCGGGAGGCGTTGCTATAGACGGGGAAGCCATTCTCGCTTTCCAGCAACAGAAGCTCGGCCTCGTCTATCTCGCCCTCGAATTCGCCCGGCGCTATCTGAATGGTTGGCAAGCCCGCGCTGCTCAACCGGCGCTCTGCGCGGCGCTTCGCTCGCGAACTTCTCTTGTCTTCCTTCTTCTGTTCCTGCGGGCTCGTCTCAAGCGCCGGCAGATCAACTCCGCCATATCCATGCTCTCGCGCGTTGGCATAAAGCCAGTCGGCGCCGATGGTGCTATCCGTGATCGAATTCCAAATGACGTTGAACCCGTCAGCGTCATTGCCTGAGAACCTGAGATACCAATCCCGTGCTGCGGCTTCGTACTCGGGATCACCCCCAACGCCAGCCTTGAAGGCGGCAATGATCTGGACACAAGAGCCGTGATCTTGCTCGCCATCCTTGTCGTTCGGGAAGAATGCGAGCGCCTTGACTAGCTCGGCTTTATCGTCGGCTAGGTGCGCGTCATGTGGGATCGGCTTTCGGCTTCCGCCGCCGCTCAACAGTGACGCGGATACGATCTTGTATCCCATCATCTCTAGCAGCGCGCGGGCTTTTTCCTGGAATTGAGCCCACTGTTCCGCCGTGATCTCGGGGATTTTGTCGCGCCCGGCCGTGATCGGATCATGGCCGCCGCGCCAGACGTAGGCGCCCCCTTTCGGGTGAATTCCCTCGCAAACGAATTGGCCGCCTTGACCAAGAAACTCAACCGCGTGCTCGGTCGGATCGCCTTCGGCCATGAACGCGATGCGGCCCTTGTGCGGCGGGATTTCCCCAGCTTTCAGACGATAGACCAGCAACTCGCGTTCCGAGTATTCGCGCCCTCGGATGATCGTATGCCCCAACTCTTGACCGGATAGCTTGCGCACTTCCGCGGTCGCGGGATCGCTGCAATCCAAATCGACCGCGAGCAAGGTGCCCGTCTTCAAGCCCTTGTTGGCATTCGGCCAGCGATCCCATTGCCGGATATGGCTTGCATCGAAGGCGCGCGAAGTCCAATGGTGCATTCCAACCCAAGTCGCGGGACCGACCTTGAATTCCCCAGGTATCTTGCCGGCTTGAGACGGATTGACGCCGCTCTTTTCGTCCAGCTTCGCGCCGGGCGGAATTATCGGGATCAATTCATCGGCATATCCAGCGCGAGCATAGTCTTCAAAGGTGTGGGCGTCCGGCTTGGCGCTTGCATCGTCGCGGGGCATGATCCGTGCCCCTTACTGCGCAGCCGCTTCCGCGGCTTTTTTGCTGTTCCGCGAAGCGGCGACCATCGGCCGGATAGCTTCACTTCGCCTTTGCGCGTCAGCTTCGCGGGACATGATGCGATCGGCGAACCAAGAAAAAGCCTCGGTTGCGACCCATCCCGTATTCCGCTCTGTCAGAGCAATGCGCCGGGGAAAGGGATGATCCCCCCGGTTTTCCATGTCCAGCAGCGCTTGTCCGCTATACTTCCTGCCATGCAGGACGAAGAGCTGTTCTTTGTTGAGGATGGGGCCAAAGCCGCTTTCGCGGCGCATTTCCGCGGCGAGCCTATCGTGCTCCGCAAGCCGTTCGCGGCTGCCGCAATCGTATCCAGTAATGGACTTGAATTCGCTCATGGGTGATCACTCGCTTGAGATGCGGCGATCACTCGGAGATCGTCAGAATGCCGGTAGAGCCTGCTCCTGGCCTCTGTCCTCGGCGCCGCGGCGCCTGAGCTAATCGGGGTGCGTAGGGTCGCCCCCATTTCTGGCCGGCCCCGGTATCGGACGGCTTACTTCTGCCGATCCAGGGTTATGCGATCATTCCTAGCACAAATTTCTGTTGAGTGTGTTAACGGCAAATCAGCGTAATTAACCGTGGATCGGAACCACTTTCCGATCGGCCGGCGGAGGATTGACGATCCGTGCGAGGCGGCCGGCCCATAAATCCAAAGCCTTCCGCTTCGGCTCCCGGTAGTCATGCAGATCATAGGTCCGCACCAAGGCCGGCGGGATGTGAGCAATGGTAAGCTCCCGAACGTCGCTCGCGATATCAGGGATGGCGCCCAGGCCCGTTCTCATGGTCCTGCGCAGATCATGCAGACGCCAAGCCGGAAGCGTCCCAGGATCGATGCCCTCGGCCTGGGCGAGGCCGGCAATGGCCTTGTCCAGCTCGGGCTTGAGCCTTGAGAAAGCGCCGATCGGGCCGCCCCACGGCGCGGGGAATACCCAGTCCCCCTTGCGAGTGAGCCCGTTCAACAGGTCAAGCATGGGCGCCGATAACGGGAGTTCGTGCGGGTGCTTCGCCTTCATGCGCTCGGCCGGCAGGACGATGACTTTCTCGGCCATGTCGATTTCGGACCAGCGGAGCCGGGCGATCTCATTGCGGCGCTGGCCGCTCAGGATCAGCATTTGCATGAAGGGACCGCAAGGCTCGCCCAGGCTCTCGGCCGCGCGCCAGATCAGCCGTAGATGATCGGCTCCAAGCGTGACCTGCCGCGGCACTGCCGGCGCTCCCCGCTTCTTGGCGCTGACGCCGCTACACGGGTCTAACTCCAAGCCGTATGCTTCCTCGTCAATCGCCCATCGGAACATGCCGCGCGCCCAGGCGAGCGCATGCCGAGCGGCATAAGGGTGCCCGCCGTCAATGATAGCCCGTAGAAGCGCCTTCACGTCGCGAGAGCTTATTTCGGTCACGGGCCGATCGCGCCAGCGGGGGTTGCTCGGATTGTCAGCCCACTTCCACACCTTCTTGCCTTTCTCATCTTTCCCACTCTTGCGGAATTGCCCTAGCAGCTCCCGGCGAATGACGCCCTCGGCCTCGCGGGCACTGCGCAGGCTCGCGACGTGAAGCCGCAAGAAATCTTCCGCCACGGCGCCCACGGTGTTCGCCCGGCGCTCCGCCTGCACTGCGATCTCCCGCTTGCGCTCTGCGGAAGGGTCCCGTCCAGCTCGCGCCTCATTGCGGTAGCCGCGCGCCAGCTCCCGCGCTTCCCCGAGCTTCACATCGGGATAGACGCCCAGGCTGACGCGCCGCTTCTTGGGATCGCCTTTCGGCCGGTACAGCAAGGAAAAGCTGCGGGTACCATCCGGGGCAACCCGCAGCTCAAGGCCCGGTACTTCGCTGTCGGGATAGACAGTGCGCGTTTTGCCCTCGGGCTTGAGCTTCGCTACGGCCGCGTCAGTCAGCTTGTTCGCTTCCTTGCGGATTTCGGTTCCCATGGTCCGGTACTCCAGTCAGGGTACCAGCAGGGTACCAAACCAGGGCGCTTCTGTCAATTTATGCGACTTGACGTACCTTGATCTTAGGATCAACCAGACAGGCCATTTCCCCTTGTCTACCAAGCACTTTCCAGTCGCCTATGATTTCCCAAGTCACTGCTCCGGAACAACAATCCCATGCCTAGTCACGAAATCAACCATCCGGAAACACTGGCCGAAGTCAGGGCGGCCTTCGAGCGCTACGAGCGCGCGCTCGTCGGCAATGATGTCAAGGTGTTGGACGAATTCTTCTGGGATTCGCCCTATACAATGCGCTATGGGGCGACGGAGAATCTCTATGGCCATGCGGCGATCGCGGCATTCCGCGCAGCCCGTTCGCCATCCGGGCTCGCGCGCCGGCTGACGCGCACAGTGATCACCACCTATGGCCGCGACTTCGCCACGGCCAATACGGAGTTCGAACGGCCGCCGGGAAAGCGCCTTGGTCGCCAGAGCCAGACTTGGCTGCGCCTTCCCGGGGGCTGGCGGATCGTCGCGGCGCATGTCAGTTATCTGGAAGCGGCAGGCTGACCGCAGTGCGTCGATGCGGATCGCTTCATCCCCTGCCTCATTTCTGAGCAATCGCTTGGGGAGGGTTGAGCAGGCCGGCATGAGTCTTGCGTGAAATTGAATATGGCGCCGGCGGCATCGAAGTCGCCGCGGCCCCGCTGCTTCTGGAGGAAGCATGCCCGAAGTGCAAAGCGAGCCCTATCCGTTCCGGCTGGATTTGGCGCATGCGGCGCTGTTGATCATTGACATGCAGCGCGACTTTCTCGAGCCGGGTGGCTTCGGGGCGGCGCTCGGCAACGATGTCTCGTTGCTGCGCCGGGCCATCGCGCCGACTCGGCTTGTGCTGGATGTGGCCCGTTCCGCCAGAATCCTGGTCATTCATACGCGCGAAGGCCATCGCCCCGATCTGTCGGATCTGCCCCCCGCCAAGAAGTCGCGCGGCCGGCTCAAGCTGGGCATCGGCGATCATGGTCCCATGGGCCGCATCCTCATCCACGGCGAAGCCGGCCACGACATCATCCCCGAGCTAATGCCCCGGCCCGGAGAGCCGGTGATCGACAAGCCGGGCAAGGGCGCATTCTACGCGACCGACCTCGACGCCATTCTCCGCAACAAGGACATCAGCCAGCTCATCATCTGTGGCGTCACGACCGAGGTTTGCGTCAACACGACGGTGCGCGAGGCGAATGATCGCGGCTACGAATGCCTGGTGCTGGAGGATTGCGTCGCTTCTTATTTTCCAGAGTTTCAGGAGATGGGCCTGCGCATGATCAAGGCGCAGGGCGGCATATTCGGCTGGGTCGGGAATTCAGGGAATTTGATCGAAGCGATGGCGGCGCGCTGATGCCTCGGCGAGACCGGCCTTTATCCGCCATTCGCTTCAAAATGACGGCAGAACACGCCGTCGAGCAGCGCCGGTAGATCGAAGATCGCGCTGTTTGGAACCGCAGCGACTGCCCGCTGCATGGCGACGTAACATTCGCGACCTGTCAGGCGTGCGATGGCGACGACCAGATCGCTTTCGTTCCGAAAGCTAAGCGCTGCGCCGATGCTCTTCGCCCATTTGGCGTTGTAACGTTCCTGCGCCAGAAGCCTTGCGCCGACTTCGAGAATCATCGGCAATCCCATGACCATGGCTTCGGAGATTGCGCCGGGCCCAGGCTTGCCGATGAAGAAGTCGCTCGCGGCCATATAGCGCTCGATCTCGTCGGAAAAGCCGATGACGTGGCACGGGCGCGATCCCCGCAGGTCGCGGATCTGCGCGACCAAATTCTGATTGGTGCCGCAGGCATAGATAAGCTGCACCGGGAGGTCGCTGGCTTCGATCGCGCGCGCGAAGTCGAGCATGCGATCGGCGCCCCGGCCGCCGAACATCATGAGCCCGGTCAGGCGGTCACGCTCGAGACCGAGCGATTCGCGTTCCGCGGCCGCGCGCGCCGGCGTTGCCGCGCGTTTCATCGCCGCGTATTTTGGCGACAGGATGAGCCCGTTTGTCTCGAGAATCCGAGTGTCGGGCAGGCCAAAACGCCGGGCCTGACCGAGACATTTTTGCGTGCCGCAGATGACATACTGGTCTCGACTTTGGATCCAGGCGGCGTGGAGCGGCTCGCAGAAGTCGGTGATGACCGTGACGAAGGGGATATGATTGCCGGCATACCGCAGACTCGCGGCGACCGCACCGTTGATGAGCGGCATGACCGAGACCACCATGTCGTAGTGGCGCTCGCGCCAGAATGCCGCGAGCCGCCGCACGACCAGCGGTCTGCCGAGATGGATTGCCACGGAAGAGCCGGCCGCGATGATCGGCCACAGCACGCGCGTGTGGCCGCGCCGCAGCGCGTATTCGTTGTAGACATCCGGGCCGGACATCCCGGTCAGCGCGCGAAACGGGTCGAGCGAGTTCAGAATCTCGCGATAGACGTCGACCTCATCGACCGACCATGCCCGCTGCTCGCGGAGATAGCGACGCAAGCTCCGCGCCGCGGCGACGTGACCGTAGCCGCTGTCGGTATAGAGGATAAGGATGCGCTTCTCTATGTCCGGCGCGCGCCCCGCTGGCAGGACGCCGCCGGGGCCGGATTGGCCCTGCTGTTTTTCAACGACCGTTGCAGGATCGAGCACGCGCAGAATATGGCTCAGACGTATTGCAGATTGAGGTCATTTTCGTGACGAACGTGCAATCAAGGGAAAGGCGCAGCCGCTGGAACCGCGCGTCGCTGGCGGCCTAAAGAGGGGATTGGCGGAGCGCCGCGGCTTGGTGTAGCCTTCGCGGGACCGCTCGCTGAAAGCGGCACAAAGGGGAGTGTGTGGTCATGGCAACTGCAATGCAGGTCAAGAAGTTAGAAGCAAAATCCCACGACAAGCCGGACGAGGTCAGGACACCGGACAAGACTCGGGTCGAAATCGTCCGACTCGAGGGCTTCACGCTCGGCCGCTTCACCCTCCAGCCGGGATGGCGGTGGTCGGAGTGCGTCAAGCCGGTCGCCCAAACCGAGAGCTGCCAAGTCCCTCATGTCGGATACGCGGTATCCGGGCGCATCACGATCCGGATGAACGACGGAAAGCAGACCACCGTCGCGCCCGGCATGTCCTATACCATTCCGCCCGGCCACGAGGCCTGGGTCGAGGGCGACAAGCCCTTTGTCGGCATCGAAGTGATGAGCGCCGAGGAATACGCCAAGCGCTGATCTCGCCGCAACGATTGTTACACGATCCCGGGGTTGCCGGCGGTTGCAGGTCGTCTCGGAAAACGTCCGGCGGCAGCTAGCGCTGGAGGGGCGGCGTTGTCGACCGCGTCTGGCACCGGGGAGCGCGCATGGCGGCCGTCTTCGACCTTTATTCGACCGAGATCGACGCCGATCCGTTCCCGTATTACCGGCGGCTGCGCGACGAATATCCCTGTTATTGGAGCGATGCCAATGGCCTGTGGATATTGTCGCGCTTCGATGATGTCGCGAACGCGGCGCAGGATTGGCAGGTCTATTCCTCCGCGGCCGGCAATCTCATCGACGAGCTTCCAGGCCGCGCTGGCGGCACGCTCGGCACCACGGATCCGCCGCGGCACGACCGGCTGCGCACGCTGACGCAAGCGGCGTTCCAGCGCCGGAGCGCCGAGCAGGTGATGGACTACGCGCTCGCGACCGTCGAACGGGCGCTCGACCGCGTGCTCGAACGGGACCATTTCGACTTCATCGCCGATTTCTCGAGCCAGGTCACGGTCGGAACCCTGTTCCGGCTGCTCGGCCTGCCCGAGCGGGACTGCGAGGAGATTCGGCGCAAGGTCATCCTCTCGATCTCGACCGACAAGGCGCTCAAGGGCCGCAACGCCGCGCAAATCGCCGCCTTCGGCGAGTTGGCCGATTTCATCAACGCCGAGGTGGCGGCGCGGCGCAAGGCGCCGCAGGACGATCTCATCACGCGTCTTGCCGAAGCCGAGTTCGACGGCGACCGGCTCTCGGAGCGCGAGATCGTACTCACAACTGCTACCTTCATCATGGCCGGTGTCGAATCGCTGTCGAGCTTCGTCAGCATGTTCGCGCTCAATCTCCACGACCATCCGGATGCGCGCCGCCGCATCCGCGCCGATTGGAGCCTGCTGCGGCCGGCGATCGAGGAATCGCTGCGCTTCAACACCTCGGCGCAGCGCTTCAAGCGCGTGCTCACGCGCGACGTGACCCTGTACGGTCAGACGATGCGCAAGGGCGACAAGGTGGTGCTCGCCTACGGCTCGGCCAATCGCGATGACCGCAAGTTCCGCAACCCCGACGTTTACGATGCAGAGCGCCGGCCGCAAGGGCATTTGGGATTCGGCGCCGGAACCCATTTCTGCCTCGGCAGCCAGATGGCGCGGCTGGTTACCGAAAGGGCGATGCAGCGTTTTCTCGAGCGCGTGCCGGAATTCCACCTGACCGTCGAACGGCTCGACTGGATCCCATCGTCGAATTTCCGCAGTCCGGTCCGCCTGCCCTTCGCGGCAGAAAAGGTCTAGCTTGACCCAAGGTTCGGCGACCCGGAAGCCGCCCGACAGCTCGAAGGGAGATCGATAAGAAGTAAGTGGCGCACACAACGCGCGAGCGCCATAGTGGGCGTCCGGCCTGCCGTTGCGCCCCTGTGCACTGAAATCCCCCTTCACCGCAAACCGCGAACTCTCCAAGGAGCCGAGGCGCGCGCCGCACGCGAGGGAAGTCCAGCAATACAAGACGAGGCAGCATGGCCGTCATCGCGAGACTGCGCAATCTTGTCGGCGATTTCGACCGGCACGCGATCGTAAACGGGTTGCTGGCCTGCCTGTTTGCGATCACCGCGCCGCTCTCGATCCTGCTGGCGTCGGCACGGCAGGGAAATCTCGCGGCGCCGGTGGTTGCCTCCTGGATCTTCGCAGCCTACACCTTCGGTGGCGTGCTCACGCTGATGCTCTCCCTCCGCTTCCGCCAGCCGCTGGGGATGGCCTGGAGCATTCCGGCTGCGGCCCTGATCGGCCCGGCGTTCTCCCAATTCGCCTTCAGCGACATTATCGGCGCCTACTGTGGCACGGCGCTTCTCCTCCTGGTGCTGGGACTGACGCGCAGCATCTCGCTGCTCATGAGAGCCATCCCCCTGCCGATCATGATGGGGATGACGGCGGGCGTGTTCCTGCCATTCGGCGTGAACGTGTTGCGTGGGCTTGCCGACATGCCCGTCACCACGAGCGCCATGGTGCTGGCTTTTTTGCTCACGCCGCATATCCCGGTCGTCGGAAGGCTGCTGCCGCCGGTCTTAAGCGCGCTGGCCGCCGGGCTGTTGGCGATGGCGCTCGAGGCGCGCGGCCTGCCGGCGGCATCCTTCGATTTGTCGTTGGCGCGACCCGTGTTCTTTGCGCCCACCTTCTCAGGGCCGGCGATGCTGGCGCTGGTCCTGCCGTTGGCGGTGACCGTCGTCGGCATCCATAACCCGCAGGGGTTTGCGGTGCTGCGGCAAACCGGTCACGCGCCGCCGGTCGATGTCGTGACAGACGCTTGCGGACTGATGAGCTTCGCCTCGGCGTTGGTCGGATGTGGCCCTTCCTGCCTGACCGGTCCGGCAAATGCGATTATCGTCTCATCCGGCGACGCGCGCCGGCACTATGCGGCGGCCATCGTGTTCGGCCTCGGAATCCTCGTGTTTGGCGTGCTCGCGCCGGTCGCGGTGGAGCTTGCGGCCGCTCTTCCGGCGGAACTCATCAAC
>Ga0181536_10003490_pt1 | contig 17089 bp, 17 predicted proteins | sample PEATcosm2014_Bin_41_FD_121105 | JGI IMG/M metagenome (GOLD analysis project Ga0181536, IMG submission 121105) | Peatland microbial communities from MTU Mesocosm Facility, Houghton, MI, USA - PEATcosm2014_Bin17_60_metaG | ecosystem: Environmental > Terrestrial > Soil > Wetlands > Peat | place... | reverse complement strand
GGCGCAAAAAGCTGGGTTCGGGAACGCGAAGACCTACGAACAGGCCCGCAGCGTCGTAGAACACGGTACCGAAGAAGTGGTTGAACAGATGGAGACAGGGGAGCTTGCGATTAGCGCCGCGGCGCTTATCGCCGATGAGTCACCGGCCGAGCAAAAGAAAATTGTAGCTATGGCGCCGGCCGAGCGGAAAGAGGCGATCAGGAAGCTTCGCGCTAAGCCGAAGGCCAAGGCTAAAGCTGCTACTGGAAAAGTCGCCAGTGACTCGCTGTCTGGCTCGGTGAAGGCGCTAGCTCGGGTAGCTGGCATGATGACGGACCTCACCGTCACAAGTCGCAGTATCACTGTGTCACTGCTCGACAAGGCGCGGCCGGCGATAACGAAACAGGACAAAGTTGACTGGATCAAAATGTCCAAGACAGTGAAGGACTGCCTTTCAGCTTTCGTCAAATGGCTCAATTCAAACACCGGCGATAAGAATTACGCGGCCCCGCGCAAGCCCACGGCCAAGCCGGCTGCGGCGGAGCCGAAGGTCGCACGCACGGGGACACGCACGGGGACTAAGAGGGAGGAAGTCATCGCAATGCTGAAGCGCGAGGGCGGCGCGACGCTCGCCGAGATTATGGCGCATACCGGCTGGTCGAACCACACAACTCGCGGCTGGCTTTCCGCCTATCGCAAGAAGATGGGCGCGGTCGACTCCGTTAAATCGGACAAGGGTGAGCGCACCTACCGGATCAGCGCGTGACCGCGCCACCAACGGGGCCGGCGAGGCGGGATACCGCGGTCCTGGCGTTGCCGGGGCCAGAGCTCGCCGGGCAAGATCACAGCATGCGGAGCACGACATGAGGCGATCAACTGACTGGTACGTCGCCAACCGTGAGGCAGAGCGCCTGAAGGAGCAGGGCGCAGCGGCCGCAGACGGAAACGAACCTGCTGCTCCAGAGATGCTGCTGCCCGGACCGGAACCAACCGGCCCGGAGCTCTCGCCGATGGAACTGGTGCATCACCACCACGACGGCATAGTCACCTTCCACGAGAAAAACCGGGATGGCACATTCGAAAACCTCTTCGGTATCCGGGCGGAGGACCTGCAAGATATGTTCCCGGATTTCAAGCAGCAGTTGGAAGTGGACGCCTATTATAGCCTGAATGCCTATTACCACCCCGAGAAGCGACCGCGGACGCGCGTCAAGGCAACCACCGCAAGGCGCCCTGACCGGCTCCGATACCTCTGTGCCGTCTATTGTGACCTCGACTGCCACAAGTCCGGGGTGAAGTTCGGGAGCGCGCTAGGGACGGTCATCAACTACCAGGATGAGGGTAAGATCCCGCCGGCATCCGTCATAATCCGCTCCGGGCGGGGGATGTGGCTCTTATACTTGCTACGCGATGCACACGACGCGAAACTCCCACAGCGGGCGTGGGCCGAGAAGGTTATCCAGTACGTTGAGATCAACCGCGCCCTGGGCCAGCGCTTGGTAAATCTGGAGGCCGATGCGCTGAAGGATCAAGCGGCTGAGGACAGGCGTCTCGGGGTGGACACCGGGGCGCGCGATGCTCTCCGGGTAACCCGCGTGCCTGGCTCTGTCAATAGCAAGGCTACTGATCCAGCCTATCCACGGGTGAAATACTGGGTCCAGTCTGGCGACTGCAAGCACCCCGTGACATATACCCTGGATCAGTTAGCTGGGGCTTTCGGCGTGGAGCCCAAGCTGGATCAGACAAGCCAACGTGCGTTTGCCGCGGCTGCGCTTCCGAAGGGAAGCCGGAAGCGCGGTCCGACGGGCGCGAACATGCGCCGGTTGCGTGATTTCGGCGTGCTCCGAGCCAAGCGCGGCGGCTTCAAAAATGGCCACCGGAACAACGCTTGCCTGATCTATGCGCTGCTTCTGCGGGCGAATGGCGCAGATCGTGATGCTGTACAGGCTTCTGTCGAACTACTCGCAGAGGAATGCCAACCGCCCTTCGACCGGCCGGGCATGCGCAACGCCGTGAAGTCTGCGTTCGCGCGAACCGATAGGGGCTCGTACCAGTTCCACCAGATGAAGGACCAGACGATCGCGGACCTGCTGGACATCACGTCAGTGGAGGCGGGGGAACTAGAGGAGATGCCTTGCGCCTCACGGTTCCGGGTGATCGACCTGCATATCATTGAGCCGCTAAGTCAAGAGCGGAGGCGGGAACTGATACAGCGATTGATCGAGAAGGCCGGGGGAGTGCCGGCCAGCCGCAAGATGGTCGAGTTGCTGGCCGTTGAAGGTCACGACATAAGCCAAAGGCAGGTAATACGGGACTATAAGGGACTGGGAATCGAGAGCGGACGCGAAAGGCAAAAGCCGCTTCTTCTCTTAGAGTAATAGTAGAGATTCTCTTCTTACCCCCCCCCTTACTCTACTTAGGTGTGCGATGTCTCAGGATGTCTCAAAAGGCAATACTAACACTTTGGATGTCTCAAAAGGCAATGCTAAGCGGGCAAGCTTCTCAAAAGGGCTGTATGTTAATGCGTTATCCAGGGTCAAGGAACCAGGCGGTGAATTACCGCGATTTCCCGGTTGACTCCTACATGCAGACAGCAACCACACAGCAACCCTCGTTTGCGGGTGGAAAGAGGCCATAAATGAGCTATTCCAGACCAGTCACGCAGCCCCGGCCGGACGGACCGCCCCTGCCACCCCTGCCGCGCCCGCCCGCACGCGAGCTCGGCGCAGCTTCCCCGGACTGTTTGCGGACGCACCAGGCGCCGGCGGATTGTCTTCGATGCGGCGCCAGAGGCGTTACCGTGCGACACACGCCAATGCGCCTGCCGGGCAGCGCGTGCCCGAGATGTTGTCCATGCTGCTCGCCGCCGAAAGCTGGAGGGGGCAAGAAAGCGAAAGATGCAAACTCTGCAACCTTCGCACAGACACAAGGCCCTGCTGTGGCGGCGAAGGGTATCAAACCATCAGCGAGCATGCGGCGCACGCGCCTGGGCGATCCTGGGCCGGCTGGTGGACCGTTTTCGAGCGAGGCGCGCCGATGAAGTCGTCTTGTGTGCAAACCGTCCACTGCTCGGGGCGCTGTGACGTGTGCGGTGAGCGTCCAGAAGACGCGCTGCACCTTCCCGAAAAACTCGGCGGGTTTTATTGCCAGCGTCATTGCCCGATCTGTAGTCCAGTAGCAGCGACCGCAGACAACGCGGCGGCAGACATCATGACGAAGACTCACCAGCGACTTCCGCCCGCCTGTCCGCGGTGTGCGCCTCACGGCGGCGCCTGGGCCTTCGCGCCGAGCGGCGGTATGCAGCGATGTGATTGCCCAAGAGGCCGTGCCCTGGCCGAGGCGGATGCCCGGAATGAGCATTCGGCGCGATGGCGAGATCGGCCGCGGCGGCGTGTGGTTCATCAGCCTGCCATCCGAGATCATGACTTCAAGCTGGCGGCCAGCGGGGATCGCTGAAGACTTGAACGCATTAAAGCTTTGCAGTTCGATGCGCCTGATGAGAATCAGCCAAGACCACAAGGTAGTTTTGAAAGGGAACGAAGGATACAGCAAAATGCAGCAAACAGGCGAAGTGAAATGGTTCAGTGCGGCCAAAGGATACGGCTTCATTCAAAGAGAGAACGGACCGGACGTGTTCGTTCATTTCTCCGCGATACAGGCGGAAGGTTATCGCAGTTTGGATGAGGGGGCGCGAGTGGCCTTCGATCTAACCGAGGACGCCAAGGGCAGGCTGAACGCGAGCAACGTCGTGGTGGTGGCATAGATGTCAATAAACAACCACGCTGAACGACCAACCGGATCCCGGCCTGGCTCCTCACAGCCATGGAGGCCGGCAGAATTGCTTATCGCGAAGCCATCGAGCAGCAAGCCCGCGAGGCGGCGCGCGAAGAGCCCGCCCCACTGATCGAAACATAGTGAACCAAGTTATTCCGGCCGGCGACAATGAGCGCGCCGGCTAAACCGCCCCACAGTGGGCAGGCGTAACTCAACCAATAGAGGAAACAAGTATGGCAAAGAACGTCGAACTACCGAGACAGATGGAGCACAGGCGCCTACTCTGCGAGATTGCAACGGCGCAGGCCCGCGTGGGCGAAATATCCGATCAGCTACGACCGCGCCGGCAAGCGATCGCAGAGTGCGAAAGCCGCATCCGCGGCCTTCAGAGCGCGCTGAGAAGCGCGGCGGAAGGCATCAGCGACCAAAAGGGCGAGTTGCTTGGACCGCGCGTCAAATTCGAAGAGCGCGCCGCAGCACGGGAACGCCTGGCTGCGGAGCAGACACGTTTGCCCCACCTACACGAAGAGCTTTTGGCCATCGAGAAGGAGCGGGATGATCTCAACGAGAACTTGGTGAAACATCACGCGAGGCGCAAAGAGATCGAGCTGGCGATCAATGCGGAGATGAAAAACCGCGTCGAGCAGACCGTGGAGACAGCGAGCCTGGCGGCATCAACATCGCGCGATGCGTGCAGAGAAGCGCGCCAGAAACTCTGGCGCATCCAGACTGCGCTCACTCGGCTTGAAAAGCGAATTAGCGCTTTGATGACTCCGGCCAAGCCAGAAGAACGTCTCGCTGAGCGCGCCGCAGACTACCTCGCTTCCGGAGAGATGCCCGCCGAGCGGCCCGAGGTTGCCGACGAGCGCAAGCAGTTGTTCGCAGAGGAGCGGACGCTACAAGCCGCGCTGGCCCTTCAGATGAAGCTGGTGTACCGGGCGCAGCGCGACTACGGCGCCGAAATGGCGAAAGGCCTGCGGCCCAGGCAGGCGACGCTGGCGACAATACAATCCGATGGGCTCGACGCCGTGCGCGCGGCCGGACTCGAATCCGAAATGCTCAGACTGGCGGCAAGCATCGAAGTCGGCGACGGCGACACGCAGATATCCGTCAGGTTCGATGGCCTGGCGCCCGATTACGGGGATAGCGACGACCCGATCCGGCGTTTTCAGCGGAGATTGCGGCTGGCTGGTTTGTTAGTCTAGCCCGACCTCCAACAAGGGGCGCCCGGCAGTCAGCCAGCGCCCCACAACGTACCCCGAAAAAAGGAGAAACAACCATGATAAGCAATCGAACCGCAGCCAGCCGCGCGCAGGATGAGGCGATCCGCAGAAAGGGCCTAGAGCTACTCCATACGACCCGGCGCCGCGAACGCGCGAAGGCTGTGCGGACCGGAACATTAGAGCCGCGGACGACCAAAGAGCTCGCAGCCCGCGGCGAGGAACTCCTGCAGCAATCTCGAGCGTCGGAGTCTGCTCGCCCGCGACCGACTGCGCGGCGGCGTGTAGACGTCCGCCTGAATCTCCCGATCGGATAAGTTCTCCTTGCTTGCAGTCACGGGCGCCGGGCTTCGTGTACCGGCGCCGCTTTTCCAAACCAACAACGAACCGGAGTTATTCATGGACGACCAACAAGACACCGGCGAAGCCTGCCTGGGAATCGTCAGACAGTTCGATGCGCAGGCTGTACCGTTCGGCTTTATAGACTTCTGCGAGTGGACAGGGAGCATCTACTTCCACGTTGAGCACGTCATCGGCACGCTTCCGTCCGTTGGTTCGCCGGTTACTTTCCGAGTGGGCCCGGGCGTGAAGCCCGGCCAGCAGCAGGCCCTCGACGTGGAACGGCTCTGCCCGGAGGATTACTTTCCTGGTGATGCCCGACCAGACTTCCAGCCCGCCGACTCCGCGGAAACGGGAACCGGGACGGTTCTCAGTTTCGATGACGCACGGGGCTACGGCCACATCCGGACAGCCAAGGGCAGGCTAATGGTTCACCACACGGGGATTGCCGGCATTGGCTTCAAATCACTGCGCGCGGGCGATACGGTCAGCTTCAAGATCGAATCCCATGTGGACAGTCAAGGCCGGCGGCGTACACGCGCAACCCAGGTCGAGGTGATCGAGCCGGGCGCCGCGGCCACCGGAGAGCCTGCCGCATGAGCAGCCACGTCCGGGCGAGTCCCATCGCGCGCGATGAGTTGGATGCTGCTGGGCGCCGTCCTGGCGGGGTGGTACATTCTATCTCCGCAGAGCGCAGCCGAACGCGGATCTTTAGAACTGTAAAGAATAGAAAGCGAGAAAACAAAAACAAACATGCACAACGAAAGCGCCGTCAGTTTGCCTTCCCGGGCGGGCGATCTACAAGCAGCGTTTTGGCCTGCTTGGTCAGCATCTCCGCAAGTTCTAGGCACTGTTGAGGTGTCAGGCCGAACTGCACCGATTTTTTGGCAATTTCGCCTCCCGCTAACATCTCTGTGTACTGAATCCCTAGAACGACGACAATGTTTGCGGCAGCCGCAGTGATCCAGTCGGTCACCGGCCTGAGTACCATATTGCCGCTTTCGTCTGTTTCAAGTTGTATCGACATAGGAATCTCGATTCAAGGGTATCATCACCGCTCGGTGAGCGAGCTGGCTATCGCGTGCATTCCGTTCTGGCATGACCTCGATTCCGAATCGGCACGGGGCGCCCGCGTTCGCGGCGGAACCTACTGCGCGCCGCGGGATCGTTCGCCGGACGCCAACACGGGCGCACGCACCGCTCAAATTACTGCGTTGCGTTGTTGAGCGGACTCCGAGCGGACGGATTCGCCGGAAAGACGGGATCGACGGCCCGTGCCCTGGCTATGTGGTTGACCACATCGTGCTTCTGAAGCGCGGCGGCTCCGATTCGCCGGATAACATGCAGTGGCAGACCAGGGAAGAGGCGAAAGCCAAAGGCCGAATTGAATAGCCAGCCCTGAAGCGCTGGCCGGGGCGCAGGCGCTCACGCTGAGATTTTCAGGTGGTATGAGGCCCGCGCCGCGGGGAGCGCGGCCTTGCCCGACGGCTGCCATTGGCACAACAGCCACCCCGGCAGATTCCTGGAGAGCCGCGCGTTCGCGTCTCCCGAATTGAGATCCTTGCCGCCCTCGCCGAGGGAGCCGCAGCACACCACCCCGATGGCCGGCCCGTTCCAGGCCACAATGGGCGAGCCGGACATGCCGCCGCGGATCGGCTCGGCCCCCATGACCGACCATGGCCCGTGGCGAAAACAGCGCACCCGGCACTCAAACCAGCGCCCGTCCAGCGACAACAGCCGCGCGCGGCCATGCGCTTCGAGCATCGCGTCCAGGCGAGAAGGCCCCGCAGAGAACTTGAATGGCGTCACAGCATCCACCAACGCATCGTACTTATTGGAATCCTCGTAAAGCTCCGGCTGCTGTCTGTCCGGCGAGCCCAGCACGGCAATATCGCCGATGGGATCGCAGAACAGGCATTCCGCTGCGATGGCGGGTTGTTCCCCGAGCGGAGCGAGCAGCGAGCGATAGGTACGTTCTTCGATGTAGGACCAAGCGTGGCACGGCGGGAAAAAGGGCAGGCAGTGGGCCGCCGTCAACGATCAGCCGGTCGTGTCCGGCTTCCATCACAAACCCGCGCGGCCGCCCGCGCTTACCTGGACAACCGCATCTTTGGCTTTATCGAAGTCCATCATTGGCTGGTCATGACTTTCACACGCATCGGTTTCGGTTTCGTCGTGCTGGTCATGACTTTCAGACTAGCGCTTCTCGGCTTCTTTCGCCAGCATCGGCGTACCGACATACACGCGCTACCACTGACAGGGGCGTGGCAAAGATCGTCCAGCCAATTCACGGCGTGGAAAACGAGAGGCCCGTAAAGCGGCGCTGGCGGCGATCAGCAGCACGGCGCCGGCAAGTGAATCTGTTGTCCTGGATGCCCGTGTTGTGCCGGCGCATCTGTCGCCCACCATGCAAGACTTCTGGCGGCGCGTCGTAGCCGACCATGACCTCAAGATCGACCAGCTAGCGACGCTCACAATGGGGTGTGAAGCCTGGGAGCGTAAAGAGCAAGCTCGGCTTCTCATTGATCGGGATGGCCCGGTCGTGGCTGGCAGGCGCCATCCGGCCGTTGATATCGAGAATCAGTCGCAGGTGATCTTTCTGCGCGCGATGGGGCAGCTTCAACTCGACGCTAAGCCCGATGGCCTGGCCGATTTGTTCTGACCCTTGGATCGGGGATTCTTGATGCGCACCATTCCTTCATCGCTTCGGCACATCCGTTTGTACGCCTTGGGGGAGCGGAGATTACAGCAGGACGTGTCCGAGGTGATCCCCAGGGAGGCATGTTTCAAACCACGCAGGATCTTCTATGATCGCTGGCCTGCATTAGCTCCAACAAAACTCGCGTCTGCGGTTTCGTGTGGCGTTCGCGCGACAATCCGTCTGCGATGGATAGGGAAGTACGCCCAAACGTTGATACCGCTCTCTCTGGGATAACCCTCACTTCGCCGAATCTCGGGTCTTTCAGGCAAAGCAGGGCTGTGTGGTGCAACTCGCTGAGCACCCGGCGTGTACAGAGGAACGGAGGCGGCGGGCCGCACGCCAATGATGGTTAGCACGGGGCGGGGCGGGGGCCGGGGCAGGGCGCGCCTGGAAGGCGGGCTAGGCGGGCAAATGCAGCCCGTGCTCTTGCTGAGAACAAAGTGCGGGCCAAGCCACTACCAAGCATGAGAAGGTACTAGATAGTACTGTACCTTCCGATGGATTGCGGTGGCAAAGCCTCAGCCTTGAGCTTCAAATGTCCGTAATTATATGAATCAAAACGAATTAAGCCGTCTTCCCCGGACATTTGCCATTTTTGTACAACTAAAGTTAACAACCCAGCGTCATATAGGTAGACAACGGATTCGTTGATAATTAGCCGTTCTACCAACGTTTACGGTTGATTTTCGCAAATGCAAGGATATAGGATAAAACGTTAATGACTCCGAAACCTTCACCAACGTCGACAAGCGAGCTGGCCGGCAGCTACGGAATGGTCGCGTCGACCCTCGAACTCGTCCCTGGACTTGTGTGGAACTCTTTCGAGGAGTTTCGGAAAGCAGGCAATGATGGTCTGGCGAACATTCCACCGCACGGTGTTGCTCTGCTCAACTGCAAGGCCGGCTCATACCGGATAATCCGGGATGTGGACTTTCAACGTCTAGTTGGCTTGGCTTCCGACGTCATTCGCCTTCAGGGTGGTGTGAATATCGTCATGCAAGCAGCCAGAATCGCGATCAAACACCCAGATGAAGACCACATCAAGCTGCTATTAGATTCCGCTCGACTTATAGCTCAATGTCCGGAACTCCCGCAACGTGTGGGACATGAACCCGCCCGGTTGACTGACGAGGAGCTGCGAGAACAGTCCGAAGATGATTTCGATGCCAAGACCGCTGAAATTCCAAGTCCCTCATGGTAGACCTTAATGAGTTGGAGAGGCAGCTCTCGCCGCTCTCTCATAGCCCAGAAGCAATTGAGGTTGTTCGACGAGCCTGCCGGGAACTGGCGAATACGACCGAAAGAATGAACCTCTGGAACCGTGCTGGTGCCTTGGTTTGCGCACCGATCCAACCGGAACACGCGAAAGAACTGGGCTTCACGAGTCCAGAAGACGCGTTCGTTTTGCTCCAAGGCGATATTGTCCGGACAGAATCGGCCTACTTTATGGGGGAGCGGATTACCGGCAATTCGAAGTATGCGGTACTAAACTCCTCTTGTGACTTGGTGCCGACTCGGTCAAGTTACGCGTTGCTCTTGCGCATCGCTCCGATTAAGCGCACCGACGAGCAGGCCAGCCAGACGATGGGACACCTCGTCAAGTTCTCGTGCAATAACCTGATGTATATCCCAAAATTGCCCGATGATTCTGAAGAGATTGCCTGCAACGAACTCCAGCTCGACGGGATCTGTCAGATACGACATTCGGATTTGATGCTAGCCAGTCGCGTAGCATCCCTTTCGCTCATCGGGTGGCGAATCTTTGCTTCGTTCGCCAGGAACTTTATCGCACGCGCCAATCCCCGCGAGGTCGCGATACGGGAGGCGGTAGCCGCCTCAGTGATTTGGCCCGCGGCACGCGAAGCGCCACCCAACCCACCGGACCAGCACACCAGTTGATATTGCGATCTACAGGCAGAAAGTACCGGGGGGGGCCCCCGAAAACGGCAAAATGGAGGAACTCGGTCTGGTGATATGAATTCTTCGCCGGCAAGTGGCATCAGGGAGTCTAACGAAGACGACCGCCGGTTTGGCCGTGCCGCGATGCGGAACCGCTCGAAAGGGGCGCGGCGCAAGAATGCCGGACGGCACCCGGTACACTCGCCAAGAATGCCCAACCGTGGCGCGCTGGCGGGCCGTGAGGCGCTTTGCCCGCATCCGGCAAGGGAACACACCCGGAATGCGGCGCGGAGCTTCAGACCGGGGCGAGCGCATGAAAGCCCGATTGTACGCTGTTTTTGATCGGTGCTGTTATCGGCCTGTTGGCGACGTTGGCCGCGCTGGCTATCCGCTCTTGGCCCGTGGCGACCGGGCAGCGGGCCGGTAATCTGATTGCCAACTGTTGTAGACCTACCGCAACAGGCAGGAAAGTAAGGCGGTGGAATCCCACGCCCGAAGGCGGCGTGTGAATGCGTCCGGCCCGTCTTATGCGAGAATCCGATCCTTACTGACTTAACGCAAAATTCACGTCGATCTGCGTGACCACCTCTACGGCTTGCCCGTTCAACAAAGTCGGCGCATAGACCCACTGCTTCACCGCTTCCAGAGCGGCGGGCACAAGCAGGGGATGCCCGCTGACGACGGTAAGGTTCTGAACCGCTCCGTCGCTTCCGACAATGGCGTTCAGGCGCACTACGCCGGAGATGCCCGTCTTTCTGGCCAGCGGCGGATATATCGGGTGGGTTTGGCGGATGAGCTTGGCGTGCTGCACGTCGTCGCCCACGCGGATGCGCTGCGGAGCTGGCCCGTTGGATGGCACAGGTCCAGGTGGAGGCTCGTTGGCTATTGGAGAAGAAGTAATCCGAGAATCTCCGCTGCCCCGTGCTGTAGGTGCCGGTATTGGCACTGGAGCGGTGACGGCGGGACTGAGCTGGCCTGCTGCGGACGACTGCTGTTGGGCCTCCAACAATTTGGCACCGATGACGGCCCCCTTCTTTAACGGTTGCACGTGATCTTTTAAGTGTTTGGCACAAGCCTCCGCTACGGACTGCTTGCTGCCACCGCGACTGAACAGTCCTTTGGTCGCGGCGTAGGCCCATACGATATCGCCTGCCTTGCTGGTGAGTTTGAACGCGGCTTCGGAGAAATGATATGTTCCAGCCCCCTTTGCTGTAGCGAGGAATTGGGAGTCGTGGAACAGTGAACTATCCAGCACGTAATCGGCGTTCTCGCGTATGCCAACGATCTGCAACGGCACGCGTTTTGCTTCGAAGGCCGCGAGGATGAACATCTCGAAACCGTTGTTAGTATCGACGTAGATTTTGGAATCGGCGGGAATCCTGTTCTTGCGCTCTCGTTCTCTTTCGGCCTTCGTCAACGGATGGTCGATGGCAGCGCTAGACAAAGCGCATAGAAGTACAGCTGTCAGCAGGCGCGCGGCCATTTCAGACAAGTATATCAGAAACGGAGCGTTGGAGCGTTTAACGGCGACCCGGACGTGGGCTGAATCTTGGCGTCGAGCTTGATTGTGCTTCGCTCGGGCTGGGCGCTGCCACTGGCAGGCGAGGGCCGGTGTTTTTCTTGGCCGCCCTCGGTCGGCGGTGACCGTGACGCAGCTTTGTACATGCGTGACCAGTTTTTCGACGAATTGCCAGTTTTCAAACGATACCAAGTTTCCGGCGGATCTATTGCCATTGTTCCATTGAGGGGTTCCGTTGAGGGGCCGGATGCGAAGCGTTTTCTCTTTGTTGGCTACCTATTAGATGCTTCGTACTTTCAAAAGGACCATGCTTTTCAGATGTGCAGCAGATGTACGGCAGATGCCACAAGGGGTAGCGATTGCCAAGTTTCAGCAAAAACGAAAAGGAGAATTTATGGGGCTTCGTGGTCCGAAGAGGAATCCCAATTCACGGCGCGGAAGGCGAGAAGCGCGTAAGGCGGCGTTGGCGGCGATCAGCAGCACGGCGCCCGCGGCGCTGCCAGAGTCCGCGATTGACGCGCATGTCGCGCCGGCGCACCTAAGCCACGCGATGCGAGGCCTCTGGCACCAGGTGGTAAAAGAACACAGGCTCAAGAGCGACCAGGTAGCTACGCTGTTGCTGGGCTGTGAAGCCTGGGACCGGAAAGAGGGAGCCCGGGCGCTGATCGCCGAACACGGCCTGATTCTGGCGGACCGACGAAATCCGGCCGTCGATGTCGAGCTCCAGTCCCAGGCGATCTTTCTGCGCGCCATGCGACAGTTACGACTCAATGCTAAGCCCGATGGCCTGGCCGATTTGTTCTGACCTCATTGGCGCGCGCGGCCGCGGAAACAATCCGACACCCGCGACGTGCGGGCGATAGCCGCCGTTGGAAGTGCCCGCGTTGCCATGCGTGGGCGGGCTCGCCCCGCTTCCACAGGGGCCAGCCTACGCCTGTGTATCAGGGGCGGCCGTTCTGCCACAGAGCGCCGGCATGGTAGCACGGCGGCTGCCGGGGGCCTGGGCGCTGCCGGCCATCGGGCAAGGCGTGCAAAACCGCGCACGCGCCAATTCTGGCCCGCTGGGCGCGAATCCACGCGCAAGGGCGCACCTAATGCGCGGCCCAATCCACCGAACGGGCTGCCACGCGCGCCGAAGGGCGCTATTAACCCGCCCCTGGCATCGCGCCGCGCCTGATACGCCTTCCGCCTTTCGCCGTGGCAGGGAAAGCTTTGCGGGGGGCTTGCTTTCCTCGTCGGATCGGGTTTACAATGGTTTCTCTGGCTAATGGGCCTTTAGCTTATGGCAACGAAAAAGCTTCCAAAAAAAGTCCTGGAGTTTTTCAGGAAAACGGGCCGAAAGGGCGGCAAGATCGGCGGCAAGCGCAGCCTGGAGACCATGACGCAAGCGGAGCGCACGGCGCGGGCGAAGAAGGCCGCGGCGAAATCGGCTGCGGTTCGGAAGGCCAGAGCGATGAAGCGGAAAAGGAAAGGGTGAAAATAATGGCAGTGTACAGACCTAAGTATAAGGACCCGAAGACCGGGAAACTGGTGGAATCGGATGTCTGGTGGTATGACTTTTCCTACGCCGGCAAGCGCGTAAGGGAATCTGCGAAGACTACCCGGAAGACGTTGGCGGGCGAGGCGGAAAAAGCACGCCGATTAGATCTTGAGCGCGCCATGACGGGCGCCCCAATATCGAAACGTGGGGATCGTATCCGGTCCATGGATGACTTTCTAAGGGCATACGTGGACACCTACGGCATCACCCACCGCACTACCGCGTTGGCATACGTGAAGTCATGCACAAAGAACGTGGCGCGGCTGCTGGGAGCCGTCATCCTACCCGACCTCACCGAAGACCGAATCCGGCGGTACATGAAGACCCGTCAGGATGAGGGCGCCGCGGGGCGCACGATCAACGCCGAGCTTGGGGAACTCAGCCGAGCGATTGGGCGCCCGTGGTCCTACCTTTGGCCGCACGTCCGCAAACTGGAAGAGCGGCGGGACGTAGGGCAGGCGCTTTCACCCGAGCAAGAGAAGCGCCTGCTGGCGGCTGCAGATCGGAGCAGATCGCCCAACGTGCGGACCATGGTCCGCGCTTCGCTGCTTACGGGACTCCGGGCCGGCGAGCTTGCCAATTTGACCTGGGGGCGAGTCGATTTCGCTGCCCCTACGGTAACGGTGGGCGACTCCAAGACAGAGGCAGGGCGCGGGCGCCAGATCCCAATGAACGGGGATCTTTATCAAGTCCTACGTGCTCATGCGGGCTGGTTTACGGAGCGATTCGGCACGGCGAAGCCTGAGCATTTCGTGTTCCCGTGGGGATCTCCATTACCGAGCGATCCGACGCGCCCGAGCGTCGAACTAAAGACCGCATGGGATTCCATCCGCAAGGCGGCCGGCGTTGAGTGCCGATGGCATGATCTCAGGCACACGGTCTGCACCAAGATGGCCGAGGCGGGCGTTCCCGAGTCCACTATGCTGGCGATCATGGGCCACATGAGCCGGGCGATGTTGGAGCGCTACAGCCACATCCGCATGGCCGCGAAGAAGCAGGCCGTGGAGGCGCTAAGTTTCAAGCCAAAGGCAGAAAGGCCGGATGCGAACGTCAAAGAATCCCCCAAAGTGGAACCGGCGCCAACCATCCAATAGCTCACAAGTTATTGATTCTATTGGTGAGCCGGGCGGGACTCGAACCCGCGACCCTTTGCTTAAAAGGCAAATGCTCTACCGCCTGAGCTACCGGCCCTCACGCACACCAATCTTCATCCAGCTTAACACGCCACCCCGTGGACTCCGGGCGCGCAGGATGCAAAAATGTGGTCATGCCAGATTCTGTCATCTTAATTGCGAACGGCGATCTGCGCCTGGCCGCCAACCGGAAATGTTGGCCGGCCCAGGCGCGCGCCGAGGAAGCCGTCATGGGCGCCATCCGGAAGCTGGGCCGCGCGGTCGAACGCGGTCACGCCTACGACACTGTCAAAGGTCACGGCTTCATCGATAGCCAAAAGCGCGGAATGGAAGTGTTCCGCGGCATCCCGTCCGACGCCCCGCTGGTGGTGGTCGAGGCGGTCTGGCAGTATAGCCATCACATCCTGCACGGCCTCTACAGCCATCGCGGCCCCATCCTCACGGTGGCCAACTGGAGCGGCGAATGGCCGGGCCTGGTCGGGATGCTGAACCTGAACGCCTCGCTGACGAAGGCCGGTGTCGCGTACAGCTCTCTGTGGAGCGCGGATTTTACCGATGAGTTTTTCCTCTCGGGTTTGCGCCGCTGGCTGGCGGGCGAGCCGGTCCTGCACGACACCAGCCACGTGCGCCCCCTTTCCGCCTGCAAGCTGCCGCCGCGCGCGGAAGAGACCGGCGCCCGGCTGGCCGCCGAATTGCGGCGCAACAAGGCCATTCTGGGCATCTTCGACGAAGGCTGCATGGGCATGTACAATGCCATCATCCCGGATGAACTGCTGCATCCCACCGGCGTATTCAAGGAGCGCCTCAGCCAGTCGGCGCTCTACGCAGAAATGCTCGCCACCAGCGGCGGCGAAGCGCGCGACGTACGCGCCTGGCTCGATCGCCGAGGCGTGCAATTTGTCACCGGCAGCGATCCCGAGACCGAGCTGACCGACGGGCAGATCCTGGAACAATGCAAGATGTACATCGCGGCGCTGCGTATCGCCGACGACTTTGGCTGCGATGCGATCGGCATACAGTATCAGCAGGGGCTGAAGGATCTGGCGCCGGCTTCCGACCTGGCCGAAGGGTTGTTGAACAACGTGGACCGGCCGCCGGTGCGCGCGCGGGGCAACGGGCGTCTGCTCTATGAGAACGACGCGCTGCCGCACTTCAACGAAGTGGACGAGTGCGCGGGCCTGGACGCGCTGGTCACCAATCGCATTTGGAAGGAGCTGGGATACCCGCCCGAAACGACGCTGCACGACGTGCGCTATGGCGAGTCCTACCCGGTGAACGGCGCCGAGGAATTCGTGTGGGTGTTCGAGATCTCAGGCGCCGTGCCGGCCGAGCATTTCATCGGCGGCTACGCGGGTGCGGTCAGCGAGCGCCAGCCGCCCATGTACTTCCGGTTGGGCGGTGGCAGTCTCAAGGGCATCAGCAAGCCGGGCGAGATCGTATGGAGCCGCGTGTTCGTGGACGGCGGCGTACTGAAAGCGGATGTCGGCCGCGCCAAAGTGGTGGAACTCCCGCGCGAAGAAACCGAGCGGCGATGGCGGATCACCACGCCGCAATGGCCCATCATGCACGCCGTAATGTACGGCATCACGCGCGACCAGATGATGGCGCGGCACAAATCCAACCACGTGCAGGTAGCCTACGCGCCGGATGCGGATGCCGCCAATCTGGCGCTGGCCACCAAGGCGGCCATGCTCCGCGAGATGGGGCTGGAGGTGTCGGTGTGTGGCACCGCACACGGGCTGTAGGTTAGTCCGAAGGTCACGCCTGCCGGGCACGTACCTCCCGGCAGGCAAGCAACAGGACGCTCAATAATGACGCAGTGAGGCGGCGGGCAACGCGATCAAGCCTTGCGGCGGCGGCGCGCTCCGGCAAACGCGGCAATTCCCAAACCCAGGCCCAGCAAGGCAAAAGTCCCCGGTTCGGGTGTTCCAAGGGCTTGCTGCACCGATTCATTTAACGCGATACTGTCGATTGAGAAGTCCCAGCCGTCGCAGCAGCTAGCGTCCAGGGCCACCGGCGCGATGGTCACGGACGTGATATTGGCGGCCATTAAGTCGATGATTCCGAATCCCGAACTGCCATTCGCCGGAACGCTGGAGAGCGTCTGAGTGGCGACCATGGCTGCGCCGTTGAAAGCATCCACCACGTAGGATTCCGTTTGGGTAGACCCGTTGAAAACGGGGAAGCTGACCTCCGTTGTCGGGAAACTGGCGCTCAGGTCTATCGTCAGTGTGGATTGCAGGGTTGGATCGCCAAATCCGGCCGTTGCGTAAACATTCGGCGGGGTCCCGAAAGACTGGGCCGGGAGGTTGGTCTCGTTCCCGAGGATCACGCCTCCGGTGATCGTAGCGACGCTGGGAACAACAATAGTCTGCATTGGACCAGCAGCGGCGAAAGTACTGGGTCCCGTCGCCTCAACCGGGACAGTTTCAAAATTGATCACGATGGTGCCCGCGGACGCCGCCAGGCACAGCAAAAAAGCTAGAGCAACTGCAAACGTTAATTGGCGCATTTTTTTCCTCCGAAGCCCCGGCCTTGGGCGCCCGAGGCAGAACCAGTATAGCCCCCCTACTAGCTTTTTGTCCACGGTTTCTTTAGCGGAATAGTCTCGGTACGTGTAGTACTATCTGAATCGGGCGAGTTATAACTCCAGGGTCGAGCCGGTTGCCGCCTCGCGCGAGAAATGAGCGGAAGCGCGAAAATGATATGATCGGATAGAAAGCCACCCCAAGCGAACGTGGCGGAATTGGCAGACGCACCAGACTTAGGATCTGGCTCCCGCAAGGGAATGGGAGTTCGACCCTCCCCGTTCGCACCAATAAAATCAATAAGATACGGAGAATTAGGCGCGATCAGTTTACAGATTCGCTGGCAATGTGTGCGGATTTGTGTGCCGATTCGGCCGGCTGTGTGCTTTTGTGCGCCAAGTACTCGCCCAGCTTTCGCGCCGCGTCCTTAAGGTCCGATTCGCTCACGATGTTGTAG
>Ga0181536_10003487_pt1 | contig 17109 bp, 11 predicted proteins | sample PEATcosm2014_Bin_41_FD_121105 | JGI IMG/M metagenome (GOLD analysis project Ga0181536, IMG submission 121105) | Peatland microbial communities from MTU Mesocosm Facility, Houghton, MI, USA - PEATcosm2014_Bin17_60_metaG | ecosystem: Environmental > Terrestrial > Soil > Wetlands > Peat | place... | reverse complement strand
CTGGGGGGCCCCCAGACCCCCTCGGAGGGCGTGCCGCCCCCCGCATCCCCCCTGCTAAAACCCCATCATTGGTGCGCCGGCAAACCGACCGGCGCGGTGCAATCTCTCAACGGCGCTGACACCTGTCCCGTCTTCTCTGATACTGCGTCAACCAGTTGTTGTTTCGTCATCTGTTCCAGTGTATCGTTATTCGCCATGTTCACCCGCAGTGGGTCCATGCGAATCTTCAGCTCGCAGGAGGACACCCAACCCTACACGTCGCTCGCGCCACCAGCCCTTTGCCCGGCTGTTGCGATTCGTTGGCAGCGCCCAAATCGCGGCGACGAGGCCCCCTGAACTCGACAGCGTGACCAGCGCCATCCGGTTAGGCTTTCATGCGGCATGTCTTGGAACGATTGGTCAGGCGCGCTTACGAAGGTCGGCGCGAACACATCTGCCGAATTATGATGCCCTACCGACTAATTATGATGCCCTACCGAGACCTGAGCCGGGCTTGGCGACCACGAGCGGCGCCGGAGACGGGGGCGCGGTCGCAACGGTGGAGCGGGCAGCCTGTTTGAACGTGGCGCGCACGCCCAGGCCTGTCAGCTCGCGCGCGATGCGCAGCGCGGCATCGTCGGCAGCCGGCTCGATGTAGTCTTCGGTATCGAACCACAACGCCACGCAGACCGGAGCCCCGGCTCGTTTGCCGCATTTTCTTCCCAGAAACAGCCCCACTTTCAGATCCGGAACCGGCCTCTTTCCGAGTACCCGATGATTCGCCCGGAATTCGTCCAACGGCCTCCCGGATCGTCGATCTGTGACCGGGTCGACTGTTGGCTTAACATCACTGCCAGGGCTTGCGCGCGCATCGGCGGAGTGCTGGCGGCGACCACCATGTACACGCTGTCGGTGGCGGTCACGTCGTAGGTGCGGCCTTTGTTGAGTTCGACATGGTGGCCCTTGACCAGCAGGCCCAGCGGAGCCGCAACCAGAAGAGCCCTGCTAGGTCGGCGGTCATCACACCGTTGGTCGCCTGATCCTTTGAGGAGTGGCGAAACGACGAAAGTGCAAACGCGACTTTTCGGTCCTCCGCTGGTGGGGGATCGTGGGGGGATGGCCATACGTGCGCTTACCTTTCGATGTCGGGTGATTCCTTTCATGCCATCTCTTCGCTGGCACGCTCAAAGGATGCTCGCTGGACTAACTGCAAGAATGAACATAGGCGAGCGTTTGGGATCACCCTGTGAACTCGCGGCGATACGGCACTTAGAATCCGCTGAGCACGGAGGCTCAAACACTTGACGGCGCCCTCCAGATCACCACCAACCTGGACAAGGCCGGCCAGAAGGTCCGCGTGACCAAGATTGCGGTAGCCGCGCGCCAGCCATCCGGCTGGAAATCGCGGGGCGAACCAATAGATAGCAGGCGGCACGACTTGGGAGCAATGATGGGTGAAGTGAGCCCGGCGGCGGCCGGCCACGCCTTATGGCGAACGTCAGTGCGCCGCGGGAGGCTCCACAATTGACAAATACCGGTCGACCGGCAAGCCTTCGAGAACCTGCTTTGTGCCGGACGGCCAATCCACTTCCAGGCGGTCGATGCGTTGCGCAGCGCCCAGTCCGAAATGGACGGTGCGTTCGCTGGACGACGCATAGCCTACCGCGGTGGTCACGCGATTCCATTGCTCGCCTTGCGCGGTGACGATGTGCACGCGCGCTCCGATCGCGTCGCGATTGCTTCGCGTGCCTTTTAGATCGAGGGCAATCCAATGTCCGGTGGCCGCTGAGACATTGCGCAGCACCAACGGGGAGTCGTTGAGGCGTGTGACCACCACGTCCAACCGCCCGTCGCGGTCCAGATCGCCGAACGCGGCGCCCCGGTGCAGAGCCTCGCTGCCCAGGACCGCCAAGTCGAATGTGCCGTCGCCCTTGTTCAGAAAAATGCTATTTGGCTGGCGGGAATGGCGGCTGGTGGTCAGCTCGATATTGTCCATCACGTGGCTGTTGGCCGTGAAGATGTCTTTGAATCCGTCGTTGTTGAAGTCAAACATGCCCGCGCCCCAGCCGGCCCATGGCAAGCTCTGGGCGCCGACGTTGGACACAAACACATCCGGAAGCCCGTCTCCGTCGTAATCTCCGAAAGCCAGGCCCAACCCCTTGCCCGCGTGGGCCGCGATCCCCGATTCGCGCGAGACGTCCCGGAATGTGCCATCGCCCTGATTGTGATACAGCAGGTTCGGCAACGGCTGATAGTCGGATGGCAGTAGCTGCGATATCCCGGCTTCCGCTCTCCGCAATAGATTTCCGTGGATGGGTCCCATACCACGTAGCGCACCACGAACAGGTCCAGCCGCCCGTCGCGATCGTAGTCGAACCAACCTGCGGATACCGACCAGCCGTGATTTCCGCCCAGCCCTGCGCGATCTGTCACGTCCTCAAAGGTACCGTCGCCCTTGTTCCGGAAGAGCGTGTTGGATCCCACCCCCGCCACGAACAGATCGACAAACCCGTCATTGTCGAAATCGCCGGCTGCCACTCCCATCGCATAGCCATGGCCCGCGACGCCCGCCGCTTCCGTTACGTCGGTGAACGTGCCGTCCCCATTGTTACGGAACAGCCGGTTCCAGAACGACGGATCGGTCTTTTTCCCCGAGGGCAAGGTGGCTCCGTTCACCACGTAGATATCGGGCCAACCGTCGTTGTTGTAGTCGAAGATGGCTACGCCTCCGGTCATGGTTTCAGGCAGATATTTCGAGCCGGTGGCGCCGTTCTTCAGAACCATGGGCAGGGTGCTTTCCTGGAAGTTTACCGGCGAAGGCTTGAAGGCGCCGGCATGCAGGGCAGGCTGATGGGCCATGGCTTCCATCACGCGTGCCAGCTCCGGTTCCGCGTGAGCCTTGCGGAGCACCGCCACGCTCTCCGCGGTACGGCCCATCTTGTAAAGGAACATGCCGTAATCCACTTGCGCGCGGGTTTCTCCCTGCCGCATGGCCTCCTGGTAGCAGAGTTCCGCGTCTCGAACCCGGCCCAGCGCTTCCCACGCCAGCGCCATGCCGTTCCGGGTGCGCCCGGGCCTGCTGGCGTGACGCAGGGCGGTTTCGAACGCGTCCAAGGCTTCTTCGAAACGGCTCAGATTGTACAAGGTCCGGCCCAGAAAGTAGCAGGCATTGTCCTCGGCCGGGTTGAGCGCGCAGGCCCGCCGCAGCGGATCTTCGGCTGACTTGTAGTCGCCCTGCGCGGCGTATGCCATGCCAAGATATGTTTGGACCCGCGCGTCGGAAGGCCGTTCCCGCGCGGCCCGGCCTAGCGCCTGCGCGGCTCCGGCGAAATCTCCACGCTGAAACCTTGCCACGCCCTCTTCCAGTGCGGTGTTGTCGCGCGCGGCGGCTAGCGCCAAAGCGATGCCCATGCACAGGATTCCGGCAGTCGAACGCATCCAGATCATTCTAAACCGGCGCTTCGGCTGACACCCGTCATCACGGCCGGGCTGATAGGAAAACGGGGCCTTGACATCGGTATTGTGCTCGTATATAAAGGGCATCAGATCTGGTTGGGGTCTTTGAACATCGCCACCACGACTGTTTCGAAAGGACGAAACGTATGAACAAGGCGTCATTCCGGTTTGCCGTTCTGCCGGCGGGTTTGCTCTGCCTGATGGCGTCGCTCTTTGCTCAGGGCGAACGCGGCGCGATCACAGGCCTGGTCACGGATGTCAGCGGCGCGGCCGTGCCGCATGTGGCCGTTACCGTTACGGAAAGGCAGACCGGAGTCGAATCCAAAGCTGTGACGAACGAGTTGGGGCTCTATCGTATTCCGTACCTGCCGCCAGGCACCTATCGAGTCTCGGCAACGGCATCGGGTTTCAAAACGGAAGTGATGGAACCCGTGGAAGTGCCGGTGGCCACGGTGGTAACCGCAAACCTCAAACTCGAGGTGGGTGCGGTTAGCCAGAGCCTGGAGGTCAGCGCGGAAGCCACGCACCTGGAAACGGCGAGTTCCGAGTTGGGGTACTCGGTTACGGCCGAGGATTACCACGCGTGGCCCATCGACAGCAATGACGACGGCCAACGGCAGATCCAGAGCTTCATCTTCAACAGCCTGCCCGGCACCGTCGGAGACTCCTTCCAGGGAACCATCAACGGCGGTCCCCAGTTCTCCCACGAGATTCTGATCGAGGGCATGTCCCTGGGGCGCGCGGACCTCGCCGGCGACACGGCCGAGTTTACCCCAAGCGTCGATGCCATCAGCGAATTCACGCTGCAAACGGGTGCGCTCAGTGCGCAGTACGGCGGCGGTTTGACTGCCGTGGCGAACTTCAATATCAAGTCCGGTACCAACCAATTCCACGGCACCGCGTACGATTACCTGGTGAACAATGCCCTCAATGCGAATTCCTTCGACAATAACGCTTTTGGCGTCGGTAAGTCGCCCTTCAACCAGAATAGCTTCGGGGCCGACGTCGGCGGCCCGATATTGGTGCCAAAGATATACAACGGCAAAAACAAGACGTTCTTCTTTTTCAGCTATGAAGGCGATCGCAAGCGCAATTATAGTCCCACTGCGCTGCGCACCCTTCCCACCACGGCTTTTAAGAACGGCGATTTCTCCGCCTTGCTGGATCCCTCATTTACGGGCAACCCAAGCTCAGGAACGGCTATAACCGATGGCGACGGCAACCCCGCCGTTTTCGGCGCCATTTACGATCCGCACAGCACTACCCAGTTGCCGGACGGCAGCTATTCCAGGACTCCGTTCCCGGGGAACATAATCCCGGCGTCGGATATCAGCAAGGTTTCGGAAAGCATTTTGAAACTCGCCCCGATCCCCAACCCGCTTCTGTCGACCATGCTCCGCAATTACCCGGGGGTCGCCAATCAGCCGTGGTTCGACTTGAACACTTACAGCGGAAAGCTCGATCACGTAATCAACTCGAAAAATCGCATGGCTGTGTTTGTGAACTCCAATGAGCGCCTGCGGTATAACGGGGCAGGCCACGGCTATGAGCCCATTCCCGGAAGCGCCAGCGGCTACTTTGCGCTGCAAGATATCCTCGGGACCATGATCCGGGCGACGGAAGACTGGGTCATCGGTCCGACATTCCTGAACCACTTCGGTTTCGGGTTCAACCGGTTTAAGAACGCGAACAGTTCGATTAGTTTGGACCAGAACTGGCCCAGTAAGATCGGCCTGAATGGCGTGGATGAGACCACTTTCCCGCTGATTAACTTTACCGGCACCAGTTATCAAGGCGGATCGCTGAATCCCCTGGGCCGCAACAACGCCGGCGTAGAACCGAACGGAAGTTACATCGTGCAGAACGACACCACCTGGATCCATGGCAAGCACAATATCAGGTTTGGAGTCGAGGTTCGCAAGTATTACTACGATCAAGACTATCGCAGCGGTACGTCCGGTTCATTTACCTTTAGTCCGGACCAGACGGCGGATCCGTCGGCGCTGGCCTCCACCGGCAACGCCTTCGCCAGTTTCCTGTTAGGCGCACCCCAGAAAACGTCGCTGAATATATCTCCGGTAAACCCAAGCTCCCATTTCTGGAATCCGGCTTTTTATGTGGCTGACGATTGGAAAGTGAGCCGCCGGCTGACTCTGAATATTGGATTGCGATGGGATATCGTGGGCGCCCTGACCGAAAATCAGCACCTTTCCTCGGGCTTGGGACCGAACACGCCCAATCCTGGGGCGGACGGCTATCCCGGGGCGCTGGTTTTCCTTAGCAATCTACACCAGAGTTCCTTCCAGAATACCTATCCGAAGGAGTTCGGTCCGCGCTTCGGCTTCGCCTATCAGATCAACTCGCGGATGGTGTTGCGCGGCGGCTATGGAATCATGTACTCGCCGCCTATCGCCAACCAGTACGGACTCGCGAACATCGACGGGTACGACGGCAGCCACAACTTTTCAGCCAGCAGCCGCGATCCGCGAATGTACTGGGACAATGGCTATCCCGCTTACTCGTTCACTCTTCCCGATTTGGACCCAACCCTTGACAACGGGCAGGGCATCGCCTACATTCCAAGTAATTCAAACCACCAGCCGTACTCCCAGAATTACACGCTGGGTTTTCAGTTCCTATTACCAAAGAACACGACTCTGATGATGTCGTACGTCGGCAACAAGGGAACCCATCTGGGTGCATCCGGTTTGAATAACCTGAACCAGCTCAATCCGAAGTATCTCTCACTTGGCGACGAGCTCTTGGATGACGTGAGCCTGCATCCGGACATACCGCTGCCCTATCCGAGCTTTACGGGGACGGTGGCCCAAGCCTTGCTTCCGTATCCTCAATACGGTCCTGGCGGTGTGTATTACTTCTTCCCCTATTTTGGAACGTCTGACTACAATGCCGCCCAGGTGGTGGCCAATCATCGGACGGGCAAAGGTCTCAGCTTCCTGGTAAGTTATGCCTTTCAGAAGACCATCAGCTTGACCGACAGCAACCTGTATGGATACACCAACGGATCGCAGGACGTTTACAACCGGAAGTTGGAACGGTCGGTGGCCGGCTTCGATCATCCGCAGCAGCTCAAGGTCACCTGGATCTATGAGCTGCCGTTCGGGCGAGGCAGGCAGTTCCTTAACCGCGGTGGTGTGGTGAACCAGATTCTAGGTGGCTGGACAGCGACGGGAATCCAGACCTACCAGTCCGGCGACCCGCTCTCTATAGACTGCGGTATCGATACCAGCACCTACTTATTCAATGTTCTCGGAGACGTTCGCGCCAATGTGATATCCGGTGTGCCGCTCAAGGTCGCTTCGGGAGGGCCGTTCGATTATGCGGGCGGCACCGGCCAGGGGTATCTGAACCCCGCGGCTTTTGCTCCGCCGCCCACCACGCCTAACGGTGTGGTGCTCTCGCTGGGCAATTCGCCGCGGGAATTCGGTAACCTGCGCGGCCCCTGGCAGCCCATGGAGAATTTCGGATTCTTCAAGCGATTCCCCTTCCGCGAGGGCATGTTCCTGGAGTTCCGTGCCGATCTGATCAACGCCTTTAACCGGGCAGGACGGGCCGATCCCGATACGAATCTCAGCGACTCGACCTTCGGCCGGATTCTGGACGTCGCCGACGGCCCGCGAGAGGTGCAGGTAGCGCTGCGCTTCACATTCTGAGCAGGCTGCTTTACTTGGAGGGCGGGCAATTCTGCCCGCAGCCGGCTTTCAGCCGGCTCTGGCCGCCTAAAAGGCGGCTGCGGCCAAATTGGCCGCCCTCCACCAGCGGGTTTTACATGAGAACCTACAGGCCTCTTCTCTGCTGCCTGTGCATCGCGGCAGCCGCGCTCCTGGCATCCTGCAAGCGATCTGAGAACAACGGCGGCAGCGGCGCCACGCCGGCGATGCGTCCTCTGAACCTGCTGGTTGTGACCATCGACACCCTGCGCCCCGATCACCTGCATTGCTACGGCTATTCAAAAATCGAATCGCCGAACCTGGACGCCATCGCGCGCGACGGAGTCTTGTTCGAGAATGCCGTAACGCAAGCGCCGCTGACCCCTCCCTCGCATGCCAGCATCTTCACCGGTCTGAATCCTCCCGCCCATCACGTCCGGGACACCGGCGGATTCGTCCTGCAACCTTCCACGATTACCCTGGCTACCATTCTGCAACAGCAGGGTTGGGATACCGCGGCGTTCATCAGTTCGGCGGTTTTGAAGAAGCTCTTCGGGTTCAACCAGGGCTTCGCGGTCTACGACGACCAGATGCCCAAGCCCGGCAAAGGACATGAATTCGACGAAGATGCCGAACGCCGCGCGGGCGAGACGGTCGACCATGCCGTGCGCTGGCTAGAGGCGCAATCCGGCAAGCCTTATTTCCTGTGGGTGCATGTCTACGATCCGCACGCCCCTTACCAGCCGCCTTCGCCCTTCCGGGAAAAGTACAAAGAGCGCCTCTACGATGGCGAGATCGCGTATGCCGACCATGAGCTCGGCCGTTTGTTCGACGCCGTCCGAAAGAAATCGCCCGGTAACACGCTGATCGCCGTGCTTTCGGATCACGGCGAGAGCCTCGGCGAGCATGGCGAGTATACGCACGGAGTCTTTCTCTACGATGCGACGCTGCGAATCGTGTTCCTGCTGTCGGGTCCCGGCGTTCCAGCCGGCGCGCGCATCCAGTCGCAGGCCCGCACGATCGATTTCCTGCCGACGATCTTGGCTTTGATGGGAGGCCAGCCGCCCGTCGCCGTCCAAGGCGTGAGCCTGACGCCATGCTTCGCCGGAAAGGATTCCGCCACGCTCTCCTATGCCGAGACGCTTTATCCCAAGATCAACATGGGCTGGGCGGAACTGCGCGCCATCCGCACTAACCGGTGGAAATATATCCGTGCGCCGAAACCGGAACTCTACGATCTTTCCCAGGACCCGGGCGAAACGCACAACGTGATCCAGGGCCACGAGGCGGAAGTGCGCAAATTCGAAGCGAGGCTGAATTCGGTGATCGGGAGCGACGGTGTCGAGAAGGTCGCGACCAGCGTGGTGGACGAGCGCACTCTGAGCCAGTTGAAGTCGCTCGGTTACGTCTCCGGGTTTGTGTCGCGCTCTTACGATCTGAAGGGACAGGGAATCGATCCCAAAGATCGCACGGGCGTCTTAAAGCTGCTCGAAACGGTGGAGAGCGGCGGCCTTCCCATGCCGCGGCGCATCGAGATGTTGCGCAAAGCGCTTGCCGAAGATGCCGCCGATCCGCATATCTACTATGAACTCGGCGCTGCATACGAGAAAGCCGGGCGCTCGGCGGACGCCATGAAGCTCTACCGCAGCGCGATAGCCAACGGGATACAGAGCGGACGGCTGCACTCCCGCCTGGCGGACCTGCTGGTGCGCGCCGGCCAGAAGGACGAAGCCATTCCCGAGTATGAGAAGGCCGCTCAGTTCAACCCCGCCGACCTGCAAAGCCAAGCCAACCTTGCCACCGCGTACATGGAGAAAGGCCGTCTCGGGGATGCCGAGCGCGTCTACAAATGGACGCTCTCCATCGACCCAGGGTACGGCACGGCCTATAACGGCCTGGGTGTGATTGCGATCCAGCGGCGAGACACGGCGACTGCGCGCGGCTATTTCGAAAAGGCGGTGCAACTGGATCCGGAACTGGCCGACGCGGACCTCAATCTGGGACTTATCTATAAGATGGCCGGCGATCGCGCGCGGGCGCGGGAATGCTTCCAGGCATTCCTGGCGAAAGCCTCGCCCGAACAATACGGCCAGGTGATCCCGCAGGTGCGCCAAGAGCTGACGGACATGCAATAGTGGAAATGATACGATTAACAGGTGTGACATTGGAGGAACACGATGAGACGATTTGGAGCCGTGGTGGCTATCCTGATTCCAGTAGCTCTGTACGCGCAAGACACAGGTTACGTGAAAGCCCGTGGCAAGCCGGGCAGCGCGGCGGTATTCATCAACGGCAAGTATATAGGACCGGCCGAACGATTCACCGTGCCCGAGAAATACGCCACGCCGACTGGCGAAGCTGAAGTGACCTTGCGCGAGCCGCGCTATGAAGAATTTACCACCAAGGTGACGGTTACACCGCGCAAAACCACCAAGATCCATTACACCTTGAAGAAGCTGCCCGTGCCGGAGCCGCCTTTTGGGAGATTCCGGCTGGGCGGCGGTGAGAACGAGTCGTTCCTATCGGTGATAGGAGATACGGGAGCGGTCTACATCAACGACAAGTACTATGGCTATGTGGACGAGCTGAACAACGCCGGAGGCGGCCTGTTGCTGAAACCCGGCACGTACGACCTGCACGTGGTCTCGCCGCTATTCGGCGACTTCAAGCGGCCAATCACGATCGAGGCGAACAAGGTGACGATTGTGCCGCTGCCCGATAAGGTCAAAGAGTAAAACCGGTCGCCTTCGCTTACGTCCATCGGCAGACTGTTGGCGTTATGTCCAGTAACAATTACATCCTCGTCGTCTTCGACAGTTGCCGCTATGACTCATTCATGCGCGCCCGGCCGAAGATAATGAAGAAGCTCGGCAAGGTGGAGCGCCGCTGGTCGTATGCGTCCTGGACGTCGCCCTCGCACTACAATCTGCTGATCGGGCTGATGCCGCATCTCAGTCCGAAGCACGTGTACGCGTCGGAATACTATAAGAAAGATTTTCTGCAATTCAACGAACGTCTCGGTCGCCGCGACATTCAGTTCAGGTCCCTCGTGCCGCGCCTATACCTGCCGGTTTTCCTGAACGAAACCCTGGGCTACCGCACGCATGCCATGGTTTCCTTGCCGGTGCTCAATCCCAAGACAGTGCTGAACCAGGGCTTCGATAGCTTCAAACTGATGGACCGGCACAACGATATGCGCGCCATGGTGAGGCAGCTCAGGTTCTCCGACGGCCGGCCTTCGTTTTACCTCTTGAATGTCGGCGAGACGCACTACCCTTACGCCTTGCCGGACGAGCCCGAGGATCAATGGCCGCGCATCAGCGGCGTGCACGGCGTATTCAAGCATCTGGACGATCTGGTGGTCGGCGGCAAGCTGGCGAAGAGCAAAGAAAAGTTCTTCGACGATGCCAAGATGGAAGAGCTCCGGAAACGCCAGGTTCGGGCTGTCGGTTATCTGGACAAGGTGGTGGAGGAACTGTTTGATGTGGTCCCCAAGAACACGTACATCACGATTACATCGGACCATGGAGAGCTGTTCGGTGAGGAAGGATATTTCGGACACGGTCCCATCCATCACGAAAAAGTGTGGGAAGTGCCGTTTGTGGAAGGGAAAATTCGATAAGCGGCTGTTAATTCTGCTGCTTCTGATCTGGATCGGCCTGCACACCCCAAATCCACATGCGCAGCTTGCGTATGTCGGACCGGGCGCGGGCTTCGCCTTCCTGGGCTCCTTCCTGACGCTTATCGCCGGCTTCCTCCTGAGCCTGTTTTCCCTGATCTTCTGGCCCTTCCGCATGTTTGGGCGGCTGGCCCTGCGGCGGCAAGGCTTCCGCCATGCACGCATTCGCAAGCTGATTTTCCTTGGCCTGGACGGCCTGGATCCCAACCTGACCGAACGCTTCCTTGCCGAAGGCAAGCTCCTCAACCTCGCGCGCCTCAAAGACCAGGGCAGCTTCCGGCGGCTGCGCACCACATTTCCGGCGCTCTCGCCAGTGGCTTGGTCGACCTTCGCCACCGGTGTGAATCCGGCCAAGCACAACATCTTCGACTTCCTGAACCGGAACATGAAGACCTATGTTCCGGAACTCTCCACGGCGCGTGTCGGTAACCCCCACCGCGTGCTGAAACTCGGCAGACTGCGGATTCCGTTGTCGCCCCCGCAAGTAGAGATGCGGCGCAAGGGCCAGCCCTTCTGGAAATTGCTGGGCGCGCAGAATATCGGCTCGACGATCATCCGGGTGCCCGTTACCTTTCCGCCGGACAAGTTCAACGGCCGCCTGCTCTCAGCCATGTCGACGCCCGACCTGCGCGGCACGCAGGGCAGCTTCTCGCAGTTCACCACGCGCCTGGAAGCCGCCACTTACGAAAGCGGCAGCCGCTACCCGCTCAAGCGCAACGGCGGCGTGCTGGAAGGTTCGCTGGAAGGACCGGAGAATACCATGTGGGAAGGCGGCGGCACATTGCAGATCCCGTTTCGAATCGTCCGGAACGGCCACGCGCCGCAACTCGAAATCGAAGGCCGATCGTATCCGCTCGACCTCGGCGCATACACGCCCTGGATCAAGCTGCAGTTCCACGCCGGCCTGGGCGTGAAAGTCAGCGGAATTGCCCGCTTCATGGCCACCGAAATCGAACCGGAGTTTTCGCTCTACTGCACTCCCGTGCAGATCGATCCCGAAAGCCCAGTCCTGCCGATCAGCCACCCTTCCTTCTACGCCGCGTATCTCGCGAAAATCCTGGGCATCTATTCCACGCTCGGCATGGCGGAGGACACCTGGGCGCTGAACGAAGGCGTGATCGACGACCAAGGTTTCCTGGACCGGCTTACTCTTTGATGGCCGAGCGCGAGCAAATGTTCTCCAATGCGCTCGAAAAGACCCGGCGAGGCGTGGTGGCGTGTGTCTTCGACACTACCGACCGTGTCCAGCACATGTTCTACCGCTTCCTCGATCCCGCCCGCCAGAACGGGCATCCGCCAGGCATTCACACCAAGGCCATCGAAGACCTTTACCAGCGCGTAGACCGCCTTATCGGGATGACGCAGCAGCACGTGGACGAGCACACCGTCCTGTTCGTACTCTCCGATCATGGCTTCACCTCGTTCCGGAGGGGCGTCAATCTGAACTCCTGGCTTCTGCGGAACGGTTACCTTGCGTTGGCCGGCGGCCGCAAAGAATCCGGCCGGTATTTCAAAGGCGTAGACTGGAGCCGCACGCGCGCGTACACGCTGGGTTTGGGCGGCTTGTACCTGAATATCAAAGGCCGCGAGGCCATGGGAATTGTAAATCCGGGCGCCGAAGCCCAAGCCCTGAAGCAGGAGCTCATCGGGAAACTCACCAGCCTGATGGACGGTGAGCACGTCGCCATTCGTACCGTCTACGCCACCAGCGCCCTGTATAAGGGCCCGTACCTCGCCGAAGCGCCCGACCTGATCGCCGGCTACAACGAAGGCTACCGCACCTCGTGGGACGCCGCGGTGGGCATGGTCACATCTGAGGTTTTCGAGGACAATCGGAAAGCCTAGAGCGGCGATCATTGCGTGGATCCGGTGCTGGTTCCGGGAGTCTTCTTTTGTAATCGCAAGATGGACGCCGCTGACCCCGGCCTCGAAGATCTCGCGCCCACCGCGCTGACGCTGTTCGGTCTCCAACCCCCGGCCTGGATGGAAGGCAAACCGGTCTTCGATGCGGTTTGACATGACGAGTAACTTGTGGGGGCAGGACCATAGTCCTGCGGCCGACGTCAACGCCGGCCTGTTCGCGCTCGGATCTGGCTGATTCCGTCGCGCGAAGAGCGGGTCCTGGAGGACCCGCGCCACAACATGGCGTGCTACGCTCGAACCGTATATGTTGGGGCAACGGACGGTCAAACTGAAAAAGGAATTGTGGGATCGCGTGAAGCGCTGCTCGGCCGCAGCCGGCTACTCCGGACCCGAAGAATTTATCGAGCACGTCCTTGAACGCGAGCTGTCCAAACTGGAAGACACGCAATCCGATGAAGAGATCGTGAAGAAGCTGAAGGGGCTGGGCTATCTGGAGTAATGCTGACGCTCATCCCAATCAGCGTGCTGCTCGGCGCGGCCATGCTTTGGGTGTTCGGGCGCACATCGAACCAGAAAGGTATCCAGGCCGCCAAGCGCCGTGTGCAAGCCTGCCTATACGAGATGCGGCTGTTCACCGATGAGCCGTCGCTCATCTGGAAAGCGCAAATCGGGCTGCTCTCCGCGAATGCCCGATACCTCGGCCTGATGCTCGTGCCGGTGATCGTGATGACGGTTCCGATGGTGCTGCTGTTTGCGCATCTCGAGGCTTGGTACGGCCTGGCTCCTTTACCGCCCGGCCGCGAAACGCTGGTGACCGTGCAAATGAAAACTCCGCTGGACCTGGCGGCACCGTCGCCCAGCCTGGCAGCGCCGCCCGAAATCGCCATTGAGACGCCGCCGGTGCGCGTGATCGGCGAGCGCCAGGTGAGCTGGCGCATTCGACCCAAGGCTCCGGTCTCCGGTGTCCTTCGGATCGTGATGTCAAGCGGCGCCGTCGAGAAAACCATCCAAGCCGGCGCCGGCTTGCGCTATATCTCGGACCGGCGCGTCAGCGGGCTGTGGGATCTTATCTGGCATCCCGCCGAATCGCGGCTCCCCGCGGGCAATATCGACTGGATCGAAATCCGCTATCCCTCCGCCACCATCGACTGGCTGGGGCTCGACCTGCACTGGCTTGTCTGGCTGGTGCTGTTCTCTTGTCTGGCTGGTGCTGTTCTCAATGTTGAGCGCATTGCTCCTGAAAGGCCGTTTTGGTGTGACCTTATGACGATTAAACGTGTCCTGACGCTCATTGTGGCCGCCGTGCCTTGCTTGGCCATCGCCGCCCGTCCCGGCGATTTCCGTGTGATCGGACCCGGTGGAGGCGGCGCCATGTTCAATCCCACCATCAGCCCGCACGACTCCCGGACCGTGCTGGTGTCCTGCGATATGACCGGCGCCTACATCACACACGATGGCGGTACTACGTGGCGCATGTTCAATCTGCGAGGGACGGTGCGCTTCTTCGCGTTCGATCCGGGGCAGGCCAAAACGATCTATGCGGGAGTCCACGGATTGTGGCGCAGCACGGATGACGGCGAGTCCTGGAACCTGGTGTGGCCCAACCCCGCGGCAATTCAGGCTGTGCAGATGAACTCCGATCACGCCGACGAGCAGATTATCGCGAAGCCTGACCCACTGGGTGAAATCGTGGCGCTGGCGATCGATCCGGCCGACTCGCGAACGCTGTTCGCGGCGGCTCGGCAGGGTCGTGGCGCGGCCCTATTTGTATCGCACGATTCCGGCGCGACGTGGCGCGAGCAGGCGCGTTTGCCGGAAGCTCCGCAGCGCATCTGGAGCGGCGGTGGAAAGGTATTCACTGGCGGCCCGCATGGCATCGCCGAAGTGCGCGGCGGTGCGGTGTCGCCGCATCCAGCCCCGCCTGGGATCGCCTTCACGGATATCTCGGGTGGATTCCCGGCCGAGGGCGCGCCGGTGTTTTATGGCGTGTCGGAGCACGGCGCATTCGTCTCGCGGGATGCCGGCGCGACTTGGACCGCGATCCGACTGCCGGGCAGCGGAGCTGCAATGCGAGCCGTGGCAACCAGTCTGCATAATCCGGAAACGGCTTATATCTCATACGGGCAACTGAAGCTCGAAGGCAAGACCTGGCTCGGCGTGGCGCGCACCAACGACACGGGCAGCACCTGGACCCTGGTCTGGAAAGAAGCGGACAAGGCCGCGCCGAACGTGCACGACGCCTGGATCACCGAGAGCCTGGGACCAGGCTGGGGCGAGAATCCGCTGGCGCTGGGCGTCGCCAGCCAGGATCCGAAGATATGCTACGGAACGGACTTCGGCCGCACCATGCGCACTGTGGATGGCGGCGCAACTTGGGAGGGAGTTTACAGCCGGCGCGTGCCGGGCGGCGATTGGACTACCACCGGTCTCGACGTCACCACCAACTACGGCATTCATTTCGATCCGTTCGATCCCAAGCGGCGGTTCATCACCTACACGGATATCGGGCTCTTCCGCAGCGAAGATAGCGGCCGCTCCTGGACCCGCTCAGTCGAAGGCGTGCCGCGCCAGTGGACCAACACGACCTACTGGGTCGCATTCGATCCGGAAGTCCGTGGCCGCATGTGGGGCGTCATGAGTTACACTCACGACCTGCCGCGGCCTAAGATGTGGCGGCGCGTGTCCGTGCTGTCTTACAAAGGCGGTGTGTGCCGCAGTGAAGACGGCGGTCGCACGTGGCAGGTCTCGAACATCGGTATGCCGGAGACCGCTCCCACCCACATCCTGCTCGACCGGCGCAGTCCCAAGGACGCGCGGGTGCTGTATGTCGCGGCGTTCGGCCGGGGCGTCTATAAGAGCGCCGACGGCGGCCGGACCTGGCAGGCGAAGAACATCGGAATCACTCAGAAGGAGCCGTTCGCGTGGCGGCTGGCGCAGGCCGCGGACGGAACTCTGTATGTGCTGCTGGCCCGTCGCAGCGAGAACGGCAGCATTGGCGATGCCGGCGATGGCGCCGTCTACAAATCCGTGGATGGCGCGGAAACGTGGTCCCCCCTGCCGTTGCCTTCGGGCGTTAACGGGCCGAACGGGCTGGCCATCGATCCCCGCGATCCGCGGCGTATGTATCTCGCCGCGTGGGCGCGCGCCGCCGGTACCCACGGCGAGGGCGGAGGCATTTACCTCACGGCCGATGGCGGAATGAGCTGGCGAGCGGTGCTCGATCGCGACCGCCATGTCTATGACGTGACCATCGATCCGCGCAACCCCGCCCTGCTTTACGCGGCGGGATTTGAATCCTCGGCCTGGCGCTCGGCTGATCGCGGCGAGCACTGGACGCGCATCCCCGGCTTCAATTTCAAATGGGGCCACCGCGTGATTCCCGATCCGGAAGATTGGGCGGGGGTCTACATCACGACCTTCGGCGGGAGCGTGTGGCACGGCCGCGTAGACGGTGCGCATAAGCCAGTCGATATCATGACGCCCGAAATGGAACCGGGAAGGTAAGCCATGCCAAAGATCGTTACTCTTCTCTTGTTCGCATCCGCCGCCGCGGCGCAAACTGTGGTGGTGCATCCCAAGCTGATCCACGATGTGCTGGTCAATCCAGGGATGGGCATCCAGACGTTTCAGCGCTTCAACGGCAATGCGTTGAACTCGGCATTGAAGTGGTCGGAAGAAGGGCCCACGGGTCCGCTGGCCGCCGCGGCGAAGCGGGAGTTTCCAGCCTCGACCATCGCCTATTGCCGCTGGTTTTGGGAAACGTTGGAGCCGGAACAAGGCCACGTGCGGTGGGATATCGTCGAGAACGCGCTGGCGGAAGCCCACCGGCATGGCCAGACACTCGCAATACGCTTGATGCCCTACGACCAGAAGCATCCGCTGCCGGTGTGGTATCAAAAGTCGAGCGCCAAGCGCGCCAATGCCGAGGGCGCGCCAATCTGGGAGCCGGATTTCAGCGATCCGCTGTATCTCAAATACTGGGGCGATCTGGTGAAGGAAGCCGGGCGGCGCTTTGACGGCCATCCGGATCTGGATACCGTGGACATCTCCTCGGTCGGCTACTGGGGCGAAGGCTGGAGCGACTACATGCCCGCCTTCCAGTACCAGAAGAAGCTGATCGACATTTGGTTCGATGCTTTTCCGGCCACGCGGCTCCTCATGAACTTCGATGAGCCGCAGGCGCTGGCTTATGGCACCGGGCGCGGCGCGGGCTGGCGGCTCGACTGCCTCGGCGATCTGCGGCCGAAGTGGGCCCACATGCTGGATTTCTATCCCGAGCAGATCGCGCGCACCGGTACTCAGGATGTATGGAAACACAGCCCGGTGTCGCTCGAAACTTGCTGGGTGCCAGGCTACTGGAAGGAGCAGGGCTGGGACGTGCACTATATCCTCGGCGAGGCGCTGCGCTGGCATGTGACTTCGGTGAACATCAAATCGAGCGCCATCCCGCCCGAGTTCGCG
>Ga0181536_10003485_pt1 | contig 17113 bp, 11 predicted proteins | sample PEATcosm2014_Bin_41_FD_121105 | JGI IMG/M metagenome (GOLD analysis project Ga0181536, IMG submission 121105) | Peatland microbial communities from MTU Mesocosm Facility, Houghton, MI, USA - PEATcosm2014_Bin17_60_metaG | ecosystem: Environmental > Terrestrial > Soil > Wetlands > Peat | place... | reverse complement strand
GTCCTTACCAACAACAAAATCGTGCAGGGCCCCGAAATTGCCGATCACGCCATGGCTATGTTGCTTGCCCTGACCCGCCGCCTGCCAAAGTACATCGCAGAGATGCGCACCGAAACCTTCGACCAGCACGCCTTCGACGGCATCGAGTTGCGCGGCAAAACGGCCGTCGTCATCGGCGTGGGCGGCATCGGCATGCAGATCGCGCAGCGCGCCTGGGCTTTTGGCATGACCGTCATCGGCGTTGACCCCGAAGACAAGCCCTTCTCGCCGTTCCTCGCGAGCGTCGTCAAGCCCGATCAAATCGACGAAGTGGTCCCGCAGGCCGATGTCGTATTCATCTCCGCGCCGCACACCGAACGCAGCCACAAGGAGATGGGCGCGCACGAATTCGAACTCATGAAGCCGCACTCGTACTTCATCGCGGTAAGCCGCGGCGGCATTTACGATATGAACGGCCTCGTGAAAGGCCTCGACAGCAAGAAACTGGCCGGCGCAGGCGTCGACGTCACCGATCCCGAGCCTCTACCCAAGGGCCACCCGCTCTGGAAATTCGACAACGTGATCATCACCCCGCACATCGCCGGCCGCTCCGATCAGGACGGCGTACGCATGCTGGGAACCGCCAAGGAAAACCTGGCCCGTTTCGTCGCCGGCAAACCCCTGGTCAACGTCGTCGACAAGCAGAAGGGATATTAGTACTTGGTGGCGCACGCCTCGGCGTGCCGCTGCCGGCTTCAGCCGGCAGTCCCGTGCGAGCGAAGCCCCGCGCTCACTTCCGCGCGCGCGCCATCCAGATATTCCCGGTCGTCTCCGCCAGGCTGAACAGCAGCCCGTCGCTTGTCACCGACAATCCCACTTTCCCCGGGCTGCCCAGGCTCGTCAACGACTGTTGCGAATGGTGGAAATGATAAACCGGAAACGGCTCGCCCACCGGATGCTTGGTCGTGCGGTCCAGCCGCTCAGCCCAGATGCATCGGAATCCGTCCCGCTCCGATAAAAAATACAGCATCCCGCCGTCCGGTGACCACTTCACTTCCCGGTCCATGTGATGGCCATCGGTAACTGGGATCCACGTGTCCGGCCCTCTGACGTTGCCGTCGTTGTATGCCGCAACGTAGATGGTCCTGCTCGAATCGTTGTCCACCAGGCGCGCCTGGAAGGCCACCCATCTTCCATCGGGAGAAAAAGACTCCGGATAGAGCGCCAGTTTTGGATGCCGGATCAATTCCTGCGTCTTGCCGGTGCTCAAGTCCAGCAGTCCTACGCAATACGGCGAGCACGATTTGGCTTCGAACAACAGCTTCGATCCGTCCGCCGAAAAACCGCGCGGTGGCCCGCCATTCTTGTAAACCTTTTCCTCCGCCCCTGCGGAGGAGACGACGTGGATGGCCCAATCCGGGCTCGCAACCGCATACGCCACTCTTGACCCGTCCGGCGTGATTTTTGGTGAGTCGAATTCCGACGAACTCGCCGTCAACACCGTGTCTTTGCCCACCGCCAGATCCTTGACCCAGATTTCGCGCTTGCCCGACCGGTCGGCGCTGAACGCGAGCCGCTGGTTGGCAGAAATGGACGGGAACACCTCGGTTGAAAGGTCGCGCGTCACCCGTACCAGGTTGCCCGTTACCTCGCCTTGGTTGAGATCCATTGGAAGGCGCCACACATTGGTGCTCGCCGCCACGTTGGAAAAAACCAGGTTGCCATTCGACGCCACCGACGGCTCACCTTCCTGGTCCGTTCCGAAAGTCATGCGCCGGGGCTTGCCGCTGATCCTGCCGGTGCGTGGTGAGATCGTCGCCTTCCAAAGGTTGGTCGTGTCGCGGTGGGCCGAGAAGTACACCAGGTCATATACCCACGCCGCCGGCCCGCCCGCCGAGCGATTCTGCCGCGCGAACGCCGCGAAAGCTCCCGTCTCGACCGGTTCCCCTCCGTCCACGGACGCAACCCACCAGTCCGGAGCGGAGGATTCGTCGCGCTGGCCCCAGAACAGCAGGTGCTTCCCATCCGACGACCAAACCGCATCGTGCGCGCCATAGAATTTCGGCTGCACTTGCCGCGGCGTTCCTCCCGTCGCTGACACAACGTAAACTTGGGTGCGCACGAAATACGATTCCCCCACCCAATACACGATCCTCTGGCCATCAGGAGAAAATCGCGGTCCTCGGCCTCTCGGAGCAATTAGCTTCAAATCGCCACCCAGCACCGCCACTGCATACACGCCGCCGCCGTCGCGATCGGAATGGAACGCAACCTTCGATCCGTCGGGCGAAAACGAGGGCTCAGAGTCGTCCGCTGGGTTCGATGCAAGGCGCGCACGATCGCCGGCCGCGATGTCTTGCACCCAGATATCCAGATTGCCTTCCCCGCTCCGGCCAGAGGCGTAAACCACCAGTTTTCCGTCGGGCGAGATCGCCGGATCGGTGGTGTAACCGGAGTCGTACGTCAGTTGCGTCAGTACAAAATCTTCCGGTGCCGGCCGCCGCAACCAGATCCCCGCAGCGGCCGCCGCCAGAACGGCCAAAATCACCGCCCCGGCCGAAAACACCCACCGCCGCGGGAACCTCCGAAGCTCCCTCCGCGGAGTGCCACCTTCGCGCGGCGAGAAAACCGGCACAAAGGTCGATCCTAGGCTGATAACCACGGGGTCATCCTTTCCTGCACCCTCGTAGTAATCCTTCAACCGCTCGCGTAGACGCCGTTTCTCCACGCGAACCACGGACTTCTCAGTGGCTGTGAATTCCCGCTGATTGAAAACCTTCTCGGCGATGAAGGACTCCGTCAGCCGTTCCCCGCGGCCTTCCAGAGTCTCTATCACGATGAACTGAAGGAACTTAACCAAGGCGGGTGATAGCGTCCCACTGGCTACGATGCGCTCCAGTTCGCGGTAACGGGAATTCCACCGTAACAAGACTTTTTTTAACGGTGTCCACTGAGCCGGTGGCTTCTCCGGCGTGGGCATCTGAATTGGTTGGGATCCGCTCACCGGGGGTTTCACTTTCCGCTACGTGGGAATGGTAACAGGCCCGTAACACCCTATTCTAATCCAGGGTGATCTCCCCGTAAATCCTTCAAATCTTGGGGGGGCCCTTCTTTAACATCTTGGTGACGGAATTTGGCTAGCCACGACGATCCCGACCACAGAAAATTGTCTGCCAGCTCCGCAGGCAGCGATATACAAATTCACGGCGCATTTTTCTCGGACTTCTCCGCAATTCCGTATTTGTTGACCTCCAACCCGTGAACTTCCAGCTTAACCCCACACCATCGGATGTCGCACTACCATCCGCATCAGAGAGTTACGAGCGTAACAGCTCCGTAACACCTCCGCCTAATCCAATTCAAATCGACAGTAAATGACTCAATTTAAAGTGAGATGCCCTTAACTTGCACCGTGACAAAGATTAACGTTGCCAACCCTCTCGAGTAAGCAGAACATACTACTGCTCAGGGAAACGTCTACGACGCAAGCTTCGAAAACCAGTGTGAATTGGTCTGCGGTGACGGATTGGCTGTCATCGCTTCCCGAAACTAGTATCGTATTTCATTGATCTGCTCAGGAGGTTTTGTGAAAAGGATCACTTCGCTAATTTTATTCGTCGCAATGGCTGGCTGGCTTGCTGGTTCTGCATGGGCCCAGCAGGTAACTGCGGCGATCACTGGAAAGGTTACTGACCCGTCCGGCGCCGCTGTGGTGGGAGCCAAGGTCACGGCCACAGACGCGGACCGCGGGACGCCGTGGACAACCACAACAAACGGTGACGGCGCGTACAGTCTACCCCGCGTACCGATTGGCACCTATAACATTAAGGTCGAACAGCAGGGTTTCACGACGGCCACGCAATCGCACATTGCGCTGGAAATGAACCAAGTGGCCCGGTTGGACTTCCAACTGCAAGTTGGCAGCCTCACGCAAACTGTGGAGGTCACCAGCGCCGAGGAACTTTTGCAGACTCAGGATACGTCACTCGGCCAGCATATCGACGCGCGCACCAACGAGGAACTGCCTTTGGCGACGCGAAACTACGTTCAGTTGACCTTGCTCGCTCCGGGAAGCATTCATCCCGATCCGTCGTCTTTCAAGGGCGGTATGACCACGGAAAACAGCGGACGCCCCAACGTGAACGGCAATCGGGAACAGGCTAACAATTTCATGCTGGATGGCTTGGACAACAATCAAGTCTCCGATAACCTTGTCGGTTATGCGCCCAGCGTCGACGCGATTCAGGAATTTAACATGATCACCAACAACGCGCCGGCCGAGTTCGGTAATTTCATGGGAGCCATCGTCAGCACCACCACCAAGTCCGGCACCAATCAACTGCACGGCAGCGCTTTTGAGTTCTTTCGAAACAATGTGCTGAACGCCAACGAGTGGTATAACAATTTCAACGGCGCGCCGCGCTCGGCAATTCGCTGGAATAATTTCGGCGGAACGCTGGGTGGGCCCATCTTCAAGGACAAGCTTTTCTTCTTCATCGACTACCAGGGGGAGCGCGATGACACGCCTACGAGCGTCGCGACCACTACGGTATACACCGCGGCGGAACGGCAAGGCGACTTTTCCCAGCTTCTGACTTTGGCCAAGCCGATCCAGCTCTACAATCCGTTTTCGGTAAGTGCCGCGGGGGCTCGCACGCCGTTCGCGGGGAACATCATTCCTGCCTCTCTGTTCAGCCCGTCGGCCTCCAAGATCCTGTCGTCCTCGTACTATCCGGAGCCCACCAACGGCAACCTGATCAACAACTATCTATTCGGAACCAACAGCTTTATCAACGGAGATCAAGGCGATGTAAAAATCGACTACAACATCTCCGACAAGGATCGCTTCTTTGGACGCTTTTCCGAGAGCCGGATCGACAACCCCGGGATTCAGGCCATGCCCCTGTATTACAACAGTTACAATGCTTCCCCGACACACACCGGGGTAGTCGACTGGACGCGGACGGTCAGCCCTTCGCTAGTCAACGAAGCGCGCTTTGGCGTGAATTACGTCTACCTTTCAAATGGCGCCGCAATCGGTAGCGGCTCGCCATCGAATTTTGCCGCGACCGTCGGTATCCCAGGGGTGCCCTCGGCCTTTCTACCTAGCATGAGTTTCAGCGGTGGCAATGTCGGGAGCCTCGGCAATAGTGACATTCACGAACTGTTCTCCGACACCGTGATCCACTACGAAGACACGCTCATCTACACCAAGGGCACGCACACGATGCACATGGGCTTCCAGGCGTACCGCTATCGCGTCGATACGTTCTATTCGGGCAATAACGGGGAAGCCGGCACCTTCAACTTCAACGGCCAGTATACGACCGCGTCAACAACTCTGAAGGCCGGCAGCGGCAGCGGCATCCCCGAAGCCGATTTTCTACTGGGCCTTCCCGATGAAATTCAGGGCGGTGTCAACGGTGGCACGTGGGGCCAGCGCGCGGACTCCCTCGCCGCATTTTACCAGGATGACTGGCGCGTAACTCCCAACCTGACACTGAACCTGGGACTGCGCTGGGAGTTGCATACACCCTGGGACGAAGTCAAGAACCGCCAGGCGAACTTCAATCTCTTGACCGGTCAGGAATACATCTCCGGCCAAAGCTGCCCGTGGAATAACTGTAATGCCCTGTACAACCAGTACAACGGCATTACCAACTTCCAACCGCGTCTGGGCATCGCCTGGACCCCCGGCGGAGGCAAGCTGGTAGTTCGCGCCGGTTACACGCTTTCGAACTATCTCGAGGGAACAGGCACAAACTTGCGTCTGCCCATTAACCCGCCCTTCGCGCACGAGAATGACGACAATTACCAGAGTTCCGCCGTTTACGGCGTGGCGCCCGGCTCCACCCTCGATCAAGGCTTCCTGCCTTTCACCAGCAACGCGGGGAACCAGTTCGTAGGCGCGACGCTGCGCGTTTGGGATCCAAACACCCGTCCGGCGGTCTCGAATCAGTGGAACATGACCTTGCAATATCAACTGGACCCGACTACGACCGTCCAGGCTAGCTACGTGGGACAGCGCGCTACGCACCTGATGGTGCCCATGCCTTACTTCCAGAAGGTACTAAACGCGAACGGCACGGTGTCGCCGACGGAATACCTCGCGGGCGACCCCACACTGCTGTCAGAGATCGGGCAGATCTCCGGCACCGCCTCGATAGGTAACCAGGACTACGAAGCGCTGCAGATGCAGGCGAGAAAGCGCTTGAGCTCCGGCCTGGAGTACACGGTGGGCTACACATACTCCAAGTGCATGACAAACAATATGGGCTACTACGGCCAAGGCGGCCAGGCCTCCCAAGTCAACTGGTACTACCAGAACATTTACGATGCGGCGGCGGAATGGGGACCGTGCGACTACGACGCCGCGCATAATTTCTTCACCAACGCTGTCTACGACATCCCGCTTGGCCGTGGACGCACGTTCGGCAATGGAATGAACAAAGCCCTCGACGCCGTGGCGGGTGGCTGGGAGGTGGCCGGTATCCTAACCCTCCATACCGGCTTCCCGATCTCAATCCAGGCCGGCGACGCTTCGAATACTGGATCCCGAGGCTCTCGCGCGGACTGCATCTCTCCCGTCGATATATTGGGCACACAGGCCTCGTCGGTGGGGAATGGTTATCAGTGGTTCAACCCCAGCGCCTTTGCGCAACCCGCCAACGGCACTTTCGGCAACTGTGGTGTCGGCACGGTACGTGGGCCGGGTCTCGCCACGCTCGATTTCAATGTGTCGAAGAGCTTTAAGATCACCGAGCGGCACGTCGTCGATATCCGAGCGGAGTTCATTAACCTGACTAACACTCCGATCCTGAACGCTCCCAACCCCGCTGTCGGCCCCACGCTCGGCCTGCTCAACAGCTCGCAGGGCGCCCGCAACGTCCAATTCGCTTTGAAGTACCACTTCTGAGTAAACTTCCCTGGGGCGGGTTTCAATTCCCGCCCCAGGGTTCTTCCTGCCCTGCCCTTCCTTCTCGTGGCTCTCCGTTCTTTCCTTGGGACGTACAATAAACTTGTGAGATGCTTCATTCTTGTCGGCGCGCTAGCCGCAGCAATTGCGGCCGCGCAAGCCCCGCCCCGCAAATCCGCCCCGCCATCCGTCGACTCCGCTGCGCAGCTTGCCGAATCAGGGCATTGCCGCGAAGCGTTGCCGCTGCTGAAAACGGCTGTGGCGCGTGCGACCGACCCGGAAACCAAGAAGCGTTTGGGCCTGGACGGCGTTCACTGCAGCAGGACGCTCCACGACCTGGACAGCGCCGCGGGCTTTATCCGCGGCCTGAGCAGCGGATTCCCGAACGACCCCGAAGTACTCTACCTGACGGTGCATGTTTATTCCGACCTTTCCATCCGTGCCTCGCAAAAGCTCATGGTTACCGCGCCAACGGCCTACCAGGTGCGTCTGCTGAACGCAGAAGCGCTTGAGGCGCAAACCAAATGGGACGACGCTGCCACGGAGTACCGCGAGGTTCTGAAGAGAAACCCGAGCTTGCCAGGCATCCATTATCACGTGGGCCTGTTGTTGCTCGCGGGGCCCAAGACGGATGCGAACAAGGAAGCCGCGCGGCGCGAGTTTGAGGAAGAGATCAAGGTGGATCCATCCAACGCCGGGGCCGAATACATATTGGGTGAACTGGCACGGCAGAATGAGCAGTTTCCGGTGGCCATCGAGCATTTCGAACGAGCCACCAAGCTCGATGCCCAGTTCGCCGACGCATTCATCGGACTAGGCCGGTCGATGGTGGAGGGCGGCCGCAGCGCGGATGCCATCGCGCCGCTCCAAACGGCGGCCAAGCTCCGTCCTGAGAATCCGGCGGCTCACTTCTACCTCGGTACGGCTTACCGCCGCGCGGGGCACAGGGAGGAGGCGGAACGGGAGTTCACTCTGCACCAGCAAGCGACAGAAAACGTCCGGCTGATGAAGCAAGAGATCGACACCGGAGTCCCGGCGTCCCAGCAGGCGGCGGAACCGCAGAAGGCAGAGCACTGATCCTGCCGCGATTAGAGTCCTTCGACCGCTGATTTCCCCTCAACGATGGTCACGTAACGGTCTACCGGCAGGGTCGTAAACCTCTGCACCTTGCCGCTGGGCGACGGCCACTTGATTTCCAGCCAATCGATTTTTGCCGCCGGCCCCAATCCCAGCACTTCCCGCAGGTCATGCGACGACAGATAGCTGCCGCCGTTATTTTTGAGCCTGGTTCGCTTCACGCCGCCGGCCGACCACGTGAGCCATGCGCCGATTGCGTCACGGTTACAGTTCACACCCACAAGCTTCACGCCCAGCCAGTGGTTGCCGGTGAACGCACAGCGATTGTGCAACAGCACCGGCGCGCCGCCGTTGTTGCCCACCAACACATCCAGGTAGCCGTCGTTGTCATAGTCGCCAACTGCCAATCCGCGCGCCGTCATCGGTTTGGCGAAAGCCGGCCCGCCCTCTGCACTGACGTTATGCAGCCGGCCCTGGTCCTGGTGGTAGAGAAGCAGAGGCTCCTTCCATTTCACCCGCTCGGTGTATGACTCGACGATGTCATCGGGATGGCCGTTGCCCAAAATCAAATCCACCAGGCCATCGTTATCGAAATCGAAAAACTTCAGTCCCCAACCACTGAGCAGGCGCGTATCCTCCGCAATCCCGTGCTTGTGTCCGGCGTCGAAGAAGGTCTCGTCCTTGTTATTGGTATAGAGCGAGAACATCTCGTCGTTGATATTGGCGACGAAAAGGTCTTCCCAACCGTCGCCGTTCACATCGGCTGCATCCACGCCCATACCGGAGCGCGCCCTTCCACTTTCGCTGTAGGCCACTTCGGCCATAAGCGAAATCTCCTCCCATTTATTGTTCCCGCGATTCGCAAATAGAAAATCCTGCACGGTGTCGTTGGACACGAACAGGTCCATCAGCCCGTCGTTATTGATATCGGTCGCCACCACTCCCAGCCCTTTGCCCATGGCGCGCTCGATGGCTGTGCCACGCGTGACATCAGTAAAGGTGCCGTCACCGTTGTTGTGAAACAGGAAGCTGTGCGTGGGCTTGTAGAGGCGTGGGATGCAGTAGTAGCGTTGGCCAAGCTTGTTGACGCCACACGCTATGTTGCTTTCGAAGATCACAAAGCTGCACACGAAAAGATCCAGGCGGCCGTCATTGTCGTAATCAAACCAAACCGCGCTTGTGGTCCAGCCGGGCACGGCCAAGCCTGCTTTGTCCGTGACGTCCGTGAAAGTTCCGTTCCCGTTGTTGTGATACAAAATGCAGCGGCCGTACGCAGTCACGAACAGATCCGTGTATCCGTCATTGTCGTAGTCGCCCGCCGCCACTCCCATGCCGAAGTTTGTACCTGCGGCTACACCGGCTTTTTCGGTGACATCGGTAAAGGTGCCGTCGCGATTGTTCTTGTACAGCGCATTGCGCAGGGGTTTTTTCGGCTTGTAGAAATCGGATGGACCGCTGTTTACCAGGTAGATGTCCATCCAGCCGTCGTTGTCGTAGTCGAAGAAAGCACAACCCGGGCCCATGCTTTCGGGCAAATTGCGCTCCGGTGACATGGCATTCTCGTGAACCCACGTGATGCCACTGGTCTCGGGCGGTATTTCCTCAAAAAGGGGGCCGCCGGCTCGCGGAACAGGTGCCGCGCGCAACTTGCCGGCACGGCCGATTCCCCCCGCTATGGCGGCTGCCAGAAGCTTTCTGCGCGAAAATCGAACGTCCAACAACTTAGTATATCGATGAATTCAGACCCGAACCACTGGACAGGGCGATTCGCGTATGATCGCGTAGGCATTGGACCGCAGGCGGCCCATCGTCTCGTGCAGGCAACCTTGGCCGATCACGACCACGTCCGCGCGGTTCTGTGAGGCCACTTCGCGCACCGTATGGGCGATCTTGCCTCCTTCAATGCGAACGCTCGCCTCAGTGCCCGCCGTGCGCTGCAGCTCATCGATGAACTCGCGCGCCTGTTCGGCGAGATAGTGGGGGAAGCCGCTCTCCTCTAGCGGGCTGTGCGCGGCAATCGCTGGAATCACGTGCACCAGGGTTAATCTTGCCGAGTACGACGCAGCCAGTTGGCCGGCCCATTGGATCACAGGCGCGCTCTCGTCCCGCAGATCGACGGCGCACAGAACTTCCTTGCAGTCCGACCGCGTGAACGTGGTGGCTTCATGCCGGTCGGCCCAGACCGGGCACTCGGCATCATGCAGTACCTTGGCCGCGGTGGAGCCGAGGAGAAGCCCCCGAAAGGGCCCATATCCGTGGGTCGGCATCATGATCAGGTCCACATTGTTTTTCCGGGCGTACCCGGTAATGACCGACCCAGGCTCTCCCTGTTGGACGATTCTTTCCACGTCTGGCAAGGGTTCAAACTGATTTTGCAGATAACTGTCCAGCGCGCGCTGACGGTCCGCCAGGAGCGCTTTGGCATCCACCAGCGGCGGCTCAAGTTCTGGGGTGACGATACCACCTGACAAGACTGGAGGTAGAGACAAGGCGTTCAGAATCACAAGCTTGGCCTCAAAATGCGCCGCCATGGCGGTTACATGTGGCGCGGCCGCGCTACAGCGTTCGGAAAAGTCCACAGGAAAGAGAATCTTGCGTATTCTCAACATGGGACCCGCCTTTCACTGGCCCAACCTGCAAGTTGTTCTCCGTGGTACTTAGGCGGTCATCGCTGCGTCGCCGAAATTCTGTCTTTGGCGCGCATCATGGTGCCACGCCCGGCAAGCCACGCTGATGGCACGCAGAACTTCGTCCTGCTGGAACGGCGTGAGCAGCCAATCGTAGCCGCCCGCGTTTAGTACGGCAATCCCAAAGGCCCGGTCAGCTTGGTCGGAATAGACGAGAACATTCGGTGGATTCGGAATGCGGCGCACGCCGTCCAGCAGCTCGCTCCAAGTACCGTCGGGCAACTCCTTTGAGCACACAATCACCGCTACGTCGTGCTCCTCTAGGAAGAGCAGAGCCTCATAGCGGTCTGCCACCCAATGGACCAGCCAGTTTGTGTGACTCAGAATGGAACGAAGGGACAGGCAGTCTTCGGAGGACCCGCTGATCGTGAGTAGTTCGACTCTGCGGGCTCTTTTGACGGGTTCCGCCACTGGGACGACGAGTCGCACTGCGCTTTCCTCGCTTTTTGGTGTCTTAGCAACCGGCATGCCGTCCGTCCGTACCAGTCTCGGCAATGCAGTGAGTGTTCCGTATGAGGGATTTCGCCCAGCTTGCTGTGTAAAATCCTGTAGTTGATCGATATTATTCCCCTATCCAAGGTGTACCAGTGAACGGCCCCGGAATTGCTTCTCAATCAAAGCCCTTGGAAAGGAGTTGCGGTATGCCTATCGGTGACATTTGCGTCCGTGAAGTGGTAACTGCAACACGGGAAACAACCGTCCAGCAGGCTGCACAACTCATGCGGGAAAACCATGTGGGTGACCTGCTGGTTGTGGAGCACGTCAACGGAGTGCGGAGGCCAGTCGGAATCGTGACGGACCGGGACATTGCCGTCACCGTCGTGGCGCCAGGCCTGGATCCAGCAGTTCTATCAGTCGGCGACATCATGGGACCGGAATTGAAGACGGTGGCTGAGGACGAGGGCATCTTCGAAACTTTGCATCAGATGCGGGATGCTGGAGTCCGCCGCATTCCCGTGGTCACGAACCAGAATGCGCTGGCCGGTATTGTTTCTACGGATGATATCGTTCAGTTGCTCGCGGATGAAATGAACGAGGTGGCGAAACTAATTTCGCGCGAACAACGCCGGGAGATGGTGACGCGGCGCTGAGCGCTGCGATTTTTCACCCAACACCCAGGCAGCCCAAGCCGCTAAGTCTTTTATTTCCGGCATCGACAGTTTGGCAGACTGCTTGCGAGAAGAAGCGCAAACCAACGAAGCCGAAGCAAAGCAACCGGGCCGCTCCAAACTCCACGGAGCCGGCCCGGTTGTGTTATTAGCGGTGATTTCTTATGAATGCGGCCAGGGACGGTCAGTCACCAGGTCGCCGTGCTCGGCGCGGAACTTCTCCACTACCTTACAATCCCAACAAACGGGCTGGTGCGTTGCCAAGGCATCGGGAATGTCCTCGGGCCGAATGGTCTCCCATTCCTTGATTTCGCCTTCGGGGCTCTGGAGAGCAGGTTTGTGATCTAACCATTGAATCTCGCCAAGCGTGTGCCGGCAGTAAATGCACTTCTTGCCTTGGTACCAGTTATCCAGCAGGGCGCGGAGCTGGCAGCCAAACGGTGAAAGTTCGATCTCGCGGATGCAGTCCTGAGCGCAATCCTGACGCTCGGGCCAGCGGGTGCAGCTTGAGAGACGGAGCTTGGGGCGGCTTAAAAGGACGCTCATCGCTGCCAGAGGGGCATCGAGTTCCACGGCCTCGTGGTGATGTGTTTCCGGGCAGGTGATCACGCGTTTCCCGCGATACTTCAGGTAAGCCTGTACGAACGCAATGACGGCGAGGACCAGGGCAATGAAAACAACCAATCCGACCACAACATAGACGGTGAGCAGCGTGGTCAAATACTTTTGAAATAGTGCGTCGAAGGCTGTCAACATGGCAGCAACCCTCCTCCATAACTGTTTGCCAGCACCAAGATGACCAATTGGCATGCGGCGTGCAAATTGAACATTCCCAGGCAGAATGTCCCCACAGAGCGCGATATCTCACTGGCGCGGAGCGTAAATTCACCCAATGCGGACCTTTTGGCAGGACTTGAGCTTTGGTCTCCGGCTGTTGCAGAAAAGCCCGGGGTTTGCGGTGGTGGCGGTGCTCACTCTGGCGCTGGGGATTGCGGCTAACACGACGGTGTTCAGTTGGATCGACGAATTGCTGCTGCGGCCCTTCCCCGGATCGAGCCAAAGCCAGCAACTAGCGTTGCTCGAGATGATCACAGCCGGAGTACCGAACGGCGCGAATCAGACTTCGTACCTGGACTACCTTGATTATCGCAACAACCTCAAATCAATTTCGGGGCTGGCGCTGCATCGCGAGGACGTATTCACGTTGGGCGAGTCGATCCACGCGCAAGCGGTTTGGGGAGAACTGGTTTCGGGCAACTATTTCGCCGTGTTAGGAGTAAAGCCGGCGCTGGGCCGGGTGTTTACCCCGGAAGAAAACGGTGACAAGCTCGGCGCCTACCCGGTGGCCGTGATCAGTTATCGGCTGTGGCGCAACTACTTTCACGGGGATCGCAGCTTAGTTGGGAAGATCGTTCGCGTGAACCGGCACGAGCTGACCGTGGTCGGAGTCGCACCGCCGGAGTTTCGCGGCACGATGCCGGGGCTGGTTTTCGAAATGTGGGTCCCGGTGACGATGGGCGCAGAACTGGGGATGCTGGACGATTCGACATTTCGCGACCGCGAGGCGAGGCGTTTCTACGGCGTGGTGCGCTTGAAGCCCGGCGTTGCGATTGAGCAGGCGAGGGCGGAAGCGGCGGCATTCTCACACAATCTGGAAGCGATGTCGCCGGACACGAACCGCGGCGTGACGGCAGCGATCCTGCCGGTGTGGGAATTTCACAGTGCGGCGCCGGAACTGCTGCTGCGACCGCTACGCATTCTCATGGCGATCTCGGTTCTGGTGCTGCTGATTGTCTGCGCCAACGTGTCGAACCTGCTACTGGCGCGCTCGATCGTGCGCCGCAAGGAGATCAGCATCCGGCTGGCGCTAGGAGCGGGCTCGTGGCAGTTGCTGCGGCAGCTTCTGATCGAGACGCTGCTGCTGGCAGGCGCGGGAGCGATCGTCGGGCTGTGGCTTGCCGCTTGGATGGGCGACATGCTGCCAGCGCTAATTCCCAAGGTCAGCGTCACGGTGGCAGCCGGGGGGCAGTTGAATGGCAGGATTCTGGCTTTCACCATCTTGATATGCGTGGGCGCCACGCTGTTTTCGGGCGCAGCGCCGGCGCTGCTGTGGCTGCGCACCGATGTCAACGAAACGCTGAGGGAAGGCGGCAGGAGCGGAAGCCCGAGCGCGCAGTCGCACCGCATGCGAGACCTGCTGGTTGTGGCGGAGGTCGCGCTGGCCACGGTGGCTCTGGTGGGGGCGGGCTTGTTCCTGAGAAGTTTCCGGAACGCGAGAGCGATTTATCCGGGGTTCGACAAGAACAAGGTTCTGCTGACACAGTTCTATCTGGGGAGCACGGGCTTTTCGACGCGCGACATGCAGGATTTCTTTCAGCGGTTGGCCGCGCGGCTGCGGTCGGCACCCGGCGTGGTGGAGGTAAGCTACGCGGACTTCGCGCCGCTGGGTTCGAGCAGCGGACCGTACGATGACGCGGAGCCGGAGGGATACGTGGCGGGCAAGGGTGAGTCGATGGAAATCAACCGGGACCTGGTTGCGCCGCACTACTTCGACCTGCTCAAGATTCCGCTCGTAGAAGGACGCGATTTCCGGGATAGCGATGACCGGGCTGCACCGCCGGTGATGATTGTGAACCAGACTTTCGTGCGGCGGTACTTCGGCGGAGGCGGTGCGGTGGGCCGCAGAGTCCGCTACCGAGACAAGTGGTTCACGGTGGTGGGCGTGGCACGGGACAGCAAATACTTCAACGTTGCCGAGGAGCCGCGGCCGCATTTCTTCGCGCCGTTCCGTCAGATCTCCGGCAACGACACGCGGGTCCATTTGTTTGTGAGAGTAGCTGGCGATCCGGACGCATTCACTGCGACGCTGCGTCGCGAGGTGGCGGCGGTGGATCCGAATGCCGGCGCGTTTTTCCCGATGCCGTTGACGGAATACACCGAGGTAACGATGGTGCCGCAGAGGGTGGCGGCGAGTCTGCTGGCGGCGATGGGGCTGGTCTCGCTGGCGCTGGCGGCGGTAGGGCTATACAGCGTGATGGCGTATGCCGTGACGCAGCGCACGCAGGAGTTCGGCGTTCGCATGGCGCTGGGCGCGCAGAGGAGCGATGTGCTGCGCGACGTTCTGCGCAGAGGAATGAAGCTGACTATCGCGGGGCTGGTTGCCGGGATCGCGGGCGCGTTCGCGGTGACGCGCCTGGTTTCAAGCATGCTGGTGAATGTGGATGCGGCCGATCCGGTGACATTCGCCGCGGTGGCGGTGTTTCTGGCGCTGGTGGCGCTGGCGGCGAGTTACGTGCCGGCGAGAAGAGCGACGCAGGTGGACCCGATGGTGGCGTTGCGGTGTGAGTAGTGGGCAAAGTGGCCGCGAATGGAAGCGAATGCACGCGAATCGGTCAAGAGGCTCTCGCTGTAGTCAAACTCCTACACAGGTGAGAAAGGTCATAGAAGCGCCCCCACTAAGGAGGGCTGGTGAAGGAAAATGACAAGTCCGCGAAGGGCAAGCAGCCACCTGGCGAGGATCGCACTGACACCAGCAAGGAGCATGCGCTCCCCACGACTTCCAAAGGCGGCAGAACAAAAGAGATCTCCGCAGACGGATCCGGCAAGTCCGATATTGTGCTGACGAAGGCATGCAAAGGCACACCGTAGCAGCCTTGCCGCCCTGTAACACCAGACCTGATCGCCCGCAGCGCCCTAGCGCGCATCCACCAGCGGCAGTACCTCGGGGAGCGGGTGCGTGTTCTCCAGAACGAGCTCGGTCTGACCTGTGGTCGGATTGACGATCTCCATGGAGGGAACGACCGCGCAGGTGGGACCGGCGGCGACGGGCGAGCCGGAGGTAACGGTGAAGGCGGTTTGCACTGTCCCGCGAATCTCGGTGCGCATGGTGCCGGAGGTGGGAAGCGGGAGCGGAAGCGCGGGATAGTCGAACTGAACCGACTGGTTCTGGGTAACGGGCATGGTCGCGCTGGCTAAGGTGGCGCCCTGATCGTTGAGAATCGTGAAGGTCACCTGGCAGGAGCCTCCGGCGATAATTGGACCGCCCGCGGGCAGGAGCAGAGCGTTGATCCGCGCCGACTGTCCCGGGGTGATTCCAACCATCCCGAAAGTTAGGTACTGCGAACTGGACAAAAATGCCGGCTGCGCGCGCAAATGCGTGGCGGGATAGAGGACCAGACCTGCTACTAACAGTACGATGGCAACCGCAACAACAGAAGTTAGTTTCATGGTCGACGCCTTTCTGATGAGGTGAGTGGATATCCGTTCTTACTATACGCTCGACGGTGGTATGGCAGTGCCAGTGATTCACTCGTGCCGCAGCGCGACTATGGGGTCGACACTGGCGGCGCGGCGGGCGGGGAGAAAGCTGGCGGAGAGCGCGACGGCGACGAGAAGGGCAGGAATGCCGATGAAGACCGTGGCATCTGTGGGCTTGATGCCGTAGAGCAAAGAGCCGATCAAGCGCGCGGCCGCTAGGCCGGCGGGGAGGCCAAAGGCTAGACCCACCACCGCCAGGGAGGCGCCCTTACCGACTACCAGTCGCAGCAGATCCACGCGCGTTGCGCCCAGCGCCACACGGATGCCCATTTCGTGCAGACGCTGCGTCACCGAATACGCGATCACACCATAGATTCCAATCGCGGCCAGCACCAGCGCGAACCCGGCGAAAGCGGAGAGGAGAGACATCATCAGCCTAGGCTCGGAAAGAGAATCGGAGACCACCTGGCGCATCGTGCGGAGACGCAGCACGGGCACATCGCGATCCACGGCCTGGACCAGGTGAACAACATTGGCCGCCAGCTTAGCCGGGTCCCCGGCGGTGCGCACGGTGACCCACTGGGCACCTCCGAAAGGCTGCGCGTAGGGCACGTAGATCTGCGGTACAGGTGGATGCATCGGCTGCTCGGAATTCACGGCACCCACGATGCCGGCGATCGTTCGCCATTTGTCAGCGAGCTTGATCTTGCGGCCGAGGGGATCCTCGTTGGGGAAATATCGGCGGGCGAGCGTCTCGTCGATGATGACCACGAGGGGTGCGGTTGCGGTATCGCGTTCGTCGAAATCGCGGCCTCGCAGGAGAGGCATTCCCATCGTGCGAAAATAGCCCGGGGTCGCGGAGTTGTATTGGGCGCTCACGGCCATCCAGTCGGCGGGCTTGGGACGGCCTTCAATTTCGAACGGGCCGCCGCTGAATCCGCCGGTCATTGGGAGGGTGCCGACTGCTCCCGCGGCATCGACGCCCGGCGCCGCACGCAGCCTAGTGAGCAGTTCCTGATAGAACGCGGTGATGTGTGTGTCGGAGGAGTACCTGGCACTGGGCAGGTCGAGCGCAAAGGTGAGGACAT
>Ga0181536_10003480_pt1 | contig 17124 bp, 10 predicted proteins | sample PEATcosm2014_Bin_41_FD_121105 | JGI IMG/M metagenome (GOLD analysis project Ga0181536, IMG submission 121105) | Peatland microbial communities from MTU Mesocosm Facility, Houghton, MI, USA - PEATcosm2014_Bin17_60_metaG | ecosystem: Environmental > Terrestrial > Soil > Wetlands > Peat | place... | reverse complement strand
TCCAGGTTGTGCGGCTGCCGGCCCACGATGTGCTTCCCTTCGAAAATCTATCTCCTCATCCCGATGTACAGGAGCAGCGGGCGTCCGCGCTGTGGAAGCTGGCCACCGGCGCGGTCTCGATCCTGATTGCGCCGGTGGAGTCGGCGGCGCTGCGGCTCTTCGACCGCAACTACTACGCGGGGCTGGCCGTAACTCTCAAGCGCGGCGAAGAGATAGACGTGGAGGTGCTGACCGGGCACCTCGCCAGTGTGGGTTACACGCAGATGGACCTGGTGGAGATGCCGGGGCAGTTCACGCGGCGGGGCGGGATTCTGGACGTGTATTCGCCGGAGTCCGACCGGCCGGTGCGCATCGAGTTCTTCGGCGACGAGATAGAAACGATTCGCAAGTTCGATCCGGAGACGCAGCGTTCGCAGAGTGGGCTGGACGAGACGCAGTTGCTGCCGCTGACCGAAACGCCGGTGACCGAGCGGCTGCTGGCCGCGGTGCATGGGCGATTGAGCAGGCAGCGGGTGGAAGGCGAAGACGAGGAGATGGCCGCCGATCTGGCGGCTGCGGGCGGAGTAAGCGTCTTTCCGGGGTGGGAGTTTTTCTCCGCGGTAGCCGGGGCGAATAAGTCTCTGTTATCGCTGCTGCCTAAGTGCGCGCTGTTTGTCGAAGAGCCGGCCATGGTGCGCAACCAGATAGATCGTTGGTGGAACAAGGTCGAACAGCGGCATGAAAGGTCGGGGATCGGGTCGCTGATCCGCCCTGAAGATATATACCTGCGGCCGGAGGCTCTGCAAGCGCAACTAGATTCGCATCACGGGCTAGACCTGGATCAACTGGGCGTGGTGGACGTGCTGGATGAGGACCGGACGCTGGGCGAGATCGAGTTGAATACGCGCCCCACGCTGCGATTTCATGGATCGATTCCGGCGCTGATCGAGCAATTGCGCGCGCTAATGGCTGAGGAGACGCGCATCGTGCTGGCCGCTCCGCATCAGGGAGACATGGAGCGGCTGGCCACGCTGCTGCGCGAGTATCAGATTCCTTATAGGTTGGGCAGCCGCAACCAGCGCCCTGGCGAGACCGTTCTGGACGAAGGAAGTTATCTGGCCGGCGACCTGCGCGTGCCGGTGATTGTGCGCACTCCGCTGGCCGCGGGAGTTAGTTTTGCCGACTCGAATCTGATTATCTTTGGAGCCAACGATCTTTCCGACGATGCGGACGTAGAGGCGCGCCCCGAGCCGAAGCGATCGAAGACGGCGGCCTTTGTCTCCGACTTTCGCGATCTTGCGATTGGCGACTACGTGGTTCATGTGGAGCACGGGATCGCGCAGTACCAAGGTCTGAAGGAGATCGCGCAGGATGGACTCTCGGTGGAGTTTATGATCCTGGAGTTTGCCGAGCAGTCCAAGTTGTATGTGCCGCTGACTCGCCTCGACTTGATCCAGAAGTACCGCTCGACCGACGCGGGGCCGGCGCCTGTGCTGAACAGGCTGGGCTCGCAGCAGTGGACCAAGACCAAAGCGCGGGTGCGCAAGGCCATGCAGGATATGGCCGGAGAGTTACTTAAGTTATATGCCGAGCGGCATACCGCGCAGGGAACGGCATTCTCCAAGGACAACGAGTTTCAGAAAGAGTTTGAGGACTCGTTCGACTATAGCGAGACCGACGATCAGTTATCGGCAATTCGAGCCATAAAGTACGATATGGAATCGACTATGCCGATGGATCGCCTGTTATGCGGCGATGTGGGCTATGGAAAGACCGAAGTGGCTATGCGCGCAGCCTTCAAAGCGGTGCAGGACGGCAAGCAGGTGGCCGTGCTGACTCCCACCACGATTCTGGGCTTTCAGCATTTCGAGACTTTCAAGAAGAGGTTTGCGCAGTTTCCCATTAACATCGAGATGATCTCGCGCTTCCGCTCCGCGAAGGAACAAAAAGTCATTGTCGAGCGCGTGGAGACGGGCAAGATAGACATTCTTATCGGCACCCATCGGCTGCTCTCGAAGGACATCAAGTTTCAGGACCTCGGATTGCTGGTGGTGGATGAGGAGCAGCGCTTCGGCGTACGCCACAAGGAGCGGCTGAAGCAGATGCGCAAGGAGATCGATGTGCTGGCCATGAGCGCCACGCCGATTCCGCGCACGCTGCATATGTCGCTGGTGGGCTTGCGCGACATGAGCGTGATCGAGACGCCGCCCAAGGATCGCATGGCGATTCAGACCGTGGTGGCCAAGTTCGATGAGAGGATTGTCCGCTCGGCAATCGAAGTCGAGTTGGAGCGCGGCGGGCAGGTTTATTTCGTCCATAACCGCGTCGAGTCTATCTATGAAATTGCCGCGCGGATTCAGGAGTTAGTGCCGGCGGCGCGTGTGACAGTAGGCCACGGGCAGATGAGTGAGACGGAACTTGAAAGAGTGATGCTGGCTTTCATGCGCCATGAGTACGATGTATTGGTGGCCACCACGATCATCGAAAATGGACTGGATATTCCGCTGGCGAATACGATGCTGATCAACCGCGCTGACCGGCACGGGCTGAGCGAGTTATACCAGTTGCGCGGTAGGGTTGGACGATCGAACAGAAGGGCGTATGCGTATCTTCTAATTCCGCCAGACAATGAACTTACAGAAATAGCGCGGCGGCGCCTCGCGGCGCTAAAGGAGTTCAGCGACCTGGGCGCGGGATTCAAGATTGCGGCGCTAGACCTGGAGTTGCGCGGCGCGGGCAATATGCTGGGCGGCGAACAGAGCGGGCACATCGAGGCGGTTGGGTTCGAGTTATACACGTCGATGCTGGAGGCCGCAGTGAAGGAGATGAAGGGCGAAAGCAGCGAGGAGCGGCCTGCCACGCAGCTTAACCTGGGCATTGCGCTGCGCATCGACGAGAGTTATGTGCCGGAAGAAAATCAGCGGCTGCGGCTCTACAAGAAGATCGCCGGAGCCGTGAACGAGGCTGCCGTGGCCGAGGTGCGCGCGGAGATGGAAGACCGCTATGGAGCGCCGCCGGATGCTACTGTGTATTTGTTGGAAGCGGCCCTGGCGCGCCTGGAATGCGAGCGGATCGGCATTGCGCAGATTGATCGCCGACGCGGCGAGCTACAGATTAGATTCACGGAGAAGGCGGCCATCGACCCACAGAATCTGATGCGGCTGGTGGCGCGCAACGCCAAACGCGGAGCGCAGTTCACGCCGCAGGGGCTATTGAAGTATCCTTTGGTTGCTGCGCGTTCCGATGAAATCCTGCTTGAAATTCGGGAACTGCTAGACAATCTGGCGCCTGCGCCGGTAAATGCGTAAGAAACGTACCTGGATTGGAGAGGAATGATGAATAAAATCGTTGCGCTGTTTGCGATTGGAGTTTTTATGCCTTCGGCTGTCACTGCTCATACTACGAAAGAGACCTGGAAGCAGGAGTTTGCCAGGGTCTCCGATGAGTACCTCGACCAGGCGTATCTGCGCTATCAGCCCACGCAGGGAACGCTGGCCGGCTACCACCAGTACGATACGCAGCTAGAGGATTACTCGCGCAAGAATATAGATGCGGAGATTGCCGAACTCAAGAACTTTGAAAAGCGCATCGAGGCGATTCCCGCAGGCGCGGAGACGGCGCTCGGCGACCGCGAGATTGTACTCTCCAACATTAACTCGGAGTTGCTGACTCTTGAAACCATCCGCCCGTGGGAGAACAATGCGGATAACTATTCGAGCACTGCCGCGAACGGGGCATTTACGCTGATGGAGCGCAAGTTCGCTTCGCCGGACGAACGGCTGCGGTCTCTGATTGCGCGAGAAAAGCTGATGCCGGCTCTGTTTGCCGAAGCGCGCGTGAACCTAAAAAATCCTCCGCGCGTCTTCACGGAAATTGCCATCGAGCAGTTGCCGGGGATAGTGAGCTTTTTCGAGCAGGATGTGCCGCTGGCTTTTGCCGATGCCAAAGACCCAGCGCTCAAGGCCGAGTTTGCGAAGACGAATGCGGCGGTAATTGCCGCGCTGAACAGTTATCTCGACTGGCTGAAGACGGACCTGCTGGCGAAGTCGAACGGAGACTTCCGCATCGGCGCGGAGGCGTTCTCGAAGAAGCTGAAATACGACGAGATGGTGGATTTGCCGCTGGACAAGCTGCTCGAAATAGGCTGGGCAGACCTGCGCAAGAATCAGGCGCGCTTCAGCCAGGTTGCCAAAGAGCTGGAACCGAACAAGGAACCGGGCGCCGTGCTGGAAGAACTGGGCGAGATGCATCCCGCGCCCGATCAACTGCTGAACAGCTTCCGCTCCACCTTCGATGGATTGATAAGTTACATACGCGCACACCACATTATTACCATCCCTTCGGATGTGCGGCCCATCGTGGAAGAGACGCCGGCCTTCATGCGCGCCACGACCTTTGCCAGCATGGATACGCCGGGGCCGTTCGAGGCTCATGCGACCGAGGCTTACTTCAATGTAACTCTGCCCGACCCATCGATGAAACCTGACGAGGTGGAGGGTTATATGCACTCATTCAACATTGGAACGATCATATCGACCGCGGTGCATGAAGCTTATCCGGGGCACTATATTCAGTTTCTGTGGCTGCCGCAGGCTCCCAGCCGGGTGCGCAAGCTGCTGGGCGCTAACACCGACATCGAAGGTTGGGCGCATTACTGCGAGCAGATGATGCTCGACGAAGGGTATGGCCAGCCTGGAGCAGGCGCGAAGGACGAACGCGAATCCAAATTCCTTCGTCTCGGCCAGTTACAGGATGCGCTGCTGCGCAATGCCCGCTTCATCGCGGGGATTCAAATGCACACCGGTAAAATGAGCTTTGACGAAGCTATCCAGTTCTTCCAGAAGGAAGGCTACCAGTCGAAGGAGACGGCGACAGTAGAGACCAAACGCGGCGCGGGCGACCCGACTTATCTCTACTACACGCTGGGCAAGTTGGAGATCATGAAATTGCGCGAGGACATGAAGAAGAAGCAGGGCGCGGCCTTTTCGCTGGAAGAGTTTCACAATAACTTCCTGCGCCAGGGATTTCCGCCCATTAAAATCGTGCGCAGGGCGATGATGGGCGACGATTCGCCGGCGCTATAGGTATTGGAAGGTGGTTGTCTCCCACCCTTGCGGCAACAGCAAAGACACCGCATGGATCGGTACCCAGTTTTCGTAAATCGAAGCTACGCGCCAGATATAACTCTGGCAGGATGAGGAAGATGGTATGAGCAAACAGGTACGGAAGGCAGTCTTTCCCGCGGGCGGTTTGGGCACGCGCTTTTTGCCGGCGACAAAGGTGATCCCCAAGGAGATGCTGGCGCTGGTAGACAAGCCTATCATCCAGTACGGCGTGGAAGAGGCGATCGCGTCGGGGATCGAGCACATCATTATCATTACCGGTCGCGGCAAGGGCGCGATGGAAGACCACTTCGACCATAGCTTCGAGTTGGACGCGACCCTCGAACGGTGCGGCAAGCAGGAATTGCTGGCGCTGTCGCGCCGAGTTTCGGCGCTGGCGCGGATCAGTTTTGTGCGCCAGAAGGAGCCTCTGGGCCTGGGTCACGCGGTACTCTGCGCCAAGGAACTGGTGGGCAATGAGCCCTTTGCCGTTATCTTGCCCGACGATGTGATCGATGCCGAGGTTCCGTGCCTGAAGCAGGTGATCGGCGTCTTCGACGAAAAGGGCGGCTCGGTGCTGGCGACGCAGACCGTCGAAGGTCCAATGATCGGCGCCTATGGCGTGCTGGCGGGCGAGCAGGACCCCGATAACTGGCGGATTTATAACTGCACCGGCATGGTGGAGAAGCCGAAGTTTGAGGATGCGCCCTCAAAGCAAGCGATCATCGGGCGCTATGTGCTTACGCCGCGCATCTTCGCGCTGCTGGAGCAAACAAACCCCGGCGCGGGCGGCGAGATACAACTTACCGACGGCATCAAAGCGCTGCTCAAGGAAGAGAAGGTCTTCGGCTATACCTTCGAGGGCAAACGGTTCGATGCCGGCGATAAGTTCGGCATGTTACAGGCCACCGTCGAGTTTGCGCTTAAGCGGAACGATCTCGGGCCGCAGTTCCGCGCATATCTTAAGGGGCTGGCGCTGTAGAGCGCCCTACGCCTTCCACTTGATGTTGCAGCCGATCGATGGCCGCTGCGCGGTGGGCACAGGCTTGCCGGCAAGCACCTGTTCGATGGCGATGCGCAGATCCTCGCCGGAGACAGGAATCCCATTGCCGGGACGGCTGGAATCGAACTGGCCTCGATAAACCAGGCGGAAGCCGCCATCGAAGAGAAAGAAGTCGGGCGTGCAGGCGGCCTTGTAAGCATGAGCTACAGCCTGCGTCTCATCGTATAAGTAGGGAAAGCTGAAGCCGTAGGTCGCAGCTTGACGCTTGAGTCCAGCGGGATTGTCGGCGGGGTTGGCGACGGCATCGTTGCTGCCGATGGCCACGATGCCTATGGGCTTGTCGCGATAGTTCCTGCCCAAGGCCGCCAGACCCGCTTCAATGTGCTTCACGTAGGGGCAGTGGGAGCAGATGAACAGCACCAGCAATGCTTGTTGGCCGCGGAAGTCGTCGCGGCGGATGGTCTTGCCGGTTACCACGTCGGCAAGCGCAAAGTCAGGGGCCGTGGTGCCCAGTTCCAGCATGGTGGATTCGGTAAGCGCCATTGAAAACTCCTCACGAACGATTTGTCCGGGTTGCGGCTGCGATTGATGACAAATGCAGCAAGTTAAAGCGTATTCGACCCATCCGCATACGATCTGGGATCTGCGGTTTCCCACCCTAGCCGCAAAAACAAAGACGCGGCGAGGGTGGGGCACCCAATATGTGTTAACACTTGAATCGAAAACGCTCTAGCCCCGCTTCACGGGGATTGCAAGTTAGCGAGTTTCCGCGGCAAGCATGGTCTCTGTCTGTCGTTCATTGCGGTTGTAACTCGCTGCGCGAGTTGGGTTACTCCTAACAAATACAGCTAACTTCTCGCATCGCTAAAACAGCGGCGTCTGCCTTCCCGGCATGGTCAGGCCGAAGTGTTCGTAAGCGAGGCGCGTGGCCACGCGGCCGCGCGGGGTACGGTCGAGGAATCCGATCTGGATGAGGAACGGCTCGTAGACCTCTTCGAGCGCGTCTTGTTCCTCGGCCAGGGTTGCGGCCAGCGTACTCAAGCCTACCGGCCCGCCGTCGTATTTCTGGATGATGGCCAGCAGCAGCCTGCGGTCGATCTCGTCGAAGCCGTGCGCGTCTACTTCAAGCATGGTGAGGGCGGCGTTGGCGGTGGGGCGGTCGATCAGGCCGGTGCCGCGCACTTGAGCGTAGTCGCGGACGCGGCGCAGCAGGCGGTTGGCGATGCGCGGAGTGCCGCGGGAGCGCAGCGCGATCTCGGCAGCGCCGTCGGTATCGATGGGAACTTGCATGACTTCGGCTGAACGCTCGACGATGAAGCGCAGTTCCTCTTCGGTATAGAACTCGAGGCGCAGCAGAATGCCGAAGCGGGAGCGCAGGGGCGAACTGAGCAGGCCGGGCCGGGTGGTGGCGCCGATGAAGGTGAAGGGGCGAATCTCCATCACGTGGGTGCGGGCCGCGGGGCCTTGGCCGATGATGATGTCGAGTTTGTAGTCTTCGAGGGCGGTATACAGCTTTTCTTCGAGCACCGGCTGCATGCGGTGAATCTCGTCGAGGAAGAGCACCTGGCGCTCGCGCAGGTTGGTGAGAATGGCGGTCAAGTCGCCCTGAATCTGGAGGGCTGGGCCGGAGGTTTGCTGGAAGCCGACGTCGAGTTCATTGGCGATGATGGTGGCCAGGGTGGTTTTGCCCAGGCCGGGCGGACCGAAGAGGAGCACGTGGTCGAGGGCCTCGCCGCGAGATTTGGCGGCCTCCAGGGCGATGGCCAACTGCTCTTTGGCTTTGGATTGACCGATGAACTCGCGCAGCCAGCGGGGGCGGAGTTTGAGTTCAAAGCCCTGCTCTTCGTCGGCGCGCGAGGCGCTGACCAGCCGTTCCGGAGTGTTGTCGCGCGCGATGGCCATGCTGAGGGAAGTGTAGCGGGCTGGGGTTGCGGCTGCAACCGGAGGATGCCAAAGGGCCAAACTGCCTGAATTTTGGCGGGAATCGAAGCAGCGTGGATTCAGTTCCCGGCGGATTTCGCAGACCGTGAACTGTGGATTTTGAATTTGCGAACTGGCCGATCCGGCGCCGGCGGCTGTATTGTTTCTACAGCGAGCAAGCAAACAGGCGTACTCATCCGGCCAGCCATGTGTACGGAAGAGCACATTGACGAACCGCCCCGGATTTGCATAAATCCGGATTCCAGGGATAAAATGGGCTGTACTAAAAACGGTCAGCCACTTGCTTGCGCAATCGTGGATAGCTGCGGCTTGGCGGCAGAATCAGTGTCGGCCGGCCGGTTGGAAATACTAAGGAGACCTGAATGTTCGATCATTTTCGCTTGAAGGCATTGCTGCTTGCCGGTCTTGCCCTGCCCCTCGCCAGTTGCTCCAACAATGGATTGTCCACCATCCAGATTGCCCCTACGACGGCTTCCCTGACGGTGGGCCAGATTGCCTGTTTCACGGCCGAGGGGTTTTACGGAAATGGAAGCAAGCTAACCAGCAAAATTATAACGAACCTGGTGCAATGGACATCTACGTCCAGCATACTTGAGACATATCCCAACACCGCCGGCGCAACCGCCGAGCCTGGATGCTACGAGGCCGTGTCGGCGGGCACAGCCGAGGTTGGGGCAAGCGCCCAGGGGTACAAAGGCGTCATTAGCGCATCCGCGACGGTCACCGTGGCTGCGCAGCCCGGAACCACAGGAACGGGTACGCCGTCCTCGGAGGGGCTGGTTTCGCTCACCATCATTCCCAGTTCGATTACCGTTGGCAATTTGCAGGATACCGGGAATTTCCTGGCCATAGGAACCTACACAGTAGCTCCAGAAGTACGCGATGTGACAAATTCGGTTGTCTGGATTTCTTCCGAGCCCGATTTTTTCCCCGTCGATAGCAATACGGGCGGAGATTTGGGGGCTACCGCCGGGATTGTCACTGCATACGCGAGCGGAACCAATATCACGATCATGGCTGAAGTGACGGATCCGGTCACACAATCGATACAGTATGCCACGGCAGCGTTCTCATGCCCGCTCGTTTTCCCCTGCCCTTGCCCCACCTGCGACCCTCCGATCACCATAGCCTCGTGCCCCAGTGGTCCCGTCGCAGGTTCATGCTTCCCCGGCTCTCAGGTATCCGCGCTTTTGTCGACCGTGACCGTCTATAACGAAGGCTTGAATACCACCAATTGGGAGGTGACGGCTCCTTCCGCCACGGGTACGCCGAACGTGATCCACTGCGGCCCCGGTTGGACTCTCAATGGCGGCACCGGCGGTTCGGTCTGCGTATCGACCTATCCCATCGGCACCCCGTTGGTCTTGACTGCGCCAGCCGGGGCAGGAGCCTTCGGCGGATGGTCCGTGAACTGCACGGCTGTTGTTAGTCCCACTAACCTGACACCGACGACTATTACTGCGGGCGGGCCAAACTATTGCGAATTGAATCCGACGACCTCCAACGAAACCGTGGGAGCCATCTTCAACTAAGCCCCAACCATCGCCCACGAAAGCCGCCCTCCGGGCGGCTTTCGTGCGTTTGGAGATAAGGGGAACTAGCGGGCAACCATTTAGACTGGTAGGGTTGCCTGGAGCAGGATGAGCCGCCTCGCTGCACGTATTCGCAGCTTTCAATTCAACCCGCCGCAGCGCGTTGCGGCGGGGTTGCTGGCGGTGTTTCTCATGCAGGGGCTGTGGCTGACAGGGTGCCAGACGCTGACCGATCGCGATTACCAATATGCCCGTTGCGGGCGCGAGATGTGGGAGCGGCATTCGGCGTTAGCCGGCTACTTCACCAGTTGCGGCAACATACACGACGGGATTCTGGCCTACCGGCTGGCGGGGCTGCCGCTGAGCTTGAACCTGCTCGCCGAAGAAGGGCTGGACCTGTTCCGCAAGCCGGAAGACCGCGTGGCGCAGACCGGCGGCGCGTTGAGCACATGGGAGCTGCGCCACCAGTTGACGCACATTCTGCTGCTGTTGCGGCTGCCGTTTCTGGCTGTGGGGTGCCTGCTGGGCGGGGCGCTGTGGTGGGTGGCGCGACGGCTCTACGGCAATTTGGGCGGCTATACGGCGCTGGCACTTTACTGTTTTTCTCCCGCGCTGCTGAAGGGGTGCGTGGCGCCCAATCCCGAAGTGCTGGCGGCGCTGGGGGTCTTTGGCGGCGTATACACCTGCATCGGCGTGGCTCATGCCATGCAGGGGCCGAGGAGCAAGTGGCGTCCGCGCATTGTGCTGCTGACGGCGGCCTTTGGCGTGGCGGCTGGGTCGCACATCGCCGCGCTGCCGGTGGCGGCGTTGCTGGGTTTGGCCTTCATGCTGTGGGTGGCCGAGGAACGCAGGAGCCAGGTTCCGCCGGTAGTGGTGATCGCCGCAGCCGGGGCGCTGGTGCTGGTCTTCGCTTGCTACAGCTTTTCGCCGGATGCCTACAGCTACCTCTTCCGCTCTCAGGCGGGACTTCTGGGGGTTTCGCTGGACCCTGCTAAACGCTTCTTCGAGGCGCTGCCGAACGCCGGAATCACGGTGGCCGCGTCTGCCGCCGCGGTGCTCTATCTGGGCCTGCGCCGGTCGCGCTACTTCGGCAATACGGCTCCGCTGCTCTGCGCTTTGGTTCTGATCCTGCTGGTCATGACGGGCGCTCCCGGCAGTCCGTGGCTGTGGGCGCTGCCGTTTCTGCTGACCTTTGTGGGCGGGGTTTTTGCCGATGCCTATGAGGGGCCGCACGGACGGCTGGCGCTGGCTGCGGCGGGGGCCATTGTGCTGCTACAGGCGGTCTTCTGCGTGCTGAGTTTACCGGGGCTGCTGTAGGGGAAGCGGGGCTATATCTCAGGTCTGCGGGAGCGGGCCATCAGGCGCGCGCCCAATGCGCCGCCGACGACGGCAAAAAAGATCAGGAAAAGCGAGTTGCGAACTAAGAAGAATACCAACCACCCGGCGTGACCCTCCGGCTTCAGCATGAATGCCAGGATCGGGGCACAGATGGCCTGCCATTGGGCAGCATCTGCCTGGCTCATCCCGGAAGCCGCCTGCTGTACCATCTGCTGGTTGAAATCCACCGCAATCTTCCACTCCGCGTCGATCCGGCTGGACTGGTGGAGAAGATAGCGCTCCACAAACAGCGCGCCGCCACTCACGCCAAAGGCCAGCCATCCGCCCAGCAGCCCGGTGACCATGCCGATGCGCGCTCCGACTCCGAGGGTGATCCAGGCCGGCTGCTGGCGGCGCACGTAGAGCGCCACTGTCAACGCCGCGGCCGTGGACATCCACAGCAGCCCCAAGCCGCTGACCGGCGAACGTTCGCTCGACAATATCCCGGCCGGAACCGCCAGCAGCAAAGCCGCGCGCAGGGCCGGCTTCCAATTGACGCTGCCCGCATCGCGCTCCTGACCCTCTTCCTGCTCAGACTGCGGCTGACCGGCGGCACCGTCCGCCGTGTATTGGAGTTGCGGCAGACCGCAGGCCGGACAGTAGCAGTTTTCCGCCTCGACGGTCTGGTGGCAGCGATGGCAAGTGATTTCCATACATCTATGAGCCTATCGCATTCGGCGGAGATGCGGGAGACTGAGCGCGTGTTCTCTCAGGGCAATCGCATTTGAGCATTTGAAGGGTACGGGCTTCAGCCCGTACGTTCATACTCTGAAGATTCGAGGGGGCTTCAGCCCCTGAGGGAAGAGAATGTGTCAGCGAGCTTGACTTTATGATGGAATTGGCTCCGAACGAAACACTGAAATCGGCGGCAAAATAGGCGAATGGCTGTCCCTCAGGGGCTAAAGCCCTGCTGAATTTGCTGTTTTCATGTACGGGCTAAAGCCCGTACCCTTCATTTCTTGCTCAAAGTTCAAAATCCGATTACCCTGCGTTTTCCCTGCGAACCAGGCGTCACGCGCATGAGGCTGGGATGAAGCAGGCCCTGGAGGTGTATCATGGGCGAAAACAACTGAAGGAGGAAGTCTCACGTGAAGCTGGCAGCGGTGTTTTTCGTACTAATCGGGATGGCGGTGTCTTTGGCGGCGCAGGAGTCGGGTCCGCTGTCGCGGGTTACGCTGGTGGTTCGCACCACCAAGGCCATCAACTATCGCCACCTGAGCGGGCCAACCCGGATCGACTTCCGCGGCACGGTTCTGCAATCGCAGGCCCGCGGCGAAGCCCAAGTCGAGAGCAGGCGGGGAGCGGTGCGCGTTCAGGCGAAATTCGAGAAGCTCGAACCCGCGTCGCGTTTCGGCTCGGGATTCCTGACCTATGTGCTGTGGGCCATCTCGCCGGAAGGGCGCGCGGACAACCTGGGCGAACTCACGCTCGACGGCCAGAAGAGCAAGATGGATGTCACTGAGCAGATGCAGGCCTTCGCGATGATCGTGACCGCCGAGCCGTACTTCGCCGTGTCGCAGCCCAGCGAGGTGGTGGTGATGGAGAATGTGGTCCGGCCGGACACGGTGGGCAGCGTCGAGGAGATCGATGCCAAGTTCGACCTGCTCCAACGCGGACAATACGAGACCACGGTTCAGGCCGGCTACGAGGCGCCCGCGGCCGGCTCGCGGATTCCGCTCAGTCTGCTGGAGGCGCGGAACGCGATGCAGATCGTCAAGGATGCCGGCGCGGATCAGTACGCCGCTGAGAGTTTCCAGAAAGCCGCCGAACTGCTCAAGACCGCAGAGAGCGACCTGACCCAGAAGCGCGAGCAGAAGGAGATCGACACAGCAGCCAGGGAAGCGGTCCAGACCGCAGAGGACGCGCGCATTATCACCGTGAAGCGCCGCGAAGAGGAGCGGCTGGCGCAGGAGCGCCAGGCGGCGGCGGACCGTGAAGCGCAGGCCAAAGCACAGGCCGAAGCGTCGGAGAAGGCGCGCCTGGAAGCGCAGCTTGCCGCCGAGCGCGCGGCTCGTGAGAAGGCCGAGGCGGAAGCGGCCAGCGCGGCCGCCCTGGCGCAGCAGCAAGCTGCTCAGGCAGAGGCGGAGAAAGCGCGGCTAGCCGCGGCGGAGGCGCTGGCGCAGCAACAGGCGGCTCAGGCCGACGCCGAACGCGCGCGTAAGCTGGCCGAAGACGCGGAGCGCGCGCGCAAGCAGGCCGAAGCGGAAAAGGGCGAGTTGCGAAAGCGCCTGCTGGATCAGTTCAATTCGGTCTTGCAGACGCAGGATACGGCGCGGGGACTCATCGTCAATATGTCCGACGTGCTCTTCGATACGGGCAAATACACGCTCCGGGCGGCCGCCCGCGAGAAGCTGGCCAAGATCTCCGGGATCGTGCTGGCGCATCCGGGACTGAACCTCGAAGTCGAAGGCCACACCGACAGCGTGGGCAGCGCCGAGTTCAATCAGTTGCTCTCCGAGCAGCGCGCCGCCGGGGTGCGGGAGTTCCTGGTGCAGCAGGGCCTTCCCGATTCCTCGGTAACTTCGCGCGGATTCGGAAAGTCGCAGCCCGTGGCAACCAACGACACGCCCGAAGGCCGGGCGAAAAATCGCCGCGTCGAGCTGGTGGTCACCGGCGATGCGATTGGCGGCATGGCCGAGGCCCCGGCAGTTTCCGAGCCAAAGGCCGCGCCGGCGCAGCCCTGACGATCGTAAAAGGGTAGCGGCGCAATAGCCGTCGAGGCTCCGCCGCTACGGCTATTGCAGTTCGTCCACACTCTTCGCGCGAGGCTCACGCACGAAGGACCTCGTCGGCATCGAAAGGTTTCGTCTTACCATCGGCGAGTATGCTTTGGTGGAGATACTCTCCGCTTCAGATATCAATCAGACTGAGCCTCTTGCAAAATTCCATTGAGACTGCAAAATGTGTCTGGGCACGACTTCAGTCGTGCCGTAAGTGCCGCAAAATCAACGTGAGCTTTAGCTCCTGAGGGAAGGTTTGCTCTACAATAGAACTTATTCAGAGGTTCCCTAATTTGGTCCAGCTTGCTTTGGGCTACGGCCCGGATGCTTGACCAGTGCGAAGCAGCCGAGATCTTCGGCGGCGGCGTTAATGCCTTCTTCCGCTACGGAAACGGCAAGACCAAGCCGCCTTTAGCCCTGGTCAAGCTGCTCAAAGTGCTGGATCGTCACCCCGATCTGCTCGAAGAGATCAAGTTGCTTAGCAACGCATGGGCGGCGTAGCATGGTGGCGCACTCCCAGGTCCGAAAATCCAGACCTGGTGGCACCCAAACTTGGTGCTTGATTGAGATGTGGGCCAACCCGCCGTATAGTATCAGTATAGCCTGATATCGACTTTTGTTGAACGACTATTCCAATGTCAGAAACGCCACGCCATAGCCGGTGAACGCAATGGGAATCTGTGCCGCGGGAGTAACGGAAGAAGCTGTCGGGCCAGTCGCAACATTTGTGTTTCCGTCAATGAGCAGCAGGCTTGCCGAGGAGAAATTTCCGAATGCCGACGAATCCACTTGCACCATGCGCGGCGCGCCCGGTCCATTCACATCGGTCGGTGAGTTGACCGCATAGTTGACGACCATCACGGTGACGCTGCTGTCCGGGTTCTGAACCGGCAGAATCTCTATCTCGGAGGTGTCCGTCGATGTATAGGCCAAAAGGTCGGCGCCGGGCGGCGAGGGGAATTTGCGCGCCAGCTCGTAGTCCACCCAGTAGCTGAGCCAGAAGAGACTTGCATTATTCTGGTCAACTTCTCCGTACTGGGGATTGGCGTTGAAGGTGAAGTGGTACAGCGCTTGAGTTCCGGCCTTCCCCAGTTGCGAAAAAACATACGGTCTCCACGCCGCGAAAAAGGGGCTCGACCCGCGAGGGTCCGCATCAAGGACTGTTCCATCCGCCGCCGTAACGAGGTCCACGTCAATATTGTTCTCCGTAACCCACACCGGCACGGATGCCAACGCCGGGTTCGCAGCCATATCCGAATAGATAGTCTGCACATCCGCGGCAAATCCCGGCACGGTGCCAAACACCTGGGCATCGGTAAATGTGGGAAGCCAGACCGAATAGTAGTGCGTGGCCATTACGTCCACCTTGGCGGTAACGCCGCTCACGAAAGGCTGAACCCACGCCTGCGTGTCCGGCGGCCACCATTGATACGCAAGTTCCATGGCCACAAACTTCAACGAGGGATCGGCGGCCTGCATTGCCGGCACCACGGTGTTGTACATCTGCACGTATTGCTGCGGTGTCAGGTTGTTGTTGACATCAGGCTCGTTGTATATGCCCCACCAAGTAATCTTCTGCGTCGGATACGACGGCGAGACGTGAAACACCCCGTCGGTCGAAGTGAAACCTCCCATATTATAGTACTTCACAAGGTTCTGGGAATACGCTGCAAACTGCTGGAAGGTCGGATCCAGGAAGCTCTGGGTATTGTCACCGTTGACGTACATGAACGCAGGCGCCCCCCGGACTTGAAATTCCGGGCTTTGGTCACCGATAGTGAGCACGGGCTGCGTCGTGGCGTCAAGGGTGGTGAAGGCCCAACTGCTGGCTGACTCCTGCGGGATGCCATGCAATGCTTCCTGCAAACGAATGTGCTGCGGCAAAAGGTCGCCGAGAATTTGGGTGGCCGTCGAGTTCTGGGTAAAGAAATCCACATCCCAGTCAGCGGGCAGAAGCGAGTCGGACATGAATTCACTGAATCTGCCGGTCTTGGTGTTGCTGATCTGAACCACGGCGCCGATGGTGAGTGGAAGTGTCGCCGAACCGCTGATAGTGCCATCGCTTCCGGTTACAACCAGCGGGTAGATTCCTGCGGCAGCGGTTCCCGCAGAGATCGCGAGAGAACCAGTGTTGGACGCGCCTGGCGACTGGACGACAACCGATGCGCCTGTTGGCAGCCCCGACATACTGAGTGTGACACCGCCCGTTGATCCTTGACGGACGAGGCTTACATTCACCGTAGCCGCGGCCTGCGCGGGATAAACCAGTGTCGCGGTTGGAGCGACAGACAATGTCAGGCTCGGAGGGGTAGAGTTGCTGGAGCCGCCGCCGCACCCAACAAGAAATATCAGGCTGGATGCGCTGGCCACAGCCCAGACTCTCATCGCTGATTCCGGACGATGCCTGTGGCCGGAGCCGCATCCCAAGCAAGGGATGCCAGCGAGACGCCACCGCTTTGTACGCATCATACGGATATCCTCCCAGACCATTCGTGCGTGTTCGTCCTCTGTCAGGTACTCAATTTCCCTGCAATTATAGCTCTGATGAGGCCGGCGGGTGAACCGCTTCTCAATCTCCCACGAAGAATTGGTGTCCCAAGTGAAGAATGGATGCTCCAGGTCCTGCATTTGGGACCTGGGATGAATTCGCCGGGTGCCCCATCCTTGCGCTTATTTCTGGTGCAAGGGTGGGAAGCCGATGCTGTTTGCTCTACACGCCGCAGGCGGTTGGCCCCACCGCAGGTGGTCAGGCGGAGGTCAACTGGCTGAAGATGTCGGGCAGATTGACATACAAAGGCGTCCCTTTGACTTCCAGACGCGATGATTCGATCCATTCCGATCCGGAACACATACGTCCAGTGCGCGTCTTTGGATCAATGATCCAAACCGTCTCCACTCCCATCGCGCGGTAATCCTGGGCGCGCTCCTGCGTGTCGGAGTAGCTATCGTCTGGAGATAGAATCTCGACGATCAACAAAGGGGGATCGACGATCACATCCGGCTGGGCGCCGAGTGTAAGCAGCGTAATATCTGGAATCCGGACACGAGTCGGCGACACCTGGACTTGCTGTTCGATAACGACCTGGACTCCCCACTCCCGCTCATGGTTTCCAAACCAGCGAGCCAGCAATGCCTGTACCCGCGCGTGCTCGTACTTGCCCACGTTGCGCTCCCTGATTTCTCCATCCAAATACTCGCGGTCCGGCCTGTAGTTCATGCCGAGATAGTTATCGAGCGGGATGTGCGAAATCGTAGCCATACTATGAAAGATAGCACAATTTCCAATCAGGCATTAACCAGGAATCCAGGACCAGTTCACATCGTCCGCGCGTAGTTCTTCCCCGGCGGACTCAGCTTGGCGGCAACAATCGCTTCGGCGGCTTCCACCACCTCTTCCAGCGTCATGTGCGTCGAATCCAGCAGAACGGCATCCGCAGCCGGCTTGAGCGGGGAATCGGCGCGGTTGCGGT
>Ga0181536_10003479_pt1 | contig 17124 bp, 16 predicted proteins | sample PEATcosm2014_Bin_41_FD_121105 | JGI IMG/M metagenome (GOLD analysis project Ga0181536, IMG submission 121105) | Peatland microbial communities from MTU Mesocosm Facility, Houghton, MI, USA - PEATcosm2014_Bin17_60_metaG | ecosystem: Environmental > Terrestrial > Soil > Wetlands > Peat | place... | reverse complement strand
TACGAGCTGACCGAGGCCATCCTCGATTCCGGACTCCACGTGTTCGACGAATCACGGGTGATGTCATGAAGACGATCGTCTCGCTGCTCTGGGGATCGAGCGGGCCGGTGTTCATCGAACTGGCGCGCCGCGGATGGAACTCCTTTGCTTGGCTCGCGCCGCCCGGCGAGGCCGTGCTCGAGCAGTTGAACGCGCTCGGCGCGAGCGGACGGACCCTCACCATCGATCCGGCGCGCCACGACGCGTACCCGGTGGAAGCGGACGAGCGGGTCGCAAGACTGGGGCCGATCGTCGACCAGGCGATCGCGCCGCTCGGGGCATCGCGCGGGCGCGAAGCCGGCGTGGCCGCCGCGGCGCGCGCGACGTACCGCGCGAGCATCGAGAAGAGCATGCAGGTCATCGACGCGCTCGACGAGGCACACCGCAGCGGCGGCATCGCGGCGATCGTGCTCAACGAAACGGAGACCCGGTTCGGACGCGTGCCCGCGCGCTGGGCGCGCAGCCGCGGCGTGCCGGTCTTCATGGTGACGCACGGCGCGAATTTGAACCGCTATTACACCTGTACCGCCGGCGTCGAAGCCGATCGCACCTTCGTCTACGGCGAACGGGGCATGGATGCGCTCCTCGACCAGGGCATCGCGCGTGAGAAGTTGGCGGTAACGGGCAATCCGGGGTGGGACGGTTACGCGGAGCGCCGTGCGCTCAAGGCGGCGGTCCGCGAGCAGCTCGTTGCGGCGGCGAACTTCCGGCCCGAGCTTCCGATCGTCTTGTTCGTCACGACCTGGGCGGCGAAGCTGTCGGCATTCGGCGATCCCACGCTGCAGGAGCGGCTGGTCCGCGCGGTCTTTACCGCCTGCGCCCGGCTCGAAACCGCGGGTACCCGGCTCAACCTGCTGGTGAAGGCGAGACCGCTCGACCGGATGGGGCAGGCGGAACTCGCCGCCGTCGCCGCGTCCGCCGGCTTGGGCGGATTCGGCTTTACCAACGGAGACATGGCCACTCCGCTCTCGGGCGCCGACCTCGTGGTCGGTTACGATACCGGCGCGTTCGTCGAGGCGATGCTGCTGGATGTTCCGTGCATCAACCTCTGGGACGAGTCGTCGTGGATCTTCGGACCGCCGTTTGCCGTGACCGATGCCGTCCCGCTGGTGCCCATGGACGACCCGGAGCGGCTCGCCGGCGCCATGCACGAGGTGCTTTTCAACCCGGCAACCCGCGAGCGTCTGTCGGCCAATGCGGCGCTCCGCGTGAACGCGCTGAGCTTACCGGGCCAGGGTGCGGCCGCCCGCGTGGCCGACCAGATCGCCCAGGCGCTGGCGTCATGACGAACGACGATGACGCCGCGCGCTTTGCCGCGCAGTTCCAGTCGCTCACGACGTTCAAGCCGAACCGTTTTCACCCGCTGGTGTGGATTCTCGGCGAGCCGGAAATCGGCGAAGGGACGGTCATCGGCGGCTTCTCCGCCGTCAACGCCACCGGCGCGCGCGTGTCGATCGGCGCGCACTGCGATATCGCCTCGTTCGTGTCGATCAATGCGGCGGATTCCCATCGCCGCTGCATCGGGCTCTCGGAGTCGATTGACCGGCGCGATATCACGATCGAAGACCACGTCTTCATCGGTTCGCACAGCGTCGTCAAGGGCGGCGCGCACATCGGCCACCACACCGTCGTTGCGGCCGGAACGATCGTCGACGCCGGCGAGATCCCGCCCTATTCGTTGGTCAGCGGCAACCCGATGCGCGTGCGCGCGGGTTACTATCGCCACGCCGCCGGCGGCGAGGGAGCGAATCAAGGATGATATCCGGGGCCGTCGTCGTGACCGTGGCTTCATTCGGTCGAAGTGACGAAGCTACGCTGCAGAGCGTCGCGGCCGAGGCTCAAGCATACGGCGCGCCGCTCGTTGTCGTGCCGTTCGGTGCTGCCGATGTCGCGCTGGTGCGCAGTTGGTGCGAAGGAAACGGGATCGCGATCGCCCAGGCCGGCGGTGCATCGTCGTTTGGCGGCGCCGCAAACGCCGGCGCCCGGGCGATCGGCGGTGACGTTCTGGTGTTCATCAACGGTGCGAAGCCGGTGGGAACGGGCTGGCTCGGAGTTCTTCTCAATGCGTTTTCCCAATCGCAAGCGGGAGCGATGGGTCCACGTATCGTCACGAACGACGGCAAGAATGAAGAATGCGGAATGATCGTCACGACTGCGCCGACGCTGCGCGGATTCGGCTTTCAAGTCCTCGCGGGGGCGCGCGGGCGCCTCGAATGCGATGCATTGCCGAGCGATTGTCTCGTTACGTCCCGGGTCGTGTTCGATGAACTCGGCGGTTTTGCGGAAACGTTCGGCAGCGAGCTCGAGAGCATCGACTATTGTCTGCGCGTCGCCGAGAGCGGCCGGCGGGTCATGTTCGAGTCAGCGGCCTCGTTTATGCGCGTTGCGCCGGGCATCGTACAAGACGAGGGCTTGACGCCGGGCGATGTAGCGTTTACCGAACGCTGGCGCGATCGGGCCGAATCGCACGAGAACTTCTGGCCCGAATATAGCGGGACGCTTTTGCGGACCGAGAAGTTCCGCGACGGGCTGCTCGTCCAGCGCGTGCCGATCCCCCGGGTCGCCGTCCTCGTTCACGGCGCGCAGCCGTCGCCGGCGTTTATCAAACAGCTGAGTAGTTCGCGCATGAAACCCTCGTCGGCTAAGTGGGCCGACCCCGACGCGGCCGTTCGTACGGCGCGAGAGTTGACCGAACTCCGCGGGCCGGATTACGTGGCGTTCGTGCGAACCGACGCTCAACTCGAGGGCGATTGGCTGAACGAGGTGGTGAATGCCATCGAACGAGTGCCGGACACGGCGGCCGCGATCTTCGCCGAGCCGGCGGATGCGCGTTGCACGCTCGTCGCACCGCGTCGCTTTCCGCAACATTTTCGAATCGAAGATCACGGATCGTTCGATGCATCCGTCGCTGCATGGCTGCAGCAAGTGACCGATGCGGGACGCACGATCGCGAAGGTCCGGCGCTCATCGACCATCGTGGGGCCGGTTGCGCCCGACGTGCTCGCGGAAAAGCCGCCCCGTACGGAGCCGATCGAGCCGTTTGCTTCGATCGTGATGCTCAGTTGGAATGCGCCCGAGTACACCGAGATCGCGATCGAGTCCATTCGCGCGCGAACGTCGACCAAACACGAGATCATCATCGTCGACAATGGGTCCGGACCGGAGACGATCGAGCGGTTGAAAGCGATTCCCGATATTCGCGTGATCTACAATGCGGTGAACACCGGTTTCGCATTCGCGTGCAATCAAGGTATTGCCGCCGCCGCCGGCACGCACGTCGTGCTGCTCAACAACGATGTCGTCGTGTCCGAGGGTTGGCTCGAAGCGCTCATCGCCGTCGAGCAGGCATTTCCGACGGTGGGATGCAGCGCCCCCCGCTCGAACGAGATTGTCGGGCAACAGCGGCTCGAGGTGCCCTATCAGGACGTTGCGGATATGCCGGCGTTCGCCGCACAGCGGGCCGTCGAGCAGCGGGGCCGTTGGACGCGCGAGGCACGCGTGATCGGCATGTGCATGTGTCTACCGCGTCAGGTCATCGAGGAGATCGGCGGCCTCGATCCGCGCTATGCAACCGGGAATTACGAGGACGATGACTACTGCATGCGCATTCGAGCGGCCGGGTATGACATCGTCATGTGCGAGGATTCGTTCGTACACCATTTCGGAAGCGTTACGTTTCGCCACAACAACGTCGACTACAACGCGACGTTGGAACGAAACAAGAAGTTGTTCGTCCAGCGCTGGAACGCGACGTTTGTCGGCTCCGCCTATGATGCGTGGTCGCCGCCCCAGCGCGGCTTCGTGCGCGAGCGGGATTACGTGGCGTTGCCGCCCCCGGTGGGCGTCACGTCCCATTGAAGCTTTCGTTTCGGCCGGGCGGTGACGTAGAATTGGATCGTCTGAAGCTCGGCGAGGGTAGGAGCATCGACGTTCTTTAGAACGATGCCGGGCGTCTCGAGGTTGATCGGGAAGCTCGTGGCGGCGATCGGGGGGATGCGGGGATCGCGCGCGTTCACCATGGCGAGCACGTCATAGCCGGTCGCGTCGAACATCTTGATGATTTCGGATCGCGTGAAGAACCTGATGTGCGTGACGTCGAGCAGGCCGGCGGGAACGTAGGAAAACGTGCCTGCTGCCAGCTCGCTGAGCAGCGCCATGTTGCGAATGTTGGGAATCGACGCGATGACCTGCGCGTCGGCGGTGAGGAACGGCCGGATCCGAACGAGCAGGTTCCACGGATCGTAGAGATGCTCGAGCACGTCGGCGAGCAGCAGCGCGTCGATCGACTCGGGTGCGTAGAGCGCGGCCAGATCGGTGCGTTCGACGTCGCCGATGTGCACGGCGTCTATCCGGGTCGCGGCAAGCGCACCGGCCGCCGCGCTCACTTCGAAGCCTTCGACGACCGCCTCGGGATAACGGCGTTTCGCTTCGGCGGCCGTCAGGCCGGTACCACAGCCGATCTCGACGAACCGGCGCGGCGGCGGGCCGAGCAGATCGAGCAGCTCGGCCCGTACGTGCTCGAAGTAGCCGTCCTCGCCCGGCAAACGCGGGTTGCTCAAGAGCTGCCAAACGTGATCCAAGGTGAACGCGGCCTTTGCGGATTTTCCCCAATTCGCCTGCGCCGGCGCGTCAAGTTGGTGTATTAGCTGCCCATGAACTCCTCGTAGCTAACCGGTCGCGGTGTGGCGCCGAATCTGTCGGCCATCTGCAGGATCGGATCGAGATATTTCCGGTCGGGCTGCGTTGCGAAGTCGGCCCGTTTCACCGAGCCGAAGGTCGTGGGATCGAGTTTTGCGACTTTGATCAACGTCGCGCCCGTTTCGGCTTGATGGGTGTTGCAATACTTCGCGGTGGCATAGATGCCGTTGACGAGTTTCTTTGCGGTATCGGGATTGGTTTTGACCCAGGCCTTGGTGGTGAACCAAATGGCGACCGAGATTTCGGGCGCAATGGCGCCATACGTGTCGGCGAAAAAACGGATCAGTCCCGCCGCCATGAAGCGGCTCGTAAACGGCTCGGAAATGAAGCTCGCTTGAATGAGCCCACGCTGCAACGCGACGCCTATTTCGCTCATCGGCAACTCGACGAACTTCATGCTCTTTATCGGGACGCCGTAGCTATCGAGCCATGCCAAGACGCTGTAGTAGTTGAAACTGCCGATTTCGGCGACGCCGATCGTGGCGCCGGCGAGGTCTTTGGCGCTCTTTATCGGCGAGTCTTTGGCCACGACGAAGTTCTGCGTCCGATGGTTTGGCGAGGTCAGATCTCCCGGTGCGAGGGCTTGCAGCGGGATATTACGTGCGATGGCGACCGCAACCGAGAGCGGGTTGGCGATCCCGACGTCGAGGTTGCCCGCGAGCGCCGCCGTGACGATGTTGGCGCCGTTGGCGAAGTAGGTGATATCCGGATTGATCCCATTTGCCTGGAACGTGCCGGCATCGGCGCCGTAAAAGGGTTCGCCCAAGGCGTCGTTCGGCATCGTACCCATCCGGACGGTGGGCAGCGCCGATTGTGCGAATGCCGGTCGCCGTGCGAGGAGGAGCGCGGCGCCGGCGGTCGAGATGACGGCGGAGCGGGAGATGTTAGGCGATCGCAATGGCATAGACGGGCGGCAAGCCGCCGGCGATTTGCGAGAACGAGTCGCCGAAATCACTGGTCATGAAGATCGTCCCGTCGTTCATGCCGACGAGGTACGTACCGGCTTGGTCGGGGCAGCTGCCGAACGCACGCGGTGCAGCGGTGAGCACTTCCGGCAGCCCGCCGCTCAGGGCGTTCCACGTGATGCCCTGGTCGCTGCTGCGGAAGAATTTCGTGTTCGCGCCTTCGGCCCCGGCGCGCCTGCGCCACGATCCCGGCCCGCCGTCGGCACCCGCCGTGAAAAGCGTCGCGGGTGCTTCGGGATGCACGACGATCCCGTAACAATAGCGGCGTTCGATGCTGCCGGTACTTTGGACGAAGGTGTCCCCGCCGTCTTCGCTGCGGAAGATGCCGCGACCGGTCGACGCAACGATCACGTTCGGCTTATCGGGCATCACGGCGATCGTGTGCGCGTCGATCCACGTCCCCGATTTCAGCGTCGTCCACGTTGCACCGCCGTCCCGCGAACGAATGAAGTAGCCTTCCTCGATCGCGCCGAGAATGATGTTTGGATCGGCAGGCGAGAGGCCGAGGCCCTTGACGTGCGCGATGTGCGGCGGGTTTGGGAACGTCCACTCGATCGTTTCCGGTAGGGCGTGGACGTTCTCGCAGAAACTCCAGTGCTCGCCGCGATCGTTGCTGATGAAGATCGCCGCCGGTCCGGTGCCGAGATACAGCGTTCCGGTCAGCGGATGCTGCGCGATGGACCACGCCTCTTTGTACGTGACGCCGTTGTTCTTTTCGTGCCACGTACGTCCGTGATCGTCGGAGCGGAAGAGCCCGCCCCGGCGCGTACCGGCATACACGATGTTGGCATCCCGAACGTCGAACGCGACGCTCAGAACCGTGCCCTGGCCCTCGAGTCCGATCGGTGCGAGTTCGGCGGCCGGACCGTCGACGTGCCCATGGTAGAGCCCGGTGTTCGTCGCCACGAACATGTCGCGAACCCGCTGACGCAATGGTGTCTGCATATGAGGTCCCTCAGCGAAACTGTTCTCACTGCGAGGGAGTTTGCCTCCGGCAATACAAGGAGGCCCCATGCCGGAAACGATCAGGCTATCGAGCATGTTGAACGGCGGCCAGTGGTGGAAGTCCATCACGTGGGCCGGAGAAGCGTTTCGGAATGCCGGTTTAGACGTCGATATTACGCGCTACGGCAACGGAAGCAGCGAGCCGCTCATGCGGGTCGTCGAGGGTACATCCGATGTCGGCATCTCCCTGGCGACCGGCGCGGCGCAAGCGTCGAAGGGCCTCGGCGCGTACAAGAACGGCGAAGCGTTGGCTATCCGCGGGCTCACGCGCTTGGTCCGTCCGAATCAGCATTTCTTCAATCTGGTGCGAGCGGATGTGGGCATTCGTTCATTCCCCGAGATCGCGGTCAAACAGCCGAAGCTCGACCTCTCGGTGGGCGGGAGCTCCGAAGACAGCGTCGCTGCGGTCATTCTGAAACACTACGGCGTCGATCTCAACCGGGACATCGCGGCCTGGGGCGGCAGCATGCAACATTCGCATCCCAAGACGACGCTGCTGGCCGTCGAGGGAAAATGCAACATGATCATGCGGCCGGACACCATCTACGGTCCGTCCGGAATCGTGGCCCAGATTGCGCCGTGGGTTCTGTTGCCGCTGGACGAGGACATCGCGCACGAACTCGAACGCGAATACTGCATGCCCGTCGTGACGATTCCGCCGGGCACCTTGCGCGGTCAGACGGAGCCGTGCCTCGCGGTGACCAATCCCGGCTTCGAGCTGATCGTCAATAAAGACTTGCCGGACGACGTCGCGTACCTGCTGGCCAAAGCGCTGAACGAATCGAGCGCGCAGCACTGGGCGGCGCAGGACGTCTTCTATAGCATTCGTCATGCTCCCGAGACGAGCGCACCCCTCCACCCGGGCGCCGCTCGGTACTATAAGGAGCAAGGCGTTCTCACATAGCGTTGAGACCCATGAACTCCTCGTAGCTGACCGGCCGCGGTAAAGCGCCGTATTTGTTCGCCATTTGCAGAATCGGATCGAGATATTTCTTGTCCGGCTGCGTTGCGAAATAGGCCCGTCTCACCGATCCGAGCGCGGCCGGATCGAGTTTTGCGACCCTGATCAGCGTCGACCCCGTCTGCGCTTGATGGGTGTTGCAATACTTTGCCGTCGCGTAAACGCCGTTGAGGAACCTCTTCACGGTATCGGGGTTATTTTTGACCCAGGCCCTGGTCGTGCACCAAATGGCCACGGAGAGGTTGGGTGCAACCGCCATATACGTGTCTGCGAAAAGACGAATCAGCCCCGCTGCAAGAAACTGAGTCGTAAACGGCTCGGGTAGGAAGCTTGCTTGAATGCGCCCCTGCTGTAAGGCAACTCCGACTTCAGTGAACGGCAACTCGACGAACTTAACGCTCTTCGGCGAGACGCCATAGCCGTCGAGCCACGCCAAGACGCTGTAGTAGTTGAAGCTGCCGATTTCGCTGACGCCGATCGTGGCCCCGGCGAGGTCTTTGGCGGTCTTCATCGGAGAGTCTTTGGCAACGACGAGGTTCGGATACGTATGCTCTTTTGAGATCAGCACGCCCGGTGCGAGCCCTTGCAGCGGGATATTGCGCGCGATTGCGACCGCAATCGAGAGCGGGTTTGATATCCCGACATCGATGCTGCCGCCGAGTAACGCTGTGATGATATTCGCGCCGGTCGCGAAATACGTAATGTCCGGATTGATGCCGTTTGCGATCCACGTGCCGGCATCCGCGCCGTAGAACGGTTCGCCCTCCACGTCGTTCGGCATCGTCCCCATCCGGACGATGGGGAGCGCCGATTGTGCGAGCGCCGGCCGTGCTCCGAGGAGGAGGGCGGCGCCGGCGCTTGAGAAGGCGGCGAACCGGGAGATGTTCATGGGCATGTTTTGGCCAAGCCATAGCGGCTCCCTTGCCAACATCAGGAGGTCTACATGCCGGAGACGATCAGGCTATCGAGCATGCTGAACGGCGGCCAGTGGTGGAAGTCCATCACGTGGGCCGGAGAGGCGCTCAAGAATACCGGATTGGGCGTCGATATCACGCGCTACGGCACGGGAAGCACCGAACCGCTCATGCGGGTCGTCGAAGGATCATCGGACATCGGCATCACGCTCGCGACTGCCGCAGCGCAGGCGTCGAGGGGCCTCGGCTATTACAAGAACGGCGAAGCGTTGTCCATCCGCGGGCTCGCGCGCCTGATCCGGCCGAATCAGCATTACTTCAATTTGGTGCGAGCGGATGTGGGCATTCGCTCGTTCCCCGAGATCGCGGACAAGAAGCCGAAACTCGACCTCTCGGTGAGTGAGAGTACCTACTCCGCGGGTCAGATTGCCGAGGTCACGCTGCAGCACTACGGCGTCGATCTCAATCGGGATATCGAGGCCTGGGGCGGCAGCAGGCAATATTCGCATCCCGGGACGGTGCCGCTCGCCGTCGAGGGAAAGTGCAATATGATCATGTGGCCGGACACGATCTACGGCCCGTCCGGGATCGTGTCGCAGATCGCGCCATGGGTCCTGTTGCCGCTCGACGAGGACATTGCCGGCAAGCTCGAGCGCGAGTACTGCGCACCGGTCGTGACGATTCCACCGGGCACCTTGCGCGGCCAAACGGAGCCGTGCCTGGCGGTGACCAATCCCGGCTTCGAACTCATCATCAATAAAAACTTGCCCAACGACATCGCGTATCTGCTGGCCAAGGCGCTGAACGAATTCAGCTCGCAGCATTGGATCGCGCAGGACGTGTTCTATAGCATCCGCCATGCTCCCGAGACCAGCGCCCCCCTCCATCCCGGCGCCGCACGCTACTATAAGGAGCAAGGTGTTCTGAAATAGCGGGCTGCAGGACGTAACGCCGGAGCGGTGGGGGAAGGATGATCGCTCCGGTGCGTGTTAGGTGCTGCCATGCTGATTCGCCGTGCCTTCGCGACGCTGTTGCTCGTCTTTTCGCTGGTCGCCCCGGCCGGATCGCAGCCGGCCCCGGTTCGGATCGACGTGATCATCTCGCTCACCGGCAGCACGAGCTTCACCGCTAAGGATCAAGTCGATACGCTGCACGTGCTGGAGGCGTACACGAACAAGACCGGCGGCATCGACGGGCGTCCCGTCCAGTTCGTCGTGCACGATGACGCCTCGAGCCCCCAGGTCGCGGTGCAACTCGCGAATCAAATCATCGCCGCCAAAGGGCAGGTCATCCTCGGTCCCGCCGTGACGGGTCCCTGTCAGGCCGTGGCGGCGATCGTCGTCGACAAGGGCCCGGTCTCGTACTGTCTTTCGCCGCCGATCGCTCCGCCGGCGAACTCGTACGTCTTTGCGGCCAGCATGCCGGCGCAAGTCGCCGACGGGTCGATGCTGAAGTACTTGCGCCTGCGCGGCTTTCGGCGGTTTGCGTTCGTGGTGTCGACCGACGCATCGGGGCAAACGAACGAGAAGGCGGCCGATGCGGCGTTGGCATTGCCGGAGAACAGCGCGGTCCGCGTGGTCGACCGCGAATACTTTGCGCCGACCGACGTCAGCATCGCGGCGCAAGCCGCCAAGATCAAGGCCTCCGATGCGGACGTTGTGGTCGTTTGGTGCATCGGCACCCCGTTCGGCACGGTGCTGCGCGGGCTCAAGGATGCCAACGTCACGTTGCCGGTGATGACGACCGGCGGAAACTACAGCCCGGTGCAGCTCGCGCAGTACGTCTCGTTCTTGCCCAAGGACTTGTACTTGCCGGGATATCCGTTTCTCGTTCCGCAACTGATCGACTCGCCACCGCACAAGGCGGCCATCAAAACGTTCCTCGACCTGTTTCACGCGGCGGGGATCACGCCGTCACCGGGGGCCGCCCCCTACGTTTGGGATCCGGCGATGATGGTGATCGCCGGGTTGCGCAAGCTCGGACCCGACGCGACCGCTACGCAACTTCGCGACTATCTCCTGAGCATCCGCAGTTTCGTCGGGATCAACGGACGCTACGATTTCAGCTCGGGCGACCAGCACGGGCTTACCGCGGAGTCGCAAGTCATCGTGCGCTGGGATGCCGCGCGCGGTGCCGGTATCCCGGTAAGCCGTCCGGGCGCCATCCCACTTCCAGGGTTATGATGCTCAGGCGCGTGCGCTGACGAGCCAAAGGCCTGCGCCGAGTTCGACTTGGCCTGACGATTCGTAGTCGCGTAGGGCGTCGTCGACGGCGGATCTGACGGCAGCGACTTCATTCTCGCTGCGGCCGGCGAGCGCTCGCGGCAGGGCTCCGACTTGGAAGAAGAGATCTACCGCTTCGGTGCGGGTTCCGGCGGGGAACAATACGTTGAGCGGACGCAGCTCGATCGAGCCGAAGCCGGCGGCGCGGAGGACGGTGCGAAGGCGGTCCGGGTCTGCAAGCGACGTGGGTCCCGGTGCGGTCGGATCTGCCGGCGGCGGCAGCGGGACGATCTTTCGCGCCGCGGTGAGCGGCACCGAAAACCAATCGTTCTCGACGAGGCTGCGAAAACAGGCGATGCGCAGCCGCCCGCCTGGGCGGATAGCTCCGTACAGGTTCGCAAACGCGCGCACGGGATCGTCGAAGAACATCACGCCGAGCTGCGAGACGAGCAGGTCGAAACGCTGCGCTTCGAACGCATGGATGCTCGCGTCGGCCTCGATGAAGCGCAGGTTTGGCAGCGCCGCGTCGCGGGCACGCTGCTCCGCGACGGCGAGCATCGGCGCGGAGAAGTCGACGCCGAGGACGCTGCCGGCCGAACCGACCTGCCGGGCGATCTCAAGCGAGGTGACGCCGCAGCCGCACCCGACGTCGAGCACGGTTTCCCCCTCGCGCGCCTCGGCAAACTTCAGCAGCGCCGACGTGACCCCGCCGAAGAGCTTGTCGGTTCGATCGGCAAGCGTCGCCCACCGCGGGCCCGCGGCTTGATTCCAGTGGACGGACTGCTCAGCGTTGGGCACGGTACTCCTCCAAAAAACGCCGGCTGCGTTGCGCGCACAGCCGCGCACGCTCGACCATCGATTCCGCCGCATGTTCGACGGTCGGGCTTTCGATCTCGATGACGATGTCGTCCGGAAGCGCCCGAAGCAACGCTGCGAGCGGCAGATCGCCGTCGCCGGGATACCGGCGGCGGTTGACCGACTCGTCGCGGAGCTGTTCCGGCGGCGGCGCGAGCGCCGGCGCGTCGCACAGTTGCAAAACGCCGATCCGGCGCGGGTCAAGAAGATGCAGATCGGCCGGCGTGCCGCCCGACCGCGCGAGATGCAACGCGTCGACCAGCACGTCGAGATTTGGGGCGCCGGCGGCGGCCAGGACCTCGGCCGCTTCGCTTACGGTGCGCACGGCGCTGTACGGCATGAACTCGAGCGTCACCGTCATCCCGTAGGCGGCCGCATCCGCGCACAGGGCGGCGAGGTTTGCGATCAAGCGCTGCCGGTCCGCATCCCAGCCGACCACCGAGACGCGCCGCGTTCCGATCTGCGCCATCGTATCGAGCACCGGCTCCGTTTCGGCGCGGTCGAAGGTCGGCGCGAGCCAGCCGCACGACGCCTCGAAGACGCCGACGCCGGTTGTTGCGATCCGCGCGTTGATCTCGCGAATCAGCGGCGCGTTGCCGACGACCGGCGTCGTGGCGCCGCACTTCACGTTGAAAGCGGCCATTGCCGGCGGCGGGACGAGCCACATATTGACGGAGTCGAATCCGGCGGCCGCTGCGGCATCGAGCAACTCCAGCGCCCCGGCATCGGCAACCGTCAGGTTCGCGAGGCTGAGTTCGTTCACGAGCTTGGGTGCGGGCTAGCGCTTCGCCCCGAGCGCGAGCGGGCTGATCATCTCTTGCGCCGGAAACGCGCGATCGATCGCTTTGTATTTCGCCGCCGCGTCGATCAGCGGCTGGATGTCGCGCGGATCGAGCGCATCGGCGAATTGGACGCGGGCCATGCTCGCATAGACTTTGGGGTCGCCTTTGAAGTAGTCGGCGAGAAGCGCGGCCGTTTCGGCATGGTGGGCGTTGGCAAGCTGCGCCGCTTGGCGCATCACGCCGGCAAAGCGGGTGACGACATCCGGATTGTTCTTGGCATAGTCCGTGGTCGTGAACCAGACCGTGTTGGCGAACCGGTTCCCGAACGCATCGAACACCTGGGCCATGATGCGCGTCTTGCCGCTCGCGAGCGCGATGGTGAGCGTCGGCGTGCCCACGTTCGCGGCGTCGACCCGGCCGTCTTCGATCGCGGCGATCGATGCGGGTGCCGAGAGCTCGATGAACTTCAGCGTGTGCGAATCACCGCCGTTTTGATCGACCCAGGCCATCGCGGCGATCTGATTGAGGTCCATGATGGCGGGAACGGCGAACGTCTTGCCGTTGAGGTCGGCGCCGGTCTTGATCGGCGAATCGCTCCGGACGAGCGCCGCCGCGTAGCCCGAGCCACGCGTGATGATGCCGCTCGGTGCGACCAGCGTGAACGGGATGCCGCGCGTGTGCGCGTCGATAAGCGTGACCAAGCTCGATTGCCCGAATTGCGCCGCGCCCCCGGCAACGGCGGCCGATGCCGCCGCGCCGCTGTTCATGCCCTGAAAGTCGACGTTGAGCCCGGCTTTTTGAAAGAGCCCGAGTTTGATGGCGTAGAGAATCGCCGAGCACGTATCGTTCGTCACCGAAGCGATGTGAATCGTCGGCAGTTCTTGCGGGCGCACGGGCTGCGGGCTCGCGAGCACGAACGCCAGCACGACCGCGAGGAGACACCGTTTGAGCATGGCTCGCGCTCCTAATAGCCGCCGGGTTCGAACGCGACGCCGAGCTTGCGGCACCAGTATTCCCACTGGCGCTGGCCGGCGGGCAGGCTGAGATCGGTCGCATCGCGGAGCGCGACCTCGCCTTCGGACATCGGGACGACCTCACCGCCGGCGTGGAGCGTGTCGAGCAGGATGCGGGCATTGCGCGGCAGCGCCGCGGCCATCTTCAGCAAGTAGATCAGGGAGCTCCCCGCGGCGGCGAAACCGTGGCCGCGCATCAGGACCATCGTGCGATCGCCCAGACTGCGCGTGAGGCTCCGGCCTTGGTCGACGCTCTCCACGAGCAAGTTCGTGTCGCCGAATTCCGTGCGGATGTCCCAGACCGGCACGGGTTGGGCACCGATCGAGCTTGCGGCGTGAAAGACGGCTTGGAGCGGCAGCTTGCTGATCGAAAACGGCAGCACGTCGTCGGCGTGGGAGTGGATCACCGCCGCAACCTCGGGCCGCGCTTCGAAAATCGCCGCGTGGATGAAGCGCTCGCGATAGAGTTCCTTGGCCGCCATGCCGTCGACGTTGCCCGCGAAATCATGGACGAAGATGTCGTCGGGATCGACGATCTCGGGGCTGCGCGAGCGCGACATGAGGAAGGTCGACGGATTGTCCGGATTGCGCACGCTCACGTGACCGTACGCATCGAGCACGTTCTCGAACGCCAGAATGTGGTTCGCGAGCACGAGCTCGCGCACGATCCGGCTGTTCGACGAGCGCGAAGTGCTCATATCAGCAAGTCCTTGGCGGGGAAAGCCGCGCGGATGGCGTGGTATTTGGCGGCGGCGTCGATGACGGGCTGGATCATGGCGGTCGAGAGGGTCGTGGGGGTCGGCGGGAAGGCCATCTTGCGCAGCGTTTCCAACGGAATGTGCGTGTAGCCGGCGATCATCGGCAAGATCTCTTGCTGGTGCGCGTTGACGTAGGCGGTGCCGCGGTTGATCGTGTTCGCGAACGCGGTCACGACGTCGCGATGGGTGTCGGTCCAGGGCTGATATGCGAACCAGGCTGCGACGAGAAAGTGCGGGGCGATCGAATCGAGCGGCTTGCCGAGGAGCCGCGCGCCCTGCTCTTTGGCCGCGCTGACGAACGGGTCGTAGATCGTCATCGCGTCGACCCGGCCGGCGATCAGCGACGCCGCCATCAAGGACGGCTTGATCTCGATGAAGTGGACGCTGTTGGAATCGGTGCCGTTCGCGTCGAGCCAGCCTTGGACGGCGATCGTGATCAGGTCGTGGAGCGAGGGGACGGCGATCGTTTTGCCGGCGAGGTCCTTGGCGCTGTGGATCGGGGCGGGGCCGGCGACGAGCAGCTCGATCGAGGCGTTGTTCGTGTCGTACGGTGCGCCCGGCGCCACGATGGTGATCGGAATGCCGTTGAGGTGCGCTTCGGCCAGCGAGATCACGTTGCCGAACGCGAACTGCACGCTGCCGCCGACGACCGCCGACATGCCGCTGCTGCCGTTGGCCAACGGCTGGACGTCGAGGTCGAGCCCAGCCGTCTTGAACCAGCCCTGCTGGATCGCGTAGTACATGCTGGCTTCGGTCGGCCCGGTCAGCGGCGCGACGACGAGCGGGGTCGTGCTTTGGGCGCGCACGAGCGCCGGAGCGCCGGCCGCGGCGAGCGCAGCCGCGCTTGCCAGAAACGAACGTCGCTGCATCATCGTTTGATCGGGACGCCGCCGCCGGTGGTGGCGGGGACGAAGCTGTTGTCGGCGGGGTTGTAGGTGAGGAAGATGACGGCTGCGTCGGTGAGCCCGTGCTGGTCGCCGCGGGTGAAGTCGTAGGTGCCGCTCGCGGCCGGAAAGTTGCGCAGGTTGTCGATGTAGTCGTGCAGCTGCTCGGCCGTCGCGCCGGAGCCGAGCTTGCGCAGCGCGCTCACGACGATCAGGGCCGGATCCCAGGCGAACCCGCTGCCCGGCGTCATCACTTGCGGGCCGCCTTTGAAGGCGTTGTAGAACGCGTCGATGGCCGTTCGCTGCGGACCGGGCTTGATGCGGTCGCGCGCGTAGAAGAGCACGCTGTTGAAGTAGATCGTGTGCGGCATGAAAGGGCGGTATTGCGCCAGCAGCTTGGCGTCGAGGTTCGCGGCCGACGCCATGAACGGCACGTCCACCCCGGCGTCGTGCAAGCTGCGCAACACCGTGCCGAAGGCCGGCCCCGCCGAGGAGCTCACGATGATGTCCGGATGCTCGGCCTTGATGCGGCTGGCTTGCGCGTCGGCGGTGAGGTCGCCGACGTTGAGGTGTTCGACCGGGAGGAACGTCAGGTCGTGGTTCTCCGGGAGTGCCTCGACGGCGGCGTAGGTCTTTTCCGACACTTGGCCGGTCGCGTCGGTCGAATTGATCGTCGCGATGCGATGCCAGCCCATCAGGTGGGCGAAGCGCAGGTGCGAGGCGACGATGTCGCTGAGCGAGGCCGAGGTCGCGAAGACGAAGCTCTTCAGCGGCGGCTGGAAGGCCGGTGAGATGCAGAAGTCGAGCGGGCCGTTGGTCATCAGCGGCGCGACGGCGGCGCAGGTCGCGGTTTGCGTCCCGCCGATGACGACGGCCGGATGCTGGGCCAGCACCTGCGTCGCGAGCTGAACCGCGACTTGCGGGCTCGATCCGTCGTCGAGGAAATTGAACTGCAGCGGCCGGCCGCCGATCCCGCCGGTCTGGTTGGCGTAGCGCTGGAAAACCTCGAGCGTATCGCGGTACGTGCTGCCCGCGTAGGCGTTTGGCCCGGTCAGCTCGACGATGACGGGGATGACGTAGGGCTCGGCTGCCCGGGTGCCCTGCCCTTGAACGGCGAGCGCGACCAGCGCGGCTGCGACGAACCGTAACGACTTCGAATAAGCGAACATTCCGGCGCGGCTTAGTGCGGACGGCTCACGGTTCCTATCCTTTCAAGCAAAGCAATCCCGCACGGTGGTCGAATGCGAGGATCATGGGAGATCTGACCCGGGCTGAGACCCTCGCGCTTATGGCCGGCAGCATCGCGCTTACGGCTCCCGTTTCGGGTGCTGCGCAGACGCCGACGATTCGGATAGCGGCGTCGCTGACCGAACCCTACATGCTACCGTATTACGCCGTTGACATCGGAACGTTCACGCGGGCCGGGTTGAACGTCGAACTCACGACGCAACCCACGGTGGCCTCCGTCGTCGAGGCCGTGGCGAGCAACAATGCCGACGTCGGTCAAGGTGACGTCATCCAGCTTGCAAACGCCATCACGCGCGGGAACCTGCCCCTGGCGATCTTTGCCGGCGGCGGCATCTACAACGCGGCGTATGCGCGGTCGCTCGGCCTCGCCGTTGCGCGAGCGAGCCCGTATCGAACGGCCCGCGATCTCGAAGGGCAGACGATCGGAGTCATCACGCTCAATTCGCTGATGGCCATCGGCGTGCAAACCTGGTTGCGCCAGAACGGCGCCGACCTGAGCCGCGTGAAGCTGATCGAGTTGCTCTTTCCGCAGATGGCGCCGGCGATTGCGAAAGGATTGGTTGCCGCAGCCTTCATGGGGGAGCCGTTCCTCAGCTTCTCCGGCGTCGATCTGCGCGTTCTCGCGCAGCCCTACGATGCCATCGCCAAGGCGTTCTACTTCGGGTGCTGGTTTGCGAACAAGGACTGGCTGGCGAAAAACCCGGCACTGGCGCGGCGTTACGCCGCGTCGTTGTATGATGCGGCACGCTGGTGCAACGCGCATTCGAAGGAAACAACGGC